>QWCY01001695.1_pt1 | contig 31344 bp, 31 predicted proteins | sample 1972631 | NCBI WGS metagenome assembly QWCY01 (sample SAMN09866696, study PRJNA288562) | Human gut metagenome isolate pre1_stool, whole genome shotgun sequencing... | isolation source: gut | host: Homo sapiens | place: USA: California
TGCACTCGCATTCAGCAAAAGAACGGTGCGTTAGTTCAGCTGGTTAGAATACGTGCCTGTCACGCACGGGGTCAGGGGTTCGAGTCCCCTACGCACCGCCAGAATAAAAAGACCTAAAATCTGATAGATTTTAGGTCTTTTTATTTTCGTAATTTATACACACCTATCTTATTCTCTACCATTTTACAGAATACTTCCTTCGCAGTTTTTTGTCCGCCTTAACACTTTTTATTTGCTTGAATTCGCCAAGGCTGTAACCAGACCACATCAAATCGAACGGCGTCAATGCTTCATAAAGTTTTCTCATGGCAATCGAATCATTCTTTTGGGACTCTGTCAGAGCCACCCACTCCTCATCCGAATATGCAGCATAGTCTTTATATCTCGTAATATCGATTATCGAATTTTTGGTTACCTTGAAGCGCAACGGGATACTGAATAAATCGCCAATCTCCTTCCGAACGCCGTTTTCATATGCGGATACCGATGTCAATACCAATGTATCATTTTGCAGCGCAGCATGTCCGACAATCACAGAGTGCGAGCCATCGTTATATGCCATATCATAACAGAATATCTCATTATTTACGACGGTTATGTGGTCTGCAATAGCGAATCCGATCCCTTCACCTTTCAGATGCAGTGCGGATTTATATATTCTAATATAAGTCTGTTTCGTCGTCGAGCACGACATCATACACAATACTACCACTATAACTGCAAATATATTATTCTTCATTTCACATAAAAATAAAATCGCACCTAATCTTCTACTTCATCAACGACTGGATATAAATTCAACCAATTCTGCCAACCATTAAAAAATGTTACTATTATAAATGACAAATTGTCAGATATCCAGCTTACGCCCCACAAATATTTTTTGCTTAATATTCTATGATATAATTCCTCGCAATCTTTTTCCGAAGTAACAATATCAAAACAAATGTTCATATCCGATTCATATAACTTATCGTTATTCGAATCATAAATTATATATTTATTCGTCAATTCCTGATCCTCTATATCTTCCGACACCACATACAACAATGATTTCCCCCTATTTATAACAGTATCTATACGCATCGAATTATAAGATTGATAAACAGCCTTATCACTGCCTCGTTTTTCAATACGATACAAATAATCGTACTCGATTCTGTCGGACGGATATTTTCCGATCTCAATATCTGGAATACGTTTGTCGCGGCTGCAACCGAACAGCAATACACAAACAAAAATTATCGATACAATTCTTTTTAATCCTATATTTATCATAGCTGATTTTTAATCTCTTTCGGCAAAAGAAGAAAATGATATGTAATTTTCAGAATGCTGCACACACAAAATCCGGATCTCTATACTTGATTATATCATAAACAAATTGTGAAAAGACTGTATCAGGTTTCATTATAGTTTGATCATAATAAATATAACTATCCTTAAAATTAGTCAAACAAATAGTATCAGATTTCTCATGATCGACAATTGCTATAAATGTATCAAATGTATATTTTGAAATTCCTGATTCCAATTTTTTAACATACTTACGAAACAATTCAACGGTATCTTTATTCGATATCGCCACATGAAGATGCGAATGATCTCTTTTCCACTGTTTTTTCTCATCCTCGGTTAAATGCAATTCTTCGGGAATAGCAGTTTGTTTAGCAGGTCGTTTCGCAAATTTAATATAATCTGATGGAGATACTGGTAGCATCCGTTGTATTAAATATAAGTCTTCATAATATATATCAATAATTGTAGGCTTAGATTGACCAAAAACAATCATAACAGAACCCACCATTATAACTGAAAAAATAATACTTTTAATCTTCATAACCTTTCATATATAAACACATTGTAAAGATAAGTAATTTTCAGAAGATTGCAAAAATTCACACAATAAACAGGCACGAAAAATCAGATTGTCAATAATTGACAAAACGAATCCGATGCAACTTGCAGCGGTACGAATATTGCTGGCGTAACGGCAAAATCGAGGATTATGGAGACTTCTAAAAACAAAAATACGGCAGCCGGCTGTGCCGACAAGAACTTGCCTGAAAATCAAACGCCGACATCTCACGAACGATCGATGCACATTCCGTCGGTTACTCAGATTACGCCCGAAAACAGCGCATCGTCAAGCGAAAAGATAAAGCCTACCGGCAAAAACGAATCGCCGTCGCAGCAGGAGTTGGAGCAGGACGTAGCCGCCACAAATCCGTCTGTCGAAAGCATGGAGAGCCGAGGATGAAAAATTTCGGCTAATTTTTTTTGAGGGGAGAAATAGACTAACTTATAAACTCGCGCAACTCGACATAAAGCCGCTGGACGGGCAGCCCCATGACGTTATAGAACGAGCCGTCGATGCCTTCTATCGCCACATACCCTATCCACTCCTGAATACCGTATGCGCCCGCCTTGTCGAACGGTTTGTATTCATCGACATAATATTCTATCTCCTCGTCGCTCAAATTGCGGAATCGCACGTCGCTCGCGACCGAAAACGAACGGCTGCATCCGGCACTGCGCAGCGTAACTCCGGTTACAACCGTATGGCTGCGACCCAACAGCATCCGCAACATCGCTTTCGCATGTTCGGCATCGGACGGTTTGCCGAGTATCGTATCGCCGACGATGACAACAGTATCGGCAGTCAGCAGTATATCCTTATCGCCGAGTGCAATCGGACAGCACTCGCTTTTCAGGCGCGACAGATACTCCGCCACCTCCCGAACCGGCAAGTCGGACGGATAGCGTTCGTCGCACTCGAATTTAGGTGCGCACTCGAACGCCAGTCCGCAATCGGCGAGCAACTGACGGCGGCGCGGCGAATTAGACGCAAGTATCAGTCTGTAATTTTTCAATAATTCGTGCAGCAGCATATTCCCTCTGTTATTTAACCCCGAAATCGAGCAGGCATTTGCCGCCGACAACGACCCTGATTTCGTCGCCCGCAGAAGGTTGCAGGTTGGCAGGCATTCCGATATAGACAATATCGCCGGTTTTCAGCGTCGCGAGTTGCGACGCACGGCTTATACATTCGTCGATTGACAGACGCATATCGCCGATTTTCGCCCTGCGCTGCTGCCTGCCGACCGAAACGACTATCTCGGCATCGGCAATACCCTCCTTATCCACAACATCTGGCGAAACTGCCAGTGAGCGGTCGAAACAATACGCCTCGTCGCACGGATGACCGGCGGCGATGGCGCGTTGCATCACGTCGCGGGCGAAAAAAGCCGCGCCCGCGCCTACCGAATCGTAGCAGCGGTCGGCAAAACGCGCATCTATACACTTCGCAAGACGGTTTATGCGAACCGTTATTCCGCATCCGCACACGATGTCGGACGAAAAGTGGGGAATATAGAAATCGTCGTTCTCACGCAGCATCGACGAGTCGGGACGCAAAGTCGCGTATACCTCGCCGCCGTCGGAGCCGAAGCAGTTTTCAATACATATTATCTTCATTCGCCGTCGTTTTTGAGTTGTTCCACAATATCTTTCGCGAACCGCTCGCTCGCACCCGCACCGCCGATAATTGTGCGGAGACAGGCGAAATCGGCAAGCATCTTTTCGCGGCGGCTGCCGCCTTCGAGTATCGATTCGAGTTCCGCCGCTGCAACGTCAATGTCGAACCGGCTGCCGACGATTTCGCGCACCGCCTCGTAGCCGAGATTGATGTTCACGAGCGAAATGAAAGGTATTTTCAGCAGATACGGACGCAATATTTCGTATAGTTTCGGGACATGATACAGCACCATCTCCGGAATATTCATCAACGCCGTTTCGAGCGTTGCCGTTCCCGACGTTACCACTGCCGCTTCGGCGACATTCAGAGTTTCGTAGGTCTTGTCGCAGACATACGCGACATCCGAACCGTCGATTATGCGGTCGTAAACGCTTTTGTCAAGCCATGACACACCCGTTACGACGAATCTGTAATCAGGAAACCGCTTCGACAGAGCGACCATATCGGGCAGATTCTCGTATATCTCGTTCTTGCGGCTGCCGGCGAGCAATGCCACTATCGGTCTGCCGTCGAGATTGTTCTCCGCAACGAACCGTTCGCGCGACGGCAGCGAACCGCGCCGCTGCTCGATTGCATCCACGAGCGGATTTCCCTTGAACACCGGAACGATGCCCTTGCTCTCGAAATAGTTCTGCTCGAACGGGAAGATTATATAGAGCCTGTCCACATACTTGCGGATACCCTTTACGCGGAACTCCTTCCATGCCCACACCTTCGGTGCGATATAATAGAACACCCTGATTCCGCGTCCGTGCGCCCATTCGGCGATACGCATGTTGAAACTCGGATAGTCGATAAGGATTATCACGTCGGGCGCGAATGCCTCGATGTCGCGCTTGCACTCGGAAATCTGCCCGAATATGGTTTTCAGATTACGCAGCACCTGCGCGATTCCGAAAAACGACGTCTCCTTATAGTGCTTGTCGAGATTCGCCTTTCCGCCGACCTCCGCCATACGGTCGCCGCCCCAGAACCGGAACTCGGCAGCGGCGTCTTCCGCGGCGATTCCGCGCATCAGATTGCTTCCGTGCAGGTCGCCGCTCGGCTCTCCCGCAATAAGATAGTATTTCATCGCTGCATGTTTATTCGTTGAGCAAATCCGGACGCAGAAGTTTCGTGCGTTCGTAGGACTGTTCATCCTGCCACTTCTCAATCTCCGCAAAATTTCCCGACGTCAGCACCTCCGGCACTTTCCAGCCGTTGAAATCGGCAGGTCGCGTATATACCGGCGGAGCGAGCAGATTGTCTTGAAAACAATCCGTCAGTGCCGACGCTTCATCGCCGATAGCCCCCGGCAGCAGACGGACGACAGAGTCGGTTATTATCGCCGCGGCGAGTTCTCCTCCCGTCAGCACGTAATCGCCTATCGAGATTTCGCGGGTTATCAGATGTTCGCGTATGCGAAAATCGATTCCCTTGTAGTGTCCGCACAGAATAATTATGTTTTCGAGCGTCGAAAGGCGGTTGGCTTCGTGCTGGTCGTAGCGCACGCCGTCAGGCGACGTGAAGATTATCTCGTCGTAATTGCGTTCGCTCTTCAACTTCTCGATGCAGCGGTAGACCGGTTCGATTTTCATAACCATTCCTGCTTCGCCGCCGAACGGATAATCATCGACCGTCCGCCGCCTGTCGTCGGTATAGTCGCGCAGGTTGTGGATGTGGATTTCGACATGTCCGCTCTCCTGCGCACGTTTGAGAATCGATTCGTTCAGCGGAGAATCGAGCAGTTCGGGAACGACTGTAAGTATATCTATTCTCATTGCCGTCCTATTTATAACGCACCTCTCCGTTCAACGCCTCGACGACAAACGGGTTGTACAACGATTCGTGTCCTATCGTGGACTTTTCGCCGTGTCCGGGGTATATCGCCACCTCGTCGCCGAGCGGAATTATGTTTTCGATAATCGAGTGCATCAGCGCGCCGTAATCGCCGCCCGGCAAATCGGTGCGACCAATACTCTCCCGAAAAAGCGTATCGCCCGTAAACAGCGATTTGGACTTCGGTTCGAAAAGCACCACTCCGCCGGGAGTATGTCCCGGGGTCTTTATCACTTTAAGTTTCGTATTGCCGAACGCAATTTCGTCGGTCTTCGACAAATCCGTATCGATAGTCGGCATTTCCCCCACCTGCACTCCGAACATCGCTCCGCTTTCGCGACCGTGTTCGATAAGGAATCTGTCGGCGGACGATGCGGCGAACGGAACGCCGAAAGTGTCCTTCACATACCGGACGCCCATCGTATGGTCGAAATGCCCGTGCGTATTTACGGCGACAACCGGTTTCAGCCCCTGCGCCGCGATAAAGTCGGCGAGTGCCGCATCCTCGCGAGCCGACGCATTGCCCGCATCCACGATGGCGCATTCGCCCGTTTCGTCCCAAACTACGTATGTATTCTCCTGAATCGGATTGAATACGAATTTTATGATTTTCATAAGCGCTTTCTTAATCATGCAAATATAATCAAAAAATCGACATGTATGCAGAAGTCATGTCGCCGATGTGCGGACTACTTTACCGCTTTCACGACACGACAATATGCAAAAAGCCGAATAAGACTGAATATTATCTTATCCGGCATATACGTTGCCCTCCGATGAGGATTACAAAACTACCTTATTCGGCTTATTTCGCGGCAAAGGTAACGATTATTCCCTAATCTGCAAATTACGCATGCGGAATTATTCGAGTACGAATTTGGCATTCACGTTATACGACAGTTTAATCGTCTTGAAATCCAGCGGTTCGTCGGCGGCAGCCTCTTCGACCGCTCCGGAGGCTTTCGCCATCGAACGCATGACGAGCGCATTGTCGTAGAATGCAGGCATCATGTCATTGTTCGAATCGTAGATATAAAAACATTTACCGACGCTTTGCCCTATCGCGGAAGCCAGTGTTACGGCTGTCGATTTGGCGTTCTGAATCGCTTCGATTCGCACCTGCTCCTTCAACTCGTCGATTTTGGAATTGGAGACCTTGACTATCGAGATATTGGAAATACCCATATCCCCGAGTACCGAATACACTTTGGCAACCATAGCAGGCGAACCGAGTTCGAGTTGGTATTTGGCTGTCGAAAGCGACGTGCTCCTTTTGAAATACGAACTCGACATGTTAGCCACTTTCAGACTCTTCTCGACATCGACGCCGATACGCTTCAACGCCGCAACCATGTCGCGCTGCTGGCTCTCGACCGAAATTTTGCCTTTGGAGTCGATTTCGTTGATGACTATCGACAGATAGAACTGGTCTGGCGCAACCTCTTTCTCGGCGCGACCGTTCACCTGAATAAAACTCTTGTATGCTTCGTCCTGCTGGGCGAATACCGGCATCGCCATCAGGGCGACAGCCGCTAAAAGAATCATCTTTTTCATAATCGTAATATTTTTAGGTAACCGATTCTGCAAATATAACGCCCGAACCTGGCGGAATATTGTTTTTCGTTACACAATTTATCGTCTCACGAGTTTCACGACATTCTCCACATGGTGCGTATGCGGGAACATGTCTACCGGCTGGACGGCAACCACGCGATACTTGTCGTTCATCAAGGCGAGGTCGCGTGCCTGCGTCGCCGGATTGCAACTTACGTAAACGATGCGTTCCGGTGCCGCATTGAGAATCACGTCTATCACAGGCTCGTCCACACCTGCGCGCGGAGGGTCGAGAATGATGACGTCGGGACGACCGTTGCGCGCGATGAAGGCGTTGTCGAGAACCTTTTTCATGTCACCCGCATAGAAAACCGTATTGTCGATGCCGTTGATTTCGGAATTGACCTTCGCATCGGCAATCGCTTCGGGAACATACTCGATGCCGACCACCTTCTTGCAGCGTCGCGCGCAGAAATTGGCAATCGTTCCGGTACCCGTATAGAGGTCGTACAATGTATCTTCCGGTTTCAGGTCGGCGAACTCGCGGGCGACCTTGTAGAGTTCGTATGCCTGAGCGGAGTTGGTCTGATAGAACGATTTCGGACCCACCTTGAACCGCAGTCCCTCCATCTGCTCGAAAATATGGTCTTTGCCGGCATAGCATATCGGGGTCTGGTCGGTCAGCGAATCGTTCCACTTCCCGTTCACGAAATATATGAGCGACGTTATCTGCGGGAATCGCTCCTTCACGAAGTCGAGCAGTGCCGTAATCCGTGCGCGGTCGTCCTCGTTGAATATTACGCAAAGCATTATTTCGCCCGTCGAGGCGGTACGGATGATTATCCCGCGCATCAATCCTGCATGTTCGCGGACATTGTGGAACGAATAGCCGTTCTCGATGCAGAAACGCTTTATCTCGTCGCGGATTTCGTTCGACGGGTCGCCCTGCAACCAGCATTTGCGAATGTCGAGAACCTTGTCGAACATATTAGGGACATGGAATCCGAGTGCGGGAGCGGGAGCGATTTCGCCGCCCTGCGCAATCTCGTCATACGTCAGCCAGCGGCGGTCGGCGAACGTGAATTCGAGTTTGTTGCGGTAGAACAACTGCTTCTCCGAACCCAGACACGGACTGATTTCGGGCAACTCCACCTTGCCGATACGCGTAAGTTGGTCGCGTACCTGCTCGGTCTTGTAGCGCAACTGCTCTTCGTAAGGCAGGTTCTGCCATTTGCAGCCGCCGCACACGCCAAAGTGTTCGCACACGGGTTCGGTGCGCATAGGCGAACGCTTCACGTAGTTCACCACCGTACCCTCCATAAAGCGGCGGTGTTTGGCGCGTATCTGTACATCCACGACATCGCCCGGAACCGTCATCGGAACGAATACCACCGCCCCCTCGTGGCGACCAATCGATTTGCCCTCGGCGGCGAGCGAAGTTATTTCAAGCCCCTCGATAAGGGGATAAGACTGACGTTTTCTTGCCATTATAAATGATTTTGTGTGGGCAAAGATAAGAATAAGCGTCGGCAATGCCAAATATAAGGTCCTTAAAGTCCTTAACGACTTTAAGGTCTTTAAGGTTTATCCTTGCCGCCGCTGCTTATTATCGGCGGGTGTGCAATTTTCCGTCGCCCTAAATTTGCTTCTGCCGACGGCTTGTGTTATATTTGCCGCCCGAATGAAGGGACTTTTCTACATACTTTTATGCTGGGTTGCCGGCAATGCCGTAAGTTACTGCATCGGCAACTACATTTCGGGCAACATCATCGGAATGATTCTGCTTTTCGCGGCTCTGCGATTCCGTATTTTCGACCCCGAAGCGGTGCGACCCGCCGCGAAATTCCTGCTCGGCACGATGTCGCTGTTTTTCGTTCCGTTCGGGGTCGGACTGATGGTGTCGTACCGTAATATCCTCGACAACGTCGGCGCAATCGTCGTGGCAAGCCTCGTCAGCACGGTTGCGGTGCTTCTCGCGACCGGATGGACATTCCAGATACTCAACAAACGCAGGCAACGATGATACATCACATAGTAAACTCCGACCTTTTCCTGCTTACGCTGACAGTAGGATTCTATTGTGCGGGTACGGCGATATTCCGCCGCACGAAAATAATGATACTGCATCCGGCACTGCTCACATTAGTCGCCATAATAGCCATGCTCAAATGGTTCGGCGTCGAATACGAACAATACCGCAAGGCTACCGGCATTCTCGATTTCGCGCTGGGATTGTCGGTCGTTGCGCTCGGTTATCTGATGTACGAGCAGACCGACCGCATCCGCGGACGCATGTTGCCGATAGCCGTATCGACCGTAGTAGGATGTCTGGTAGGAATATTAAGCGTCGTATACATCGCCTTGGCATTCGGAGCCGAACGCGAGATAGTAACGTCGATAGCGTCTAAATCGGTTACCGTCCCAATCGCGGTTTCGGTATCCGAACCGCTCGGCGGCATAGTCGCCGTAACATCGGTGGTGGTCTTCTGCGTCGGCATCTTCGGCAGCGTGTGCGGCGACTGGATATTGTCGCGTTGCGGCGTAGCCGACAAAATGGCGAAAGGCTTCGCGCTCGGTTCGGCAGCCCACGGAATCGGAACTGCTCGCGCGATAGAATTAGGTGCGATAGAGGGCGCGATGTCGGGACTCGCGATGGCATTGATGGGTATAGTTACCGCTGTCGTCCTGCCGATAGTCGAGAAATATCTCTATTAAATAAATATTCTCGTTAAAGTCCTTAACGACCTTAAAGTCATCGGTATTTTTGTGCGAATCGAAAATTTTACATATCTTTGTCATAAACCAAACTGATTTTGACATGAAATTTACCGGATACGAACGCCCTATACTACTGAAAACAGCACTCCGAATCGAAGCGGGATACGCATTGAGCGGCAACGAATGCGAGAATATAGAGAACGGAGGTTCATTTTAACAACCCTAAAAAGAATGACTATGAAACGATTCACGGCTTGCATCGCCGCCATTTTCGGAACGGCGGCAATAATATGCTCCTGCACAAAAGCAGAAGAATCAGGCGGCGAAATCAAAGGCGAAGAGTACAAAATCTCATTTGCCGTCGACGGCACGCGTACCGGTTACGAATTATCGGACGGCGGAGGTGTAAAGGTCGACTGGCAGAACGGCGACGTTATATACGTCGCAACGGGCGACGGCTCTTGGGGGAGCGGCTACTCTACCGAGGAGGTGAAGCCTAAAATATTCACATACAATGCCGGAAGCGGACTGTTCGAGGGCGATGCCACTCTCGCCGCAGGCGAATATACGTTCCGCGCACAGTATGCAGCCGAAAGCCAGCGCACATACGTGCTTTCAAAATCGGCATCCAACCGTCTGCTCGCATCGCAACGCCAGACAGGTGCAGGCATGGCACACGTCAAGGAGTACGATTGCATGGTGGCAGAACGCACTTCGACAATCGGCGGCACGTCCAACGTCCCAACCTTGTCGATGAAGCATCTGTATTCGTTCGTCAAAATAACGATAAAGAACGAAACCCAGTCGACCGTTGTTCCGAATACCGTAAAATTCAAGGTCGGCGGCAAAGCCCTGAACGGCATATTCACTATAGACGACCTGAAAAACGCGGCTATAAGTACGAAAAGTTCCGATACCGACACGACGCAGTTGTCGCTCGACGGGGTATCGATAGCCGCAGGGGCATCGTTCGACGCCTATATGGTCGTCGCTCCGTTCACGGGATTCACGGGCGACATCGAAATCGATGTATATACCGCATCCGACAACTATAAACTCGTCAAGCCGATGAGCGGGTTCTCGATAGAGCGCGCCAAACTTTACAGCACCGAAATCGCGCTCAACACCGGCACCAATACGAAAACCGAGGCGACATACACCCTCATCGGCAGCGTAGCCGACATGAAAGCAGGCAAATATCTGATGGCGGGTTACAGCAACCGCAACAACCAGTACAATTTCTGGACAGGACGGTTCGGCAACAACGGGACATGGACCTCGGGCAACATGCACACCGTGCCTTGCATATACAATGCCTCGACGGGAACGCTGTCGGGGGCGAAGGATGCTGCCGAAATCGAACTCGTTCCGGTAAGCGGCATCGATAACGCGTATTACATATCCTACAATTCGCAATATGTATACTCCGTAGTCAGCGGCAGTTACAAGAATCTTGCGCTCGGCGGAAATGCGAACTATTACTGGACATTCTCCGACGCGGCATCGGGCGGAGTAACGGGAACCGACAATTCGTCGGGACTTATCATCGTGTCGGCGAATACTGCCGATACGGGTGTGATACGTGCATATACTCCGCCATACAGTTACGGAATATTCTTCTTCAAGAAGAACACCTCCGGTCAGGGCGGAGGCGGCGACGACCCTAATCCGGACACCTCGAAACCTGCCATAAACGGTCGCACTGGATGGGCTGAATTGCCGGAATACAAAGAGGGAGCCGACTACATATATCATTTCCACTCGGCGGCTGACGGCAGCGGACAGATTCGGCGCAACTACTCGATGTGCTTCGACAAGTCGAAGCGTGCCTCTCGCTGGATTGCCTATCCGCTCCACTCGTGCTACCGAGGTTCCATAAAACGAGAAGACAATTTCTGCTACGACCCCGACATAGCCGAAGCATATCAGGCTTATATGGGTTCGTCGTATGTCGGAAACTACGACCGCGGACACCAGTTGCCGAATGCAGACCGCACATGCTCGCGCGAAATGGCGAACCAGACATTCTACTCGACAAACATGACTCCGCAGGCAAGCCAGTTCAACCAGCAGGGATGGGCTACGCTCGAAGGTCGCCTGCGCGATTCGTATATATGTGCCGACACGCTGTATGTCGTAACCGGCGCGCATTTCGGCACGGATTGGGATTCGAGCATCGCTCCTTCGACCACCGACCGTGAAGGAAAAGTATGCCCTACCCCGACGCACTATTACAAAGTGCTGCTCCGCACGAAATCGGGTCGCACCGGAAAGTCCGTAACGAACTGCGCCGCTTCGGAACTGAAATGCGTATGTTTCCTTTATAAGCACGTATCCGGTTTCTCGTCGGTAACCGCAACCGATTTGTGTTCGGTAAACGACATCGAAAAATTGACCGGATTCACGTTCTTCACGAACGTTCCGAACGCTCCGAAAGAGAGTTTCTCGGCTTCGGAGTGGGGATTTTAGGAAATGGAATATCTCGACATAGTGGACGAAACCGCCGAGCCGACCGGCAAGGTCGCCGAGCGCAGCGAAGTACATAAAAACGGACTTCTCCACCGCACGTCGCACGTGTGGCTGCTGCGCCGGCGGAACGGGCATGTACAGATTCTGTTGCAACTGCGCAGCAAAGACAAGGAATCTTGGGCAGGCTGTTACGACATTTCGAGCGCGGGACACATTCCGGCGGGCGACGGATTCGTCGAATCGGCTCTGCGCGAACTGCAAGAGGAGTTGGGAATCGGGGCATCGGCGGACGAGTTGATACATTGCGGCGACCGGAGGTTCGTATTCCGATACGAATACCGAGGCGAATGGTTTACGGACAATCAAATCAGCTGTGTTTTCGCACTATGGCGCGACATCGACGAATGCGACATAACTGTCCAGCAGTCGGAAGTGGATTCGGTGTTGTGGATGGATTTCGACGAGTGCGTGCATAAGGTCGAAAACAACCTATTCCGACACTGCATCGTCATGGAGGAACTCGACATGCTGCGCCCGATTATCGGAAGCACGAACAAAAAAGGTCGTTAATCTTCATTAACGACCTTTTTATACAGAAACGCGACCCGCCTACTCCACGTAGCACTCCAACAAAGTCGCATTGCCCGTCAGCGAAACATCTCCCGTTTCGGCCGGAATCATGATTACCTCACCCGATTTAAGCCGCTCCCCGTTGCCGTCGGCGTCTATCACGACCTCTCCTTCGACGCATACGTAAATCACGAACGAGTCGAGTTCGCAATAATCGCGCTCCGCAGTGCCGTTCACCCGCAGCAGGTTCGTCGTAAAATAGTCGCACTTGACCATTTCGACGGCTTTATTGTCCTCGGGAGTATAGGTGCGTCGGCAACTGTCGGCGGTAGACTCGAAGTCTATGGCATCGACCGCCTGCGCAGTATGGAGTTCACGCGATTTACCGTTCTCGTCCACCCTGTTCCAATCGAATATGCGATACGTTATATCGACAGGCTGCTGAATCTCTATAACCGACACGCCATGCGACAAAGAGTGGATGGTGCCCGCCGGAATATAGAACGCATCACCGCGCTTCACCTTCACCGGCTGTATTATGTCGGCGACCCTGCCTTCCGCAACGGCAGCAATATATTGCTCCCGCGTAATGTTCCTGTCCTTGAAGCCTATGAAAATCTCCGAATCCGGCGCGGCATCGGCGACATACCACATTTCGCTTTTGCCGCACGACCCGTGACGCTCCGCGGCGAGTTCGTCACCGGGATGCACCTGAACGGAAACCCTGTCCTCGCAATCGAGATATTTGAGCAACAGCGGGAATGCAAGTCCGTAGCGTTCGAACACCGATTCGCCGACGAGGTCGCCCATATATACCTCGATAATCTCTTGCAGATTATTGCCTTTCAGAAATCCGTTCGCCACGACCGACACGTTGCCGTCCAGCCCCGAAACGTCCCAACTCTCGCCGTAACGCTTCGTGCGGTCTGCGCGCGCAAACTGCCCTTTCTTTATATCGAGGAGTTTCTGTCCTCCCCAGATATGCTGTTTCAGTATCGGTTTGAATCGTATAGGGTACATAACGTGAATCTATTCGAAAAGTGCCTCCGTTTTAGCGACAACCTCGTCCGCATTCGCCGTAAGAGGGAATACGACGGACGGTTGCAGATGCCAGACAGTCTTGCCCTTCTTGAAACGGGCTTCGCCGCCGCCGGTAATGTTCAGCATAATCGTCGCTTTCGGGTCGATATGTCCCGCATTCACCTCCTTGATAAGCGAAGCGAGTGCGATAGCCGGTGCGGAATATATGTCGATGCCTTCGGTTTCCAGGAACAGTTTCGCCGCTTTCTGCGCCTGCAAATTAGTTGCCATAAGCACGTCGCCGCCGGTGGCTTTCAGCGCGTCGTACAGACCGCCGCGGATTCCGTAAGGCGGTTTGCGGTTCGACAACACCTTGGCATTTATTATTTCGGCATCGCGGCGAGCCTTGTCGGCATCGTATGGCAGCATCTCGCGCGAATCCACCCGCCATGCATCGTACATCGGCAGGAACGGAGCATTCTGCGAAACCATCAGTTTCATCAGATTGTCGCCGAAACGACCGTCCTCTATCAACCGCATGTTAGCCTCCCATGCCGCGATAGCACCAGTACCGCTGCCGACAGCCTGAAAATAGTAATCGGGAATACGACCTATCGTCGTAACCGCCGACAATACCGTAGTCGCCATACCGTCGCGACGGGCGATATTTTTCGCACCGCCCTCGGCATAGAACTTCGGCGAGCGCAACGCAAGGTCGCTCAAATATATGGCGTCGAAATAGTCGCCGCCCTTCTCGCATGCAATCAGTTTCACGCAGTCGTTGAGCGGTTCGTCGAACCACAAGGCGTCGATATTGTCCGCCGGCACGGAAAGCAGCAGTTTTATATTGTTGTCAGAGCAGACCTTTGCGAATGCACGTGCGGTATTTCCGGCAGAAGCGACTACAAGCACCTTGTCGCAATCATCCGACATTCGGGCGCACACGCTGTAAGCCTCGGTCTCCTTGAACGAACAAGTCTGCATGTTAGCACCTTTCTCTGGCCAATATCCGTTGAAAGTTATATAGAGGTTTTCCAGACCGAGAGCCTTCGCCAGACCTTCGCTCTTGTAGGTAACCGGCGACGCCTCGCATTTGAGTTCGCGTTTCATCGGAAGCCAGTCGCGGAACTTGTACATACCGCAGTCATCCTCCCTCACCTCCAACTCTTTTTTCGCATAAACGGCTCTTATGAGCGACGGTTCCTTGCATTTCGGATAATTGAGCGACCATCCTTCGTCCTCGAACTCCGCGCCGTCAGCCACGCATACGAGTTTATATTCGGTCGGTTTGAAATCGGGCATAATAGTAATTTTCTTTTTCCGTTAAACAAAACAAAAGCAGCAAACGCCACTTCAATATAAAGCAGGCATTCACCTGCGCCATAATTCCGTCCGCGCTCGCGAACGGAATACAAAAATATAAATTTTTTCTCAAACGAAACAAGTTTCGGGTAATAATAATTGACGATTTGCAGCGAATGGAGATAAAAAATCCGAAATTATTTTGGTATAACAAAAATAATGTCTACATTTGCACCACCAAAAACGAGGGATACCTCCTATTGGCACGATGAATTCGTAGCTCAGCAGGTAGAGCACAACACTTTTAATGTTGGGGTCCCGGGTTCGAGCCCCGGCGAGTTCACCAGCAACCGATTCTTGAAAAAGAGTCGGTTGTTTTGTTTTTAGGCTGCGGCAGCAGCAACTCCTTAAAGTCTTTAAGGTCATTAAGGACTTTAAGGACCTTAAAACAAAAAACAGGAGAACCGCGAAAGTCCTCCTGTTTTCTGGTTGAGCTACCTGGATTCGAACCAGGAACGACAGAACCAAAATCTGCTGTGTTACCATTACACCATAGCTCAATCCGTTGCTCGAAAGCGATTGCAAAGGTAATGTAAAGTTTTGAAAAAACAAGCGTATCGCAATGAAATTTGCACGAATAATCGCCCGACGGCATTTTTACAGCAGCCCCGCTTCGTAATAAACGACAATCTGTTCGAGCATTTTGTCCGAACCGTCGGGGTCGTATTCGAGTTTGAGATTGTTGCCGAACAGACGCGCCATAGCCTGCCAGAATCCCGCAACGAATCCGCCGCGAAACTCCTTTACGATTTCGAACGCAGTATACTCGGTTTCGCGGTCGATAAGTTTCAGCAGCACACGCCCCTCATACACTGTCATTCGTTTCAGCACCGGCGTATACTTTTTGATTATCATCTTCTGTATGCCTTTCGTGTAGAGTTCCCTATCCTTTTTCGACGGCAGGCGGCGCAACTCCTCCTCCATAAGCGCCATTTCGCGTTTAGCCTCCTGCGCTATCGGATATACCTTCTTCACCGCCCGAATAAGTTTCGCATAACGGCGCATATCCTTTTTGCGGGCATATTTGCGCACGGGGAGAATATGGACGACAGCAACCGAGTCTCCGTTTTCGATTGTCGCGGTCTGATACCATATACCGCGGTCGCGCCGCTGCCCGAAGGAGACGGCACATATCGCAATCGACGACAACAGGAGTATCAGCAGGCGTTTAGACATAATTCTTCGGCAAATATAACGAATCGATGCGGGAAAGTATTATTTTTGTCGCATAAATTTAACATTATGGAAACAGGGCTTACATACACGTCGCATACCGTGGTTACGGACGACAACACTGCCGAACACGTCGGCTCGGGCGATTTGGCGGTATTCGCCACACCGGCAATGGCGGCGCTTATGGAGAATGCGGCGATGCTCGCGGTCGCTCCGGCTCTCGAAGAGGGGCAGACGACCGTCGGTTCGGAGATAAACATTTCTCACATAAAGCCTACCGGAATCGGCGCAAAAGTGTCGGCGACCGCAGTGCTTGCAGCCGTCGAAGGTCGCAAACTCTCGTTCAATGTCGCCGCACGCGACGAAGAAGGCATGATAGGCGAAGGTACGCATATTCGGTTCATTGTCGACAGCGAACGATTCATGAGCAAGGTGCGATAATCGCATAAAACTCCGGACGCAGCCGATTATTGAAGAATTTTTATTAAATTCGCGGCAATTATATATAATGAATAAACGAAAATCGAAATAATATGTTCGAAAACTTAACCGACAAACTCGAACGGTCGTTCAAGATTCTCAAAGGCGAGGGTCGCATTACCGAAATCAACGTCGCCGAAACGCTCAAAGAGATTCGGCGCGCGCTCATCGATGCCGACGTAAACTACAAGGTCGCAAAGTCGTTCACTGACGAAGTGAAGCACAAGGCACTCGGTCAGGACGTGTTGAAATCGGTGAAACCGGGTCAGATGATGACGAAAATCGTCCGCGACGAACTCGCCGCGCTCATGGGTGGAACCGCCACCGACATCAGGTTGGAGGGAACGCCTGCCGTGATTCTCATCGCAGGTTTGCAGGGTTCCGGTAAAACGACGTTTTCGGGCAAACTCGCATCGTTCATAAAGAGCAAGAAAGGTCGTCAGGTACTGCTCGTCGCGGGCGACGTCTACCGTCCTGCCGCAATCGACCAGTTGAAGATTCTTGGCGAACAAATCGGCGTACCGGTATATACCGAAGCGGGCAACACCAATCCGGTCGAAATCGCCGAGAATGCGATAAAGTATGCCCGCACGAACGGTTTCAACGTCGTAATCGTCGATACCGCAGGTCGTCTTGCCGTAGACGAGGCGATGATGCAGGAGATAACGGCGATAAAGGCTGCCGTGAAGCCGAGCGAAACGCTGTTCGTAGTTGATTCGATGACCGGTCAGGATGCAGTGAACACGGCTCGCGAGTTCAACGAACGTCTCGATTTCGACGGCGTTGTTCTCACCAAACTCGACGGCGACACCCGCGGCGGTGCGGCGATTTCGATTCGCTCGGTCGTAAACAAGCCGTTGAAGTTCATTTCGAGCGGCGAGAAGATGGATGCCTTGCAGGTGTTCCATCCCGAGCGTATGGCAGACCGAATTCTCGGCATGGGCGACGTCGTTTCGCTCGTCGAACGTGCGCAGGAGCAGTACGACGAGGAGGAGGCACGCCGTCTCAAAAAGAAAATCGTAAAGAACCAGTTCGATTTCAACGACTTCATCGCCCAAATAAACCAGATAAAGAAGATGGGCAACCTCAAAGACATAGCCTCGATGATTCCGGGTATGGGCAAGGCTTTGAAGGATGTCGAAATAGGCGATGACGCATTCAAGCAGACCGAAGCGATTATCGGGTCAATGACGCCGCAGGAGCGCGAGCATCCAGAAATCATCAACGCACGCCGTCGCGAGCGTATCGCCAAGGGTTCGGGTACTACTATGGCGGATGTGAACCGACTGCTCAAACAGTTCGAAGACACGCGCAAAATGATGAAGATGGCAGCCGGCGGCAAACTCCGCATGCCGAAAATGCCTGGCGGAATGCCGTTCAGGAGATAAGTTTTCAAGCGACAACAAATATGGCGGGAGTTTGATTCCCGCCATATTTGTTTTAAGGTCTTTAAGGTCCTTAATGACTTTAAGGTCGTTAAGGATTCCGACAACAATCCTGCCCCGACGCCTTAAAGACATTAAAGACATTAAAGACATTAATCGACCTTAATGACTTTTACAAGTCATCGCCGTTAGGCATATTATCCCCATTTTCATAAAATATTACAATCCGAAATCCATCATATTCATCGGAAATCATAAACCATACAGTACCGTTTATTGATTTATCGACAGGGATAAAATCCGCTTCATAGCGTTTTTTATACAACGTTATCCCATGCGAGATATTTTCATCGTCAGGAATTTCTTTTCCTGCCACATATGAATATTTTCCATTGCTCATGAATTGATTATAAAGAGTATTAAATCTTATCCTAACAGTTGCCTCATCTCTTATCGGATTAGAATTCAATACACATATTCTACTAACCTTATTTTTATTAGTTTGAACTGAAATATAAACGCTTTGTCCATTAAACTCGCCTTCAAGTATATCATTCCTCACATCGTAAGTGTAACCTTTATTCTTCAATGCGCTAATCATTTGCTCCTTGGTACCGTCGATAGGTATTCCGAGAAACTTCATAGTATTTTGTCCGAATGAACAAAACTGAACTGTTGCCAGAACGGCAAGTAAAATAATCTTTTTCATAATATTAAATTTTTAATTTGGTTGTCGATAAACCGAAATAAAAAACGCGGACAAATTCTTTATCCGCTTCCGAGGTCTTGGACTACCCACTAATAAGATGAAAGAAATGTCCGCGCCGTAAAACAGCGCGAACATCAACTTTAAATCTTCATTAGTATTCCAAAAGTGTCCAAGTTTCAGAAGCAAGAAGAAAAGCCGATGCGCTTTTAATATGATTGAATGCCGACGCTTTTAGTGCGTGAGCGGCACAGAATGCGATTCAAGTAGAATACAAATTCCGTTTTTTAATGCTTCATAGGCGAATAAGTTTGGTTTTACTGTTGCAAATATAAGAATAAATCCGATTAAATTCCTACCTTTGCGATATAATTATACATGTACAACCGATGCACAAAAGCGGATTCGTCAATATCATAGGCAACCCTAACGTAGGCAAGTCCACACTTATGAACGCGCTCGTCGGCGAGCGTCTGTCGATAATCACGTCAAAGGCTCAGACCACACGGCACAGAATCATGGGAATCGTCGACGGCGAAGATTTCCAGATAGTTTACTCCGATACGCCGGGCATTCTCAAACCCAACTACAAGTTGCAGGAGTCGATGATGAAATTCGTGCGCGGAGCGGTCGCCGATGCCGACATCATCCTTTACGTAACCGACACCGTCGAGGAAATCGGCGAACGTTCGGCAGAGATATTGAAGCGGGTGCACGAAAGCGGAGTGCCGACGATAGTCGTAATCAACAAAATCGACCTTACGACACAGGAGGCATTGGAATCGCTCGTCGCAAAGTGGCAGGAGATTCTGCCTGCGGCACGGATAATTCCCGCATCGGCGAAAGAGGGATTCAACATCGGCGGAATATTCGACACGATAGTCGGCATGCTGCCCGAGGGCGAACCGTTCTATCCGAAAGACACGCTGACGGACAAGACGCTGCGGTTCTTCGTGTCGGAGATTATCCGCGAAAAGATACTGCTCAACTACGACAAGGAAATACCCTACTGCTGCGAAATCGAAATCGAGAGTTACAAGGAGGAGCCGACTATCGACCGCATAGCCGCAACGATATATGTGGCTCGCGATTCGCAAAAGGGAATCGTCATCGGACACAAGGGCGAACGGCTGAAAAAGGTCGGGCAGCAGGCCCGCGAGGATATGGAGAAATTCCTCGGCAAGAAGGTTTTCCTGCAACTTTTCGTCAAGGTGAACGACGACTGGCGCAACAACGAACGGCAGTTGCGCAGATTCGGCTACGAGCAGGAGTAAAAAAACAGATTCCGTCATATTGAGCGAATGCGAAATATCTCAATCAGATTCTTCGCTACGCTCAGAATGACGAAAAAACATAAAAGACAAACGAAATAATCGGATTTGATAACCCGTTATCTATAAGTCATGGGCAGAAAAATTTACGTCTTCATACTCGGATTACTGCTGTTGGGCAGCGTCGAATGTTCGGCGCAGTACAACAGGGACTATTTCTTCTGGGTAGGGCGCAAGCACATGATGGACAACGATTTCAAGGAGGCGATACGGACACTAAACATCCTGCTGCGCTTCAACGACGATGCCTACGAGGGCTATTTTCTGCGAGGAATCGCCAAATACAATCTCGACGATTTGCTGGGTGCGGACGCCGATTTTACGATAGCGATAGAGAAAAATCCCGTATTCACGACCGCTTATACCTACCGCGCCATAACCCGTTCGCGTCTCGGAAATTACGACGATGCGTTGAACGACTTCCGCGAAGCGATAGACCTGCGTCCCGATTTGCCTAATCCCTATTTCAGCCGCGGAGTAACGCGACTGCTCAACCAGCAGTTCGCCGAAGCGATAACCGATTTCGACAACTTCATCAAGTACGAGAAAAAGGTCGCCGACGCATACATAAACCGCGGCGTATGCTATCTGTATCTGAAAGATACGGTACGGGCATACGACAATTTCAATCTGGCGATACGCACCAACCGCGAAAATCCGAACGGATACAACCGGCGCGGCACACTTTACATGCAGCAGCGCAGATTCGCCGAAGCCGAAGCCGATTTCGACAAGGCGGTCGAGTGCGACACGACATTCCTGCTTTCGTACTTCAACCGCGCGCTCGTCTACAACGAGACCAACCGTCCGATGCAGTCGCTCGGCGACCTCGACAAGGTTCTGTCGCTCGATTCGACGAGTTCGATAACCTATTTCAACCGCGCGATAATCCGCGCGCAAATCGGCGACTACAATCGCGCGCTCGAAGATTACGACAAGGTCGCGCACTACTCGCCGGACAACGTACTGGTCTACTACAACCGCGCACTGCTCTATTCGCACCTCGGCGAAATCAAAAAGGCGATTGCCGACTACTCGAAGGCAATCGAACTCTATCCCGATTTCGCCAATGCCTATCTCGGTCGCAGCAATCTGCGCCGTCTGCTGCGCGATACGTCGGGGGCTAACAGGGATAAGCAGATAGCCGAACGCAAAATAGCCGAGTATCGCTCGCGGTTGAGCGACAGCACATATTCGATATACGCCGACACGACACGCCGTTTCGACCGTCTCGTTTCGTTCGACAGCAAACTCGCCGGTTCGTCGTTCGAACGCATCGCCACCCGCAAGTCGGGCGACGACAAGATGACGCTTCTGCCGCTTTTCCGCTTCACCTACATGCGGGACGATTCGACACGCACCGAACTGGCGACCACGCGATTCCATTCGCAGCGAGCCGAAGATTTCATGGAGAAAGTCGGCAATCCGCTGCTGCGCATTTCGCGCATGGACACCAATATCGCGCCCGATTCGCTGATTGCCATGAACAAACGCTGCAAGCAAAAGAGCGGCACGGGCGACGAATCGTGGATTTCGCTGTTCGAACTCGCCATCACCGAATCACTTATCAAGCAGTACACCAATGCCGTGAATACATATACGGTCGCGATAGAGCGTAACCCTGCCAATCCGTTCCTCTATCTGAACCGGGCGGCTACACGGGCTGAAATGATAGACTTCATATCATCGATAGACAACGCCTATCAGCGCATATCCATCGAGAACGACCCTGCGAGCCGTCTGCACAATTCGCACACGCGCAATTACGACTACGACGAGGCTATATCCGACCTGAACAAGGCTATAAAACTGCACTCCGGATTCGCCTACGCCTACTACAACCGCGCGAATCTGCTCGCGCTGTCGGGCAAACTGCCCGAGGCGTTCGACGACTATACGAAAGCGATAGAGCAGAATCCGCATTTCGCGGAGGCGTACTACAACCGCGGACTGATACAGATATTCATGAAAGATACGCGCAAAGGCTGTCTGGACATATCCAAGGCGGGCGAACTCGGAATAGAGGAAGCCTACGATGTCTTGCGCGTCTATGCCGACGAATAATTCGAACTTAAATTATAAATTATGACAGAAATCGTTACAAAAAAACTCAACGACTACGCATGGGCGCGGTGGACTGCATTGACGCTGATAGCGTCGATGATGTTCTTCGCCTATATGTTCGTGGACGTGATGGCACCTATCAAGAGTCTGCTCGAACCCGCTTTGGGTTGGAGTTCGACCGCCTACGGAACATACCGTTCGGCGGAGTATTTTCTGAACGTATGGGGATTCCTCATCGTCGCCGGAATCATTCTCGACAAATGCGGAGTGCGCTTTACCGGAACGCTGTCGGCATCGTTGATGCTCGTCGGCGCATGTATCAAACTCTACGGCATCAGCGACATGTTCGCCGGTTCTGCTCTCGAATCGTGGCTCAACTCGTGGTGGACGACCATTCCGGCAAGCGCGAAAATGGCATCGTTCGGATTCATGATTTTCGGCTGCGGATGCGAAATGGCGGGAACGACCGTATCGAAGGCTCTCGCAAAATGGTTCAAGGGCAAGGAGATGGCACTGGCAATGGGATTGGAGATGGCAATCGCCCGTATCGGCGTATTCTCGATATTCTCGCTTTCGCCGTGGATTGCCGAGAAGATGGGGTCGGTCGTGGTTCCGGTCGCATTCTGCACTGTGCTGCTGCTCGTCGGACTTATCTTCTTCCTCGTATTCTGCGTACTCGACCGCAAATTCGACAAGCAGTTGGAGGCTGACAAAATCAAAGAGGATGCGTCGGACGAACAGTTCCGCATCAGCGACATCTGGATGGTTCTTTCGAGCCGCATATTCTGGGTGGTAGCGCTGCTGTGCGTACTCTACTACTCGGCGATATTCCCTTTCCAAGCATACGGAGCGGAGATGTTGCAGTGTAACCTGCACGGCATTTCCGCCAAAACGGCTTCCAATATCTTCCGCTGGTTCCCTGTCGGAGCGGCAATCATCACACCGCTTCTCGGCATCTATCTCGACCGCAAAGGCAAAGGCGCGACGATGCTTATCTGCGGTTCGCTGCTGCTTATCGCATGTCATCTTATCTTCGCATTCGTCGTTCCTGCAACAGGCAGCAGCCTGCTGGCATATGTAACCATCGTCGTTCTCGGAATCTCGTTCGCGCTCGTTCCGGCTGCCTTGTGGCCGAGCGTACCGAAGATTATCGAGGAACGCGTACTCGGAAGCGCATACTGCCTTATCTTCTGGGTTCAGAACATCGGTCTGTGCTTCGTACCGCTGCTTATCGGCAATGTTCTCGATTCGTCTAATCTTAATAACCCTGCCGTCATCGCGGCTAAGGCAACGATAGAGCAACTCAAAGCCGAGGGCGTGGAGTCGCCGGACGTATTCATCCCTTACGACTACACCACACCGCTCGTAATCTTCGCATGCTTCGGAGTCGCGGCACTGGTAATCGCACTATATTTGAAGGTTCTCGACAAACAAAAGGGCTACGGTCTCGAAGAGCCGAACATCAAATAACAGCAGAGCGATTAGTTTAGTAAACTAAAAAAATATTCACCAAGATAGGATTTGCGGATGTTCCGCAAATCCTATCTTGAAATTTATATCGGCGACAAAATGCGAATACTGTACAATAAACCTATCTAATAACCACTAAATGTCAAACATAATATACTATACCACAACAAATAACCAACCTATTATTCCGTATAACTCCGATGCACTCGGCTCAGAAATCATATCCAATACATACGAAAACGGCAAAGGCGCAATAGTTTGCAAAGACAATATCAATACAATCGGAGAATGGGCATTTTCAGGTTGTAGCAGACTGATAACTATAAATATACCCGACGGTGTTACAACTATCGAAAAAGGAGCATTCTCTGGTTGCATTCGCATGACAACCGTAAACATTCCAGATAGCGTTACAACCATCCAAAACGGCGCATTCTATGGTTGCATCCGCATGACAACTGTAAATATTCCTAACAGAGTTAAGACAATCAATGTCGGAGCATTCTACCGTTGCAGCAGCCTGACAACTGTAAACATACCCAATCACATTAAAACTATCAAAGAATTCGTATTCTACGGTTGCTGCCGCCTAACAACTGTAAACATCCCCAACCACATTAAAACTATCAAAAAATTTGCATTCTTCGGTTGCAGTAGCCTGGCAACCGTAAATATTCCAAACAACGTTACTTCAATTGGGAATATGGCATTCTGCGGTTGCAATAGCCTGACGACAATAAATATTCCCGACAGCATTAAAACAATCGGAGAAAATGCATTCCTTTGCAAAAATCTGTTTCGTTTTACGGGAAAATACGCATCATCTGATTCAAGATGCATTATAATAAATAACGAGATTGTCGCTTTCGCCGAATTCGGCATAACTGAATATACCATCCCGAACAATGTTACAACTATCGGGAAAGTGGCATTCTCCGGTTGTAGCAATCTGACAACCGTAAATATACCCGACAGTGTTAAAACAATCGAACATCAGGCATTCGCCGGTTGCCTTAATCTGACAACTATAAATATTCCTAATAGCGTTAAAACTATCAAAGCCTGCGCATTTGACAATTGCAGCAGTCTGACAACAATAAACATCCCAGACAGCATTTCTTCAATCGGATATTGGGCATTCAATTATTGCAAAAGCCTTACAAAAATATATTGCAAACCTATTAATCCGCCAGAATGTAGCAATATGGGGATAAACTATGATACCAAAATATTCGTTCCTGTTGCATCAGTGAATGCATATAAAAACGATAGCGAGTGGAGCCAATATGCATCACAAATAGTCGGCTATGATTTCTAAAACTAATTACGCCATGAACGTATCGAGAATATAAACAAAATGAGTCTGAATAGATTTTAGGCATGTTCAGGATGACATAATCATGTATCTATCGTTCGTAAATATCATTCAGCAAATGAAATGAACGAATTCACGATAACTGTTTAGTGTAAAGTTGTAACAGTTCACTTAATTATTTTACGTTTTCCGCGAGGTTGTAAACCTCCACTATCTTGTCGCACATAGCCCGCCACGAAAAACGCTTGCGCTCGTAAACGATATTGGCAGCGAATCGTTCCAGATTACCGTTTTCGTACAACTCCTCTATCGCACGGGCGACGCCTTCGGCGGTAGGTTCGCACACATACCCCACCTTGTCGTCAGGAACAATCTCCGACAGTCCGCCCACATCGGTTACTATCATCGGCGTACAGAAGTTATAGGCTATCTGAGTTACGCCGCTTTGGGTCGCGCTGCGGTAAGGCAGAACTACAGCATCGGCAGCCGAAAAGTAGTAGCGCACCTCGTCGTCCGGAATGAACCTGTCGTGCAGAATCACGCTCTCGCCGAGCGATTCGAACATCGGTTCGTATTTCTCGCGGTCATCGTAAAACTCGCCGGCGACAATCAGCCGCAGACCGTCGCGACGAACCCGGCTCCATGCCGAAAGCAGAATATCCAGCCCCTTATATTCGCGGATAAGTCCGAAAAATAGCAGATATTGCTCGTTGGCGTCGATACGTAAATGGCGGCAGGTCTCGGTACGTTCGACGCGCGCGCCGAAATTCTCGAACATCGGATGCGGCGAAAATATCGCAGGCGCATCGGTATACCGTTTCAATTCGCGATTGACCTGCTCGGACATATAGACGAAACCGTCCACCGCGCCGAGATAGTAGCGGTTGAACGGTTTGTCCGTAATGTGGTGTTCGTGCGGCTCGACATTGTCGATTTGGCACACGACCTTCGTATGTCCGTTGGAACGTGCAATACGGACGACTGTACCGAAACACGGAGCCATGAACGGCGTCCAGTATTTCATCAGTATCATATCCGGTCGCTCTCGGCGTAAGCGCAGCCCGAGATTGACCCAGTTCAACGGATTGCAGGTGTTCATCACCCGCTCTATATGCAAATCCTGCGGAGCAGGGGTATCGACAGTCTGACTTTTGCCCGGGAACAACAGCGAAGGGTATTGCAGCGAGAAGGTATAAATCTTCACCTCATCTCCTCGACGCATGTATTCTCTTGCCATAGTCTCCATAATCGACGCCAAACCGCCCCGATAAGGATGTGCCGGACCTAAAATTACGATTTTCATATCTTTTCGCATAAACCGCCCGAACGCGCATGGCGGGAGCGGAATCGCGACCGTTTCCGGCAATTCCGCAACGCTGCGCAGACAGCAGGCTCGATAACTTTGTACAAAGATACGAATAAGCCGAGCGCAAATGCAAATTTATTTGCAAATTGCCGAGGCGAAGTATCTAAGGCGAAGCCAAAGTTACGAATAAGCGAGAGGAATGTCAAATTTATTTGGACATTCCCGAGCGGGAGTATCTAAAACGAAGTTAAAGATACGAATAAGTCGAGGGCAAAGCAAAATTTATTTTGACTTTGACGAGCAGAGTATCTAAAACAAAGTTAAAGACAGGAAAATCCGATGATTAAGTCCCTATTCTTCCTTGAATTTATGCTCCTTGACGACCTCCTTGCTGTGGGCGACGGACTGCAACGCAAGATACCGTACGCCGTAGTCCTTCATATTCTGCAATTCGGTGCGGAAAATATCGAGATGCTCCTCCTCTTCCGCCGACATGTTCTGGAACAGACGGTGCGTTACGGCATCGTCCTCGGCGGAACACAGACGCGAGAACTCGTTGTAGGAATCGACGGTACTCTGTTCGAGTTTCATCGAAAATTCGAGAGCCTCGCCTACATCATGGATTTGTCGGGTCTTGAACTGCTGATTCATGTTCACGTCGCCTTCGAGAAAGAGAATGCGCTCGGCGATATGCTCGATATGGCGCATCTCGGCAATAGAGATGCCGCGCATCAGATTGGACAGATGTTCATATCCCGCATCCTCGAAGATGGTGTGGAAATACATGTATTGCAACGTCGTGGCAATCTCTTTGCCCAACGCCTCGTTCAATCGGTCGATACTTTTCTGATATTTATTGGTCTGTTCCATAATAAAAAGGTATTTGCACGGAACAGAGCAAATAAAGTACCAAAACCTCTAACGCCACTCCACGGAAGCACGGCAGGCGACAGTCCCGTCGTCGGTCTTTATCTCGAACAGCGACGTTTCGCCGCGCTGTACGTATCCCACGGTCAGTGTCTGTCCGAGACGGGATTCGTGTATGAAATGAATATCCAGACGCAGCGGACGGTTCTCTTTGAGCAGGTCGATAGGCAGCATGTCTATCATCATGACGATGTAGCGCATCGTATTGACGTGGCAGTTGAAATCGATGTCGCTGTAAACCACCTTGTGTTCGGTAAATTCGGTAGGTTCGACATCGAGAATCTTATGCGGCGTATCGCACGGCGACGGAGCGTCGCACAAGTACGGCTGGCATATATCCTTAATCTCGCTCAACCCGACGGGAACGCGCCTGACATAATCTATCAGACACCATTGCGACACGGCTCGGCAGAATATTTTGCCCGCTTTGTCCGCCACCTCGAAATTACGGGTGGACAGCACGCGACCGTTCTCGTTCACCCAGGTGCGCACCTCCATATCGGAATATTGCTCAGGGCGGTAATCGAGTTCGATAGCCATGCGCGACAAAACCCACGCCCGATTGTCCTTCGACAAAACGTCCACACCGAAGCCCTTGCGCTGGGCATCGGTTCCCGCGGTATTGAGCAGATAACTGCCCATCGCCTCGATAGTCGCATTAAGCGTAAAATCAACGCATTGAGGTTCTATTCTGTAAAAATACGATGTTTTTTCCGCCATAATTTTTCGTTTTGCGAAGCCGGCACGACATGCCCGCGTCGGCTTCAATATTTGCAAAGGTAAAATTTATCGGCGAGATACGCAATTTCCGCACCGTTTTAGCGTTAATTGAAAATAAACGCGCGAGTAATCGGACATCGTTCTAAATCATTAGTAAAGATTTGGTATTACGAATATTTAGTCTTATATTTGTACACGGGTTAATGTGTACATCGCAACAAAACAGAAAACGTATAACATTAAAATTGAGGAGGAAAGATTATGGGAGTGGTAGTAAAACTGGCATCGGTAATGCAAAAACGTCGGATTTCGCTCGGCGAATTGGCGGAAAGAGTCGGCATAACGCCTGCAAACATGTCCATTTTGAAAACGGGCAAGGGAAAGGCGATAAGATTCTCGACGCTCGAAGCGATTTGCCGTGAATTGAGATGCCAGCCGGGTGATATACTCGAATACGTGGACGATTGACAAACAATTTCATTTACATAAAAAGACAAGTATGAAACGCTTTTTTACGCTTGCATCCGCACTTTTCATTGCGGCTGCAACAATCGCTCAAACAGCGAGCGTTCAGCCCGTCATTCCGGTGATACCGAATGACCCGGCAGTACGCAAAGGGACGTTGGAGAACGGAATGACATACTACATCCGCCACAACGACAAACAGAAAAATCTCGCCGATTTCTATATCGTACACGACGTCGGCGCAATTCAGGAGAACGATTCGCAGCAGGGTCTGGCTCACTTTCTCGAACACATGGCATTCAACGGCACGAAGAATCTGCCGGGCAAGATGCTCATCGAATATCTCGAAAAGGTCGGTGTCAAATTCGGTGCGAACCTCAATGCAAGCACTTCGTGGGATGTTACGCAGTATCTGATGCGCGACGTTCCGACCGTTCGCGAAGGCATCGTGGACAGTGCGCTGCTGGTTCTGCACGACTGGTCGAACTTCATCGCACTCGAACCTAAGGAAATCGACTCCGAACGCGGCGTCATCATGGAGGAGTTGCGTACCCGCGACAACGCACAGTGGCGTTCGATGGTTCAGTTCCTCAAAGCACTTACCAAGGGAACGAAATACGAGCACCGCAACCTTATCGGCTATCTCGACGGACTGAAATCGTTCGACCACAGCGACATCGAAGACTTCTACAACACGTGGTACCGTCCGGACTATCAGGCAGTAGTGGTTGTCGGCGACATCGACGTGGACAAGGTGGAGAACAAAATCAAGACCTTGATGGCGGACATTCCCGCTTCGCCAGCCGATGCACCGCAGAAAGAGGTTATCGTAGTGCCGGACAACAAGGAGCCTATCATTTCGATATTCACCGACCCCGAGATGCTCGAAAGCAGCGCGGCTATATACTGCAAGCACGAGGCTATGCCGAAAGATATGAACAACACCATTCTTTATGAAAAGGTTTCGCTCATCAACTCGCTCGGAAGCGCAATGGCTAATGCCCGTCTCAACGAAATCGCGATGAAGCCGAACGCTCCGTTCACTTCGGCATACATGTTCAACGGCGGTATAGGCATCTGCCCTACTCTCGAAACGCTCGTAATCAGCGTCAATACCAAGGACGGCGGACTGGCTGCCGGTTTGGAGGCGGCATACACCGAATTGAAGCGCATCCGCGAACACGGATTCACGGATGGCGAATTCGAGCGTGCGCAGAACGACGTTCTCCGTCGCGAGGAGCGTGCATACACCAACCGCAACGACCGCAAGAATCAGGAATACGTTTCACGCTACATCAACAATTTCCGCCGCAACACTCCGATTCCGGATGCCGAGACCGAGTGGAAACTCGACAGCGTACTGATTAAGACCATCTCGCTCGCCGAGGTCAATCAGTTGTTCAAGAACTACATCCACGACGACAATCAGGTAATCTCGATTGAAGCGCCAATCAAAGAAGGTGTGGCGAATCCGACCGAAGAGGACGTGAAGGCGATTATCGCCAAAGTAAATGCGGCAACCGTGGAGGCATACGCCGACAACACCGTCAAAGAGCCGCTTATCGCAAACGAAAAGGCACTCAAAGGCTCGCCGGTGAAGAAGACCGCAGTAAACGAGATTCTCGGCACAACCGAATGGACGCTCAAAAACGGAATCAAGGTAATCGTAAAGCCTACGACATTCAAGGCTGACGAGGTTATCGTGAACATCCGCTCGCACGCCGGCATGTCGGCACTCAGCGACGAGGACTACCCTACCGCAAGTTTCTTCTACAATATAGTAAGCAATCAGGGTGTATCCAAGTTCTCGGCAACCGACCTGAAAAAGCAACTTTCGGGCAAGAGCGCACGTGTAGTGATGATTCCGACCGACTTCATGACGCAGATGGTCGGCAGCGGTTCGCCTAAGGACATCGAAACGCTGTTGCAGTTGCAGTATCTCTACTTCACCGAACCTCGTTTCAACAAGGACGATTTCGATGTTACCATCAACCAGTTCCGCAGTTATGTGGAGAATCTGAAAACCAGTCCTGACTACATTGCATCGAAGGAACTCACCAAGACTCTCTATGGCGACCATCCGCGCAAGCAGACCATGTCGCCGGAACTGCTCGACAAGATTTCGTTCGACCGTCTTCCTGCCGTTTACAAGCAGTTGTACTCCAACGCCAAGAACTTTACCGTAACGATTGTCGGCAATGTGGATTTGGCGACACTCAAACCACTCGTAGAGAAATACATCGGTTCGCTTCCGGTAACGAAAGAGAAACTCGCGAGAGTAGATGACGGCGTAAGACCGGTAAAGGGCATCGCCATCAACGATTTCAAGGCTCCGATGCAGCAGCCTAAGGTCGGTGTTTACCGCGTATTCACCGGCGAGATTCCTTACACGCTCGAAAATCAGGTCGCAATGACATTCCTCTCGCAGGCGTTGAGTTCGCGCTACCTCATCTCGATTCGCGAGGAGAAGGGCGGAACCTACGGCGTAGGTGTACGCGGCAATATCCGTCCGGATTTCGAGGGCAACTATATGCTCAACATCATTTTCGACACCAACGAGGAGATGGCGGACGAATTGAGCGAAATCGTAATGGACGAACTGAAAAAGATTGCCGAGGAGGGTCCGCTCACCGAGGATGTCGAGAAGACACGCCAATTCCTGCTCAAAAACTGGAAGAACCAGATTGAGGACAACCAGTCATGGCAGAATTTCATCGACGGCTACTATTATCGCGGAATCGACCAGATTTCCAACTACGAGAATGTCGTAACGAACCTTACCAACGCCGATGTTCAGGCTTTGGCAAAGAAGATTCTCGAAGACAACAACATGACATACGTCGTAATGCGTCCGGAGAAGTAATCGGATAACGATTCCAATTTGCACACTCCCGCCGGCTTTCTGCCGGCGGGAGTTTTTTGTCTGTTAGGGAAAGCAGTAGCAGTAGCAGTA
>QWCY01001707.1_pt1 | contig 31220 bp, 33 predicted proteins | sample 1972631 | NCBI WGS metagenome assembly QWCY01 (sample SAMN09866696, study PRJNA288562) | Human gut metagenome isolate pre1_stool, whole genome shotgun sequencing... | isolation source: gut | host: Homo sapiens | place: USA: California
TGCTCTTTGGTTTCTCAGAAGTTGCAGAAGATGGTGCAGAAATCTGGGGAAGCCTGGCACAGGTTATGACTCCAATTGCAGCATACGGATTCCTGGTATTCAACCTTCTGTGTGCTCCCTGTTTCGCAGCTATGGGTGCGATCAAGCGTGAAATGAACAATGCAAAGTGGTTCTGGTTTGCAATTGGTTATCAGTGCGACTTGGCATATATTGTTTCCCTGTGCATTTACCAGATTGGTACCTTGTTTACAACGGGAGCATTCGGACTTGGAACTGTTGTTGCTTTCTTGCTTGTAGCAGGATTCATTTATCTGCTGGTTCGCCCTTACAAGGAGAGCACAACCTTAAAGACTTCTGATAAGCAGCTTGCAAAACTGAAATAAATATCAGATAATAAAGAAAAGCAATAGAAGGAGGATAACTATGGGAACAGCAATCGTACTTCTTGTGTTATGTATCATTGTTGGTGCAGTCATTTACAAGATGGTTAAGGATAAACGAAGTGGGAAATCCTCATGTGGCGGCAACTGTGCCGGATGCGGTATGGCCTGTCACCAGTCAAAAGAGATGAAATAGTACCTAAAGGGAGGCTGCCTTATGGCGGCCTCTTTGAGTATAGGATGGATTGTATGGTTTACAATTTGCAGAATCTGGGTTATAATACAGAAGCGTAAGTAATTTACGTAATCTATACGAATCATTGTCTGGAGTATCAGACAATCAGGAGGAATTAACAATGGCATTACTTAAAACCTGGCGTGATATGGCTTATTCAGCTACCGCAAATAAGGGAGATCTGCAGAGACTCTGGGCAGATTATTTTCAGAAAGAAAAGGATATTTATGCACAGCTTTTAAAGAACCCGGATGAAGTAGTGAAGGGAACCGTAAAAGAACTGGCTGAGAAGTACGGCGTGGATATTATGACCATGACCGGATTTTTAGATGGAATCAATGACAGCTTGAAGGAGCAGAACCCTATTGAAGAGATGGAAGAGGACACAGAAGTGAACCTTGGCTTTGACAAGGAATTACTCTACAAGAACATGGTGGCTGCACAGGCTGACTGGTTATATGAGCTTCCGGAATGGGAAGACATTTTTGATGAAGCAACCCGTAAGGAGCTTTACCGCATCCAGAAGCTTTCGACAACCGTTGTAAAGCCGGAGAAGATTTATCCGAACGATCCCTGTCCGTGTGGAAGTGGTAAGAAGTATAAGAAGTGCTGCGGTAAGAAAGCATAAGATCAGGCTTATACAGGGCTTATTGGATAGTTTCATAAATCCATGATGAGCCTTAAATAAAACCTTCTCCCAAATTAAAAAAGGTACTTTACAAATTTGTTTTTGGGGAATATTATAAGATATATTAAATGAATTACGAATAAAACGTTGAAGAGACGAGTACATTGTGGAAGGTAACAGAGAGAGACATCGATCAGATTCAGATCGTGCTGGGAATGTCTTTGCAGGAAGCAATGGAAAACTACCTCGGAGTGACCCTAATCCGGTTCGTATCATCTACGTTACAGATGTTGAGAGGCTTTCGTAAGTCGTTATGGCGCAGAGAGCAAGCAGGGTGGAACCGCGTATGATACGTCCCATGCATTTTGGTAATGCATGGGACTTTTTATGTAGAGCACTTAGTGAAAGCAAGCTGAAAGCGCAGCTTGAACTTAGTGCGAACGATACCTGTGCACTTAAAGAGGACGAGCTGAAAGCGAAGTACGAATTTAGTGCAGCAGGTATATGTAGAATACTTAGTGAAAGCAAGCTGAAAGCGCAGCTTGAACTTAGTGCGGCAGGTAATATGCAGATTAATATAAGTAAAAATAAAGGAGGATGAATTATATGAAAGAAAGAATTGAAAAAGTAAAAGATTTTTTGGCAGACAGCACCACCATTTCCAATCGTGAGCTGGTGCTTGCCATTGCAGTAGGTGTTTTAGGCGGTATGGTATTTGGTTTGCTGACTTCCCCGAGAAAGTTTGTCACGATCGGAAGCCATAACGGAAATAACAGTCCGTGTGATAACGGATTTGACTGGGAAGACTTCGAAGACGATGAAGAGGAAGACGAAGAGTAATCTCACAGAGGAAGAGTGAAGCGGTTACCCAATAAGTTAACATAAAGGTAACTATTCAAAAATATTGGTTAACATAATGTTAACAACCAGAAAGGAATGGATATAAAATGAAAATCACATTAAAAGATGGTTCCGTAAAGGAATATGACAAAGCAATGAGCGTGTATGAAATCGCTCAGGATTTAAGCGAAGGACTTGCCAGAGTGGCATGTGCCGGAGAAGTGGATGGAGAGGTTGTCGATTTGAGAACCGTTCTTGATAAGGACTGTAATCTGAGCATCCTGACAGCAGCAGATCCGGAAGGCTTGCGTGTCATCCGTCATACCTGTTCCCATGTTATGGCAGAGGCTGTTAAGAGAGTATTCCCGCAGGCAAAGCTTGCAATCGGACCTGCGATTGATACCGGATATTATTATGATTTTGAACATGAACCGTTCTCCAGAGAAGACCTTGACAAGATCGAGGCAGAAATGAAGAAGATTATCAAGGAAGGTCATGAATTAAAGAGATTTACCCTTCCGAGAAATGAAGCAATCCAGTTTATGAAGGACAGGGAAGAGCCTTACAAGGTAGAGTTGATCGAGGATCTGCCGGAGGACGCAGAGATTTCCTTCTATGATCAGGGAGATTTTGTAGATTTGTGTGCAGGACCGCACTTAATGAGTACCAAGGGCATCAAGGCGTTCAAACTGACTTCTTCTTCTATGGCGTACTGGAGAGGCAATGCCGAGAAAGCACGTCTTCAGAGAATTTATGGTACTGCATTTAATAAGAAGGAAGAGCTGAATGCTTATCTGGAACAGTTAGAGGATGCAAAGAAGCGTGACCACAACAAGCTTGGACGTGAGATGGAACTGTTTACTACCGTAGATGTAATCGGACAGGGACTACCTCTTTTCCCTCCGAAGGGAACCAGGATGATTATGAAGCTCCAGCGTTGGATTGAGGATCTTGAGGATAAGGAATGGGGTTATGTCAGAACCAGAACTCCGTTAATGGCAAAGAGTGATCTTTATAAGATTTCCGGACACTGGGATCATTACAAGGATGGCATGTTCGTTTTAGGTGACGAGGAGACAGACAAGGAAGTGTTTGCACTTCGTCCGATGACCTGCCCGTTCCAGTATTATGTATATAAGAACACCCAGAAGTCCTACCGTGACCTGCCTTACCGCATGAGCGAGACTTCTACCTTATTCCGTGCTGAGGATTCCGGTGAAATGCATGGACTGACAAGAGTCCGTCAGTTTACTATTACAGAGGCACACAATGTCATCCGTCCGGATCAGACCGAAGAAGAGTTATCCAACTGCTTTAATCTGGCATATCATATTTTGACCGTACTTGGTCTGGAAAAGGATGTAACCTTCCGCCTTTCCAAATGGGATCCGGAAAACAAGAAGAAATATCTTGGCGATGAGCATTACTGGGAATCCACACAGGAAGTCCTTCGTAAGCTTCTGGAAGAGAAGCAGGTTCCTTTCGTAGAAGCAGACGGCGAAGCTGCATTCTATGGACCGAAGATTGATATTCAGGCAAAGAATGTTTACGGTAAAGAAGATACCATGATCACCATTCAGCTTGACTGTGCCATTGCTGAAAACTTCGATATGTATTATGTAGATCAGGACGGCGAAAAGAAGCGGCCTTACATCATTCACAGAACCTCCATGGGCTGTTATGAAAGAACCCTGGCATGGCTGATTGAGAAGTATGCAGGTAAGTTCCCGACCTGGCTTTGCCCGGAACAGGTACGTGTTCTTCCGATTTCTGAAAAGTATGAAGCTTATGCAGAAAAGGTACGCAAGGCATTGGCAGAGGCCGGCGTAGATGTTACGGCAGATAACCGTTCCGAGAAGATCGGCTTTAAGATCCGTGAAGCAAGAATGGACAGACTTCCTTATATGCTGATTGTCGGACAGCAGGAAGAAGCAGATGGTACGGTATCGGTAAGAAGCCGTTTTGCAGGAGATGAGGGCGTGAAGCCGTTACAGGAATTCATCGACCAGATCTGCGAAGAAATCCGTACCAAGGAAATCCGTAAGGAAGAGGTAACGGAGTAACAATAAAATTATTATTTGAATAAAAATTCAGCATCCGCACATACTATTGCCGTACAGCGTAAAGGAGGTAATAGTATGGCAGAATTAAAATGTGCAGTACAGAACTGTTCTTACAACGCAAATGAACGTTGTTCCAAGGGGGACATCATGGTAGGCGGTAAGCATGCATCCTGTTCGGCAGAAACCTGTTGTGAAAGCTTTACCGAAAATAAGGGTGACAGCTTTAAAAGTGCAGTAGAACATCCAAGCGAGTATATCAGTATTGATTGCGAAGCTGCAAAATGCATGTATAATGAAAATTATAAGTGTACAGCATCCCGTGTTGATATTCGTGGCTGTGGAGCATGTGATTGCAAGGAAACGGCATGTGCAACATTTGACGGAAAGTAAGAAAAACTCCGAGGGCGGTTTAAACCGCCCCGGAGTTTCTGTTGCCATGCATATGAGTGAACATAACAATGACAGAACGTTTCGCTGAAAGAGAGCTGTCAGGGAAAGATTTGAGGAAATCAAAGAATGCATTTTACAAAGAAAGTAACGATGATAGGAAGTATCATAATGCTGGCCTGTTGTTTTACCGGTTGTGAAAAGGAAGTCATTACAGTTGCGGGGATTCAGAATCCCGAGGTTCGTGAAGATCAGTACATAGTAGTAGAGAACTTTGAATTAAAGCAGATTGAGGATAATGGGAAGGATGCGATTGCCTGCTGTGCAATTCTGATTCCGGCCGGGTACGTGGAATCCTCCACTGTTCCGGGGATGTATGTACATTCCTTGAGTCCGTTGGATTCTTCCAATATTTATTATACAGTGCTTGAAGGAACCGGAGACGGTGCAGTACCCGACAATCTGACATCTGACTCCTTTGAAAAGGAATTAGAGGATGCTTATGCAAAACAGGGCGAGAACGTAGATATTACGATTGAAGAATTTTCACGAAATGACATGGAAGGTGTTCCGGGGTATAAGATCCGGAGCAGCTTTGAGGTTGATAATAAGAGAGTCCAGCAGCTTGCCTATATTATTCAGGCGAGGGATACGCATATTATTACCTATAATCAGCTTTCTGATGATGAGCTTTTGGCAGACTTTGAAATATCTGAAGGCGAAATCCGTCTGGTAAAAGAGTAGGAAACTATAAAAAAGTTCTTGGAAATTTCTTGAAAAGTTTGAAAAATGGTATTGACATCCGATAAGTGGGGTGTTAATCTATATAAGCATGTGAAAACAAAGCAGAGTATCCACTCTCACCCTGCGGTAATTGCGCTGGCAGGTGTTTATATTTTCCATATGCCCTTTGGAAAACGGGCGCAGAGGAAAGATGTGAGTGTTGTGGATAGCTATGCTGTCCACTTTTTTTATTCTTATTAGGGAGGGTAAAATTATTAGCGAATTATTTATTAACGACCAGATTAGAGACAAAGAAGTACGTGTGATCGGTGAAAACGGAGAACAGCTTGGAATCATGTCTTCCAAAGAAGCTTTACAGCTTGCAGAGGAAGCAGGGGTCGATCTTGTTAAGATCGCGCCGACAGCAAAACCACCGGTGTGTAAGATTGTGGATTACGGAAAGTATCGTTACGAACTGGCCCGCAAGGAAAAGGAAGCCAGAAAGAAGCAGAAGGTAATCGAGATTAAAGAAATCCGTTTATCACCCAATATCGATACGAATGATTTAAATACGAAGATTAATGCTGCAAAGAAGTTTTTAACCAAGGGAGACCGCGTGAAGGTGACCTTACGTTTTCGTGGACGTGAAATGGCTCATATGGCAAGCAGCAAGCATATCTTAGATGATTTTGCAGAGGCTCTTTCGGATGTGTGTGTCGTAGAAAAGGCACCGAAGGTTGAAGGAAGAAGCATGACCATGTTTTTAACTGAGAAACGTTAGTTTCAGTTAAAATAGATAATTATTGTATACAGGAGGAAATCAGTTATGCCAAAAATGAAAACCAGCAAATCTGCTGCAAAGCGTTTTAAAGTTACAGGAACAGGCAAGTTAAAGAGAAGTAAAGCCTACAAGCAACATATCTTAACCAAGAAGACTACTAAGAGAAAGAGAACTCTTAGACAGCCGGCTATTACAGATGCAACAAATGTTAAGAATATGAAGAAGATTTTACCTTATCTGTAATAAAACACTATAGTCGTTAGGAGGATATGAACAATGGCAAGAATTAAAGGTGGCGTAAATGCCAAGAAAAAACATAACAGAGTATTAAAGCTTGCAAAAGGCTACAGAGGAGCCAGAAGCAAACAGTATAGAGTGGCAAAACAGTCTGTAATGAGAGCATTAACTTCCTCTTATGCAGGACGTAAAGAAAAGAAACGTCAGTTCAGACAGCTCTGGATTGCACGTATCAATGCTGCTGCAAGATTGAATGGCTTATCCTACAGCAAATTTATGTATGGCTTAAAGCTTGCAGAAGTTGATATCAACAGAAAGATGCTTGCTGAAATGGCTGTAAATGATGCAGAAGGCTTCAAGTCTTTAGCAGAACTTGCAAAGAGCAAACTTGCATAATAAAGATGATTCCCCGTAGCCTTTGACTGCGGGGATTTTTTCTATAAACCAGTCAGGAATACTTAGTGAATGGGAGTCATAAACGGAGCATGAATTTAGTTGCTATGTATATGAGAAAATGATCCACCGGATCATTTTTTGGTGAGAGGGACAAGCAGAAAGGAAATCAGGGATGCGTATACTTGAAAATCTGGAACCGCAGAATGTATTTTACTATTTTGAAGAAATTTGTAAGATTCCACATGGATCCGGCAATACCGGACAGATCAGTGATTATCTGAAAGCATTTGCCGATGAACATGGTCTGTATTGCAGACAGGATGAATTAAATAATATTATCATGATCAAGGAAGCGTCGAAGGGGTACGAAGATCATGAACCGGTTCTTTTACAGGGGCATATGGATATGGTGGCTGTGAAGGATGCGGATTGTACCATAGATATGACGAAGGACGGTTTACAGCTTGAAATTCTGGGAGACCGTTTGACCGCAAAGGGAACAAGCCTTGGAGGCGACGACGGGATTGCAGTTGCATTCGCTCTGGCACTTCTTGCAGGAGAAGAATACCGTCATCCGAGAATTGAACTGATTCTTACTGTAGATGAAGAGGTTGGCATGGAAGGCGCAACAGGACTTACGGTAGATGATCTTACTGCAAAACGGATGATTAACCTCGATCAGGAAGAGGAAAAGATATTTATCACGGGATGCGCAGGTGGAGCCCGGATTGACATTCGGAAAAAGACAGAAACCGAGCAGGTAAAAGGAATGTTATGTAAACTTAAAATCTCCGGACTTCAGGGAGGACATTCCGGACAGGAGATCAATAAGGAGCGTGGCAATGCTATCTGTCTCATGGGAAGACTGCTTGCCGCCTTACAGGAGAAGACGCCTATTTATTTAAAAGAGGTAAATGGCGGAACCGCAGATAATGCAATTCCGAATGAGGTTTGTGCAGAAATTGTTGTGACCGAATGGACGGAAGACATCGCTGCCTTTATGGAGGAGAAGTTCTGTGGTTTAAAGGCAGAATTTGCCGGAAAAGAAGACGGACTTAAGTGTGAGCTGCAAGTTGGTGCAGAAGATGCATTGATTGAGGTTTGCAATCGGAAAGATTCCGAACAGTGGATTCACCTGCTGAATGTGATTCCGCATGGTGTTATTGCAAACAGTGTGAAGATGAAGGGACTTGTCGAGACCTCCTTAAATCCGGGAATCCTGAATGTAAGTGCAGTAGAGGGCATGGTCAGCACATCTGTCCGCAGCTCCAATGCAGCAGCGAAGGAAGCTCTGATTAACCAGCTTAAGAGCCTTGCTGCTTTGTGTGATGCGACAGTAGGAATTCGTGGAGATTATCCGGGCTGGGATTATGATCCGGATTCACCGCTCCGTGAAAAGATGGTTACGATTTATGAAGAAATGTATGGTGTGAAGCCGCAGATTGAGGCCATTCATGCAGGACTGGAATGTGGAATTTTCCAAAGCAAAATTCCGGGACTTGACTGTGTTTCCATCGGCCCGGATATGCAGGACATCCATACCACAAGAGAAACCTTGAGCATTCCTTCGGTACAGAGAGTCTGGAAGTTCTTATTGAAGGTGCTGGAAAGCCTGTAGAAGAGATGAGATGATTCTTTTGGCAATTTAAAATACTTTACCCTACTAAATCCTACCAGATTCAGTAGGGTAAAAAAACAGCGGAATTCGTTGGAATTCCGCTGTTTTTTAAAATCGGAGTGACAAGACTTGAATTTTTATAGTAGTTCAAGAATGTAGTAAAATAAGGAGGTTTGAGGGTTCGGATATTGTCCCTACCAAAATCCTACCAGTTTTTATTCTGTTTTATCTATTTCAAAATGTACAATATCGTCTGCCGTGCAATCTAGTATTTGGCATAGAGAATCTAAAGTGTGCACGGTTACGCTACGATTTTTTCTAAGAGAATCTAAAATTCCAGTAGAAATATGATAATCCTTGATTAACTGATATTGAGTTATACCCTTTCTTTTCATCGTTTCCCATAGGGGATCATAACTAAACATACCTTATACCTCTATAGTTAGTATAGGCATACAAATTTGTATTGAATATTGCCAGAAATACGGCTATAATGAACCGTAAAGGAGGAAAATTGTATAGTAAAGGGAAAAAAATAAAAACGAAAAGAAAGAGGGAAGAGAAAATGAGGCAAATTAAAAAACTGGCAGGTGCGTTAGCTACGGTATTATTAGCAACTCAAGTGATTGCAGTAATGCCGGTTCATGCGGAAGAAGCAAAAGAAAAATGTTTCCATGAAGGATGTACTAATTATTCGGAAGGTTGTGGAACAGTTTGTAGTTCCTGTGCAGGAAAGGAAACAACTGTTTCTTACAATCAGAATGATGATGGAATTAGCCATCAATGGACATTTAAATGTAGTGGATGTGAAGACCCGAATAAAGAACAGAGCATAAAACAGGAATGTTCTTATAAGAATGGTGTATGTGTGGGATGTGGTCGGTTACAAGGAGAAGTTACATATACTTGTGCACATCCGGGGTGCGGAAATGAAGTTGATAATTTGGGAGATATTTGTTCTAAATGTACAGGAGTAGATCCTATACAGAATTTTTGTATGAGAATGAATGAATCGTCTCATGTGGAAGGACTTTATTATCCGTGTTGTGCAACTATGGTTGATGGTCAAGTTAAGCCACACGAATTTAATTCAGATGGAAGTTGCAAGTGCGGATATAAAAAACAGACAAATACTGAACCGAGTGAAGATACCAATGAAAATACAACAACAAATCAGAATGAGAGTATAGGTGATACCGGTTCGGAGAGCAATAACCAGAACGAGACTGTTGTTGAGGAAGTTAAAACAGTCAGTGTGACATCTGGGGGAAAAGTATTTACTTCCGCTGTTCCAAGTGTATATGCAACTACGGCAGTAAATGGAGCAGTTGTTACAACACCCAAACAGTCAGTTAATGAAGCAGTAGGAATTAATGAAGGCAACGCCAATGTTTCTTTCTTTGTATGCAATAATAAGAACGCAAAGAAATTTGAACAGATGGGAGAACAAGCACAGAAGAGTGGAAAAACACTCTACAATATTTTTAATTCAGATCTATATACAATCACCAAGAAGGGGGGAATTGAAAAGGTACATTCAACAGAAAAGCCGGTAACCTTGATGTTTGGATTACCTTCTACATTACAGAACAAAAAGGTTTCTATTATTGCTTATAATAATAAAACTGGTGAGTATGTAGAATTTGAAGATATAGACAATGATCCTAAAACAATTACTATTGATGCGACGGTATTTGGAGTTTATGCATTAGTTGTTTCAGAATAATATCGGTAATTATAAGGAAATCGGCGACTTTTTAGTCGCCGATTTTATATTATTCCTTTTGAAATTTAACAATATCATTAGGGGTGCAATCTAAAATTTCACATAATCTGGAAAGTGTATACATGGTTACAGATTTATTATGCTTTAAATTATAAACAGTTTTTGATGCAACATTATATTTGTTAATTAGAGCATAAGTAGTAATATTCTTTTGTTTCATAGTTTCCCAAAGAGGATCATAATTAATTATCATCATATGACTATTATTATTGGTATTTTGTACATTGCATATACCGATAAATGTCGGTATACTTTGGTATAGATAATGCAAAGGAGATTGATGAAATGATTGAAAAATACTATTCTATTATCCATCCCGAAAGAGAGTACATTGTTGAAGATAAAAATAAGTATTTGCTTAAAATAAGCGGAGGAACGCTATACATTTACACAACCTTTGATAATGAAATGTACCCTATTATCAAAAAGTGTTGCGTTCGCTATGAACCACGAGAGTTTTTCTTCATTCTGGGATGGCTGCGGAAACTCTTTTGTAGTATTTATTACATAATTTACTTTGAAAAAGAGGGAAAAAAGGCAACAGGAAACTAAACCCTTTGCAATATTATAGATTTCTGGAAAGGCTTTTTCTCTTATCAGGACCCCTTATGAAATTTTCGGTATGTTTTGAATATAGGAAACGTACCTTAATAGCCAGTTCTTAAAAAATGTATTAAAAACTGGTTTATAAATATAAAAATCTATAGATCTATACACATTATTATAGATAAAATTATTTCTTCTTGATATAAAAACATAATTAATGTTCTTAATATCTCTCTTTTTCCTACTCTTAAGGTACGAGTTTGACTGAATAAGAAAACCCAAAGGATAAAAAGAGGAAAAAGAAGTAAAATAATAACCAGAACAGTAAAAAATCTTGTTAGTAAAAACACTGTTTTCATTATTGAACACTGTATTTTTATTATATAAATAGATATTTTTAAATGAAAATATATCTTTTTTAATATTAGAAACAATGAATTTTATATAATAAATTCGTTTTAATTTGTAATAATTGGAATTAATACTTGTTAAAATATCAAAATCAATATAATTTTCGCTATTTTTATATATTAAAACAGGTTTTTCGTTCCAAATATCTTCATTTTCTGTATAATCTACTGGAATATCAGAAAAAACTTCTTCTAATTCTCTTTGTTTTCGATCATGTTCTAATTGATTTTTAAATATTTCAGATCTTAAATTTTCAATTTCATTATTGCTTCTGTATGTAATAAGATCTAAAGTACCATCTTGATTCTGGATATAATAATCATTTTCTTTTTCTAATCTTTTAATATTGCAAGAATAGATCTGTAAATTTTTATGTTTTCCATCTTCATAAGAATCAAATCCCATTTCTGAAAAATATCTCTTTGTGTATTTAATATTCTTCATCATGTATTCGAGAGGAACAAAGGGGTCTTTTTCTGTCTCCCTAGTTCTTAGATTGATTATAGGAAATCCAAATTCGTCCTTAACAGTGGCTTTTATTTTTTCACAATATAAATCAGCTGGGTTAGAAGTAGGATGTTCCTCTTCCCAGTCTGTAAAATCTACAGGTTTGTCCGAGAGTCCATGAATATGTATTCCATAGTCGAAATCGCCCAAACGTGGTTTAAATTTTCCGCCCATATACTCATCTGGATCATAAGAATGTTCATCAAGGCTTTCTCTATTTTCCCATGTTGCACCTATTCTATGTTTCCATGATGATTTCCAATCATCCAGAATCCAATCCCCATAATGACTAGGGTGGTAAATTTCAATCACAAAGATAAATTTTATCCCATTCTTTTTTAGGTACTTAGAAACAGCGTCCTTAAATATTATAGGATCGTATCGTAGAACTTCATCCGTAAAAGTGAAAAAGTATTGAAAGTTGTCAAAAGAACCACAGGCTTTCCGAATTCTTCCTTTACAGTTCTTGATTTTCTGTCTTTCTTTCTCTTTTTCTGGATCTGTGATAATACCAATTCTTTTAGAATCAGACAGAAATCTTTGTGACTTAATAATTCTTCCGCAGCCGTATCGAGTAACTTTTATTATAAATTTTCCTGTACTTACTTTCATTTATCACACCACCTTTCAGACAAAACAAAACTCCGGAGAAGTTCCCGGAGCTTTTCTGTCTGTGAGGATGTGATTTTTTAAGTAGTTGCAAATTTGTAGCTTACCTAACTTAATTATTTCACATATATTAATTGTAACCAGATAGAATAGAAGTCTCCTATGAAAAACTTCTCATTTTCCCGTGCAGTCGGCAAACCGCACGGGATTTTTCTACCTTTTATATGTGAATTAAGAAATTGAGCTTTTATACAAAACCGTTAAACTGTTTTCAAAATAAAATAATAGAAACAAAAATTATGTACCATATATGGTTGTTCATTTTCGTTTCTATTAAAATTTTGATTGTGAATTATGTATATAAAACAGTAATTTGTGGAATTAAAAGTTTGTGAAAACTGCTATACGCTTTGTAGGCTTCTTTTTGCCCTTATCAGGGTTGATTTTGAAATTCCTGTTAGTTCTTCAACCTGTTTATAAGAATTGTCTTTTAGAAGTTCTAAACCGTGTCGGATTTGTTTTTTACTAAACTTTTTCGGTCTACCCTCACGGAAATCGGGATTCAATCGGGCAATTTTCTTTCCTTCTTGCGTCCTCTCTACGATCATGGCTCTTTCAAATTCAGCGAAAGCAAGTAGGTTCGTAACTGTCAATCTTCCCATTGGGGTATTTTCAATCAATCCCATGTTTAAAATGTGGATTTTTACACCCTTATTCATTAAAAAATCAATGTACTCTAACCCTTCTTTGGTGGAACGACAGAAGCGATCTAGTTTCGTTACAACTATGCAGTCATTTTCCTGTGCTTTTTCTAGTATTGAATTAAACAATGGTCTTTCTTTTGCTCCAGAATAGCTTTCAACAACGATCTCTGCATTTTCGTAAACCTTCTTAATAGCGGTCGTTTGTTCTTCAATACTATTTCCATCCAATTGTCCTTTTGTTGAAACTCTTGCGTAACCGTATACCATAATTGATTTTTCTCCTTTACTTTTGGCACTAAGTTTTGACCCAGTTCTAAATACTGATTTTTCATTGGAACAAAACCCGTGTTAAATATGAAAAGTTTTGACACTTTCTCTACCGAAAATATGTTAAAAAACAAGTTATGAACGGTTACAAAAATGTAAGGAGCCTTAACTTTTTAGGGGATTTATAGGAGTTGAATAAAAACCTAGCTTCCTGTTTGTTGAATCAACTAGGCTACACGGAAAGCTGTCTAAGACGATCGTTTTTTATTCTGATTTTTCTATCTTCTTTTCTGTATTGATTTTTATATTGCCTGTCTGTTTGCTTGATCGGGTATATCAGAACAGGAAAAGGAATCAAGAACCGTAAAACTTTTATAAAATACATAAAACTTTTTACTAACTTCGTTTTCTTGATTTCTTTACCAATTCTGATAGAAAAACACCCGAGCAAAGCAGACACAGGCAACATACCAAAATCAAAACATACAGAAAAAGGAGATGATCGCCAAAATTAGATCAAAAAACTAGATACGGAGCGAAAGCACCGCAGAACAAAACCCAAAATCGTTTTAAGGCCTTGAAGCCGGAAAGGAAAAGATATGGAATATCAAGATTTTTTAGAGTTAGCACAGTATGGAAATAAAGAATGGAACGGAGCTTTCACATCGGAAGAAGTTGCAGAGAATGCAGAAACTTATTATTCAGATTTCTTATCTTCCAAGAAAACAGGGAAAATAACAGAAATCATCATGGAGCTTCTGAACCTTCTGAAAGAGGACGGAGAAGAACAGGCTTCTAACTGGAAAACGAGAATTGAGAAGGAACTGAATTTATAAAAAAGGGGGATAAGAACATGACAATCAAAGGAGCTAAAAATATCGCAGAATACAAAGAAATACAGAAAACCCGTATTCAAAAATGGGTTGATAGCAGATTTTTCAATGGTTCTGTTACATGGGAAATGAACGGAGCTTCGCATATCAAAATCACTGATAAAACAGGCAATAATATGACAATTTCACTAGATGAAATAGAATGAGGTAAAAGCAAAGAAAAGGGGGAGTGATCCCCCTTTTGAATATATTACTTCTTATAATAAAAGTTTTTATCCAGTATGAAGTGACCTTCTGGACTAATCAAAACAGCTTTGTTACCCAACCGATCCAGTTCGGAAGGTTCTATTATAAACTCCCGATCTTCGGATTCGGTTCGGGAAGTCCCTGTGGAGCTTTTAGAAACGGATCGTTTGGTTGTTTCCTTATATCCTATGAGTTTGGCAAATGTTTCAAGACTCTCCAGATCTCCAATTCCCCCTAAAAGGACCTTGTAATCAAAGTTTCCAATCAACCCACGAGTGACCTCTTGACCGTACAGAATAACCAAGTCGGCTAGATTCTGGGTTAAAATCATAAGTCGGCAGAATCTTTTACGGTATTTTCGGGTAGCTTCGAGAATCATTCCGCTATCAATGTGCAAAGATGCGTATTCATCGAGAGCCAAAAGGATTGTTTTTGAAGTTCCTTTATTTACAACTCTGGAAGAAATATACTGCATGAATTGGCTTACGATGATGTTCATAAGGGGAGCATACAGTTCTAATTTTTCATCTTGAACAATCACGAAAATGTTATTTTCTTCAATACAATCTGGTTTGAGAGCAGTTTCTCCATTACCAGGACGGCGAACGCTATTTATTACATTTTTGTTCGTGGCAAACAACGAAATAGCTTCGCACGCCTGTTGAAAACAACCGCTCGTATTGGCTTCATTCGCACCTTGAAACCCATTTATGTACATCACAGCTTCTTCGTTTCCGATCTCGTCTATTTCATTAAACAAAGTCTGCCATGAACTAGATACTATCTTTCTGCAGATTTCACAAAAATCTAGTCCTTGATGAAAGAAAGTTATAAGCGAAGCCATTAAAATCTTTCGTCCGTTCATCAAGAAAAATTTTGCATTGTCGTTCATGTTGGGACTTTCGGGCATCAATAAAATTGCAAGTTGACACAATGCTTCGTTCTGTTGATCCTTATTATCCATTTTATCTATTATATTAAAAGCATCATAAGGAAGCGTGTCGGGGTCTTCTGGTTCAAATACAAGTTTATTTTCCATGGTAGGGCAGTTTTTACTAATGTCCCCAGAAATATCAATGGTAAGGCTTGATCCAGTCCATGATCTTAGGGTTGGGATCAAAAGGGAAGAAGTCTTTCCCTTGCCAGTTCCGGCACAGACGAAACAATGTTGTTCTTGACTCACATTAGAATATAAAACTTTGTTTTTAATTCTTCCGAATATGATTCCATGCACCTTTCCCCTTTTTCCCCATTTCAGATCAACCAATTTTTTACCTTTATGATCTCGAGCTTTTCCCCGTCCTTGCAAGAAGAGAAGGAGTAGAAGAGAAACACACGCTAATACTATAAAAAACTTCTCATTTAGAATCATTTCTACCACCTTCTCTCAACGGTTCGGTTTCTCTGGATCTCCCATTCCTGTTTTAACTCCTTAACCGTCCGATTTCCCCCTTGTTGCTTCGTGATTCCGGTATACACACCGCAGTTCATCCCCCTATTTTTAAGAAACTTGTCTAAGTCTGGGTGGAAGTTCCGAAGTTCTTTCCTATTAATAACATTATCACAGCAGACTTTTATCCCCTGCGGATGCTTCGGATCGGGAACAATAGGGATCGCCAAATAATGCATATGAGCTCTTCCGCTTTCGTCTTTGTGCACAACTGCTTGAACGCAGTTCTCTGTCCCGTACCGTTCTTGTAAAAAGTCAAAACAATTGTAGAAGAAGAGGTCTTCCATGTCCTGTGGTACATCCTCTGGAACTGTAATTACCCATGAGAAGATAGTCTTAACATCTTTCCTTCCATAAACATAACATTGTGAAATTCTTTCTTTATAATAATCGTAACTAGAAATGTCTCTTTGAATCAGAGAATAGTCTAAATTCTTCTTATTAATATCTACATCCTTGTTTGAATAATTCTGATTCAGTCGTTCGTTGTGACGGATGATGTTGCAAATATTGTTCTGCGAAATTTTTTCTACACTTGCCATTTTTTTAGTTTCTCCTTTATCCTTGTCTGTTGAGTTTTTTCTCTTATCAGGTTCTTTTTCTCTGTTCTCTATAGGACAGATTAAAATAAAAGTCGCTTAACGCTCCTAATATTTTGTCTGCCCTATAGCAAGATATGGTAGTTTGCAAGCAAACTTCCACCGCCCGATAAAGCCGGGCTTATCTTGCCAAAGGTGCAAAGCACCTCTGGACTCCGCTTTAAAACAATTCTGGACTATAAAGCAGTCCGTCATTGTTTTAAAGAGTGGTCTTTCGACCCCTACGCTTTTTATTCTGTTCTATAAGACAGAACAGTAATAAAAACCTACCCCCGAACACATCCACGCTCCATAAGAATCAAGATTTTCCACATCGTTTCATTCTCATTTAGATTGTGAAAGTGCTCGATCAGAAAGGTATATATTTCTTCTATATATACCTTTTCAGAAGCGTCCAGACGCTCTATAAAGGACTTTGCATCTTCTATATACAGTTCTCTTAGAAGAGTGCCAAAGTGGACTATAAGAGGCTTGTACGAGGTCATAGGAATACACATTCTTTTCCCATTTTTGCATTCCCTAAAAGCCGTGCGTACGAGCATTTTCTTAATCTCTGCAATGTCCGTGTTCGCATTGGTTGCCAATACTTCAATAACTGATAATCCAAAATCTTCCATATTAATAGTTCCTTTCTTTTTGTTCCAGATCTCTCTTGATCTCTTTCTTAATTTCTTTTTGAAACTCCTTTTCGATCCATCTGGAAACCTGTTTCTCAATTCCACCCAAATAAACAGTGAAATTCTTTTCATCTTTTTCAAAATCAATGTTGTCCATAACTTGATCCCTTTCTGTATTATTGTTTTAGCATTGTAATACACATATGTAAAAAATATTTTTAAAAGTACCTTATATAACAGAAGAGAATAAACATTTTGAATTTTTTATTTCTAATTTTGGATATCCCTAGTAAGAAAAAAAGTTTAAAACAGAATTTTTAACCACCATAGGGGTAAACAAAATAACTAAATTTGTACCAATATGGTGTTCAAAATTCATGTACAGAAATTGTCATACCCCTTTCCTACTTTTTTTTCGGATATATATAGCAGGACTTTTTTATTGTATATAGGGGAGAGTTTTGCGTGAATAAAAGCTTGATTGAAGGACTGGAAAATGAGATAATTGGGTTCAAGGACAATATCCAGAACCCGAGTATGATAATGCTGATTGAAGAATATGAAAAAGCATTGAATGAGATCGGATGGAATCCGGATGAAAAAATTAAAATAACGAAAAGAGGGGAGTATAAAACAAGTTCGCCTTTTCAATGTTGCTTGAAAAACAGGGTGGCCGTTCTCAAAAGAGCCTACGATTATTTCTATTGTGGGAAGAATATAACTCTTGAAGCTTGCTTTGAAAAATCTATGGAGCGTTTTGGTAAGTTAATCACTGGAGAAGTGCGGTCAACGGAGAGTGCCTACATATATAGGAACAATTTCAAACGCTTCTTCGGGAGATATGAAATTTCAAAAAAACCAATTTGTCAGATTAAGGCAAGTACAATTCACGAGCATTTAGAAGATATTTGTATGGAACAGAAATTGTCATCTGATGGCTTAGCGGATGCCAAGACGGTATTAGGAAAGGCTTTCAACTATGCTTATAACCATGATATTATCACAAATAATCTTATGGTTGGAATCAATACTTCTGACATCGTGACTCGAGAAGTCAATAACGATGATCGGGTGTATACTGTGGAAGAAAGAGACAAGCTACTTTCTGTGATGACAGATGAAAAGGTTTTATCAAAGTATCGAAAAGGATCGTTAGCTTATGTGGCTGCAAGAGCTCTGTGCCTGGCTTTTTGTGCACCGTTACGGAATGGAGAAATTCGCTCTTTACAATGGTCTGATGTAGATTTTACAGAAGGATCAGAAAGTATTTTTGTTCATTCACAAATCCGGAGATTTACGGATGAAAATGGCAGACAGAAATATATTTATGGAAGTAAAACCAAAGCCAAAAAGAAAAAAGGAAACAGAACTCCTTCGTTGTGTGATTTTGTGGTTGAAATTTTAAAAGAACAAAGAAAAGATAGCCGAGAAGATGCCGTTTACATTTTTGAAAGTAAAGGAAAACCTTTGGCAGAAAACACATTGAATGATTGGCTACGCAGATTCTGTAAAATTGCAAAAGTGGAGTATTTGCCAAGTCATTGTGTCAGATTTTATGCGGTTACGGCGTTAAATGAGCATGGAATTGATAGAAATAGAATTCAGCATACGGCAGGGCATTGTTGTCCAAGCACCACAGAACATTATATTCGGGTTGCAAGATCCAACGAGCTTACGAAACAGGAAGCAAATACGGTATACGGTTATGAAAGCGCATAAAAACGGAATAAAGGTAGAAATACTTTACCCTACTAAATCCTACCAAATTTTTAGAGGTAAAAAAACAGCGGAATCCATTGGATTTCCGCCATTCTTAGACATCGGAGTGACAAGACTTGAACTTGCGGCCTCTACTTCCCTAAAGTAGCGCTCTACCACCTGAGCCACACCCCGAAACGCAAGTTATATTATAACTGCACCTTTTGATAAAAGCAAGTACTTTTTTTACTTTTTTAGATTTTTTATATCAATATTTTCAGGTGTGGCTAAAAGTATTGAAAAACGGTTGGTGCATAGGAAAATCACAGTAGAGAAACAGATAATAAGTGACAGGGCAGGAAAGTATTGCTATACTGAAAGCATTAAGTGGAATAAACGGAATGTACGGAAAGGGAAAGTTATGAAAAAACGGATTTGTATCAGTATAGCAGGAATTCTTGTCCTGTCTTTGCTTACCGGGTGCTCGGCAGCCGGACAGGTGATGAAGCTGTGGGAGCAGACGGCATGGGAAGAACAGCACAGGACAGAGCAGGAAGAAGAAAAAGAAGAGGAAGAAATTGATCCGGGATATACCTATGAGCAGCCGGAGGAGGAGACCGGAGGTTCGGTACAGGAAGACGGGACCGGGGATCTGCAGGCATTGTTTGATGCCGGGTTCCCTTATCATCTGAACGGCAGATATGCGGTCCGGGGAGAGACGATTTATTTTGCATCGAATGAAGCAGTTTACAGCTACAATCAGGTCACCGGGGAGTTTGAGGCTTTTCCGCTTACCGGAGAGAATTATGAAGTGCCAAAGACCTATTCGGGGATCGCGGATGACGGAAAGCTTTATCTCGATGGAGAATATCTGTACTACTTTAATGATTTCTATCATGAGCGGGAGGATCGTTCGGAAAGCCTTCTGTATCAGGTAGATTTATCTACCGGCGAGGCTTATCAGGTGGAGTTTTCGTTTGATGAATATGTTACGGATTTGTATATTCTGGATCATCAGATGTATCTGCGGACATATGATGAAAATTATAACACCGGATACCATACGATCGCGTTAGAGGAAAACGGAGAGATCGGGGAAGAGATTACCGATACAAGGGAGGATGGACGAGCTTCCATTCCGGCAGGGTATGAAGAAATTCAGATCTTGGATATAGAAGGCTGGCTTTATTATGCTTATCAGAACCGGTACTTCTCACAGATTCTTTTACAGGATGAGAATCAGAATTATGTTCTGTATGATCCGGATACCGAGGAAGTAACGGAACTGCTTTCTTCGGACTATTCCGTGAATTATTATGATGGCTGGCATTTACTGTATTACTTAGGTGAATATATGTCCGAAGACGGAGCAGCCCATCAGTATTACCGGAACCTTAACACAGGGGAAGAACACGAACTTTCTGCTGAAAAGCGCAATGTGATCGGTGCGGATGTCGAAGGGATCTATTATATGAAACACAATTCGGAAACCGATCTGCATCAGACGGAAGATCAGATGTGGTATCAGACTTACGATAGCCTGGATCAGGGATGGGAGGGACAGTATTTATATCAGATTACCTGGAGTCCTTATATTAAGAATAATCTGGATCTGGTAGAGAATAGTCTCCTGACGCTTTCCCATGGAGCGCTGTATGTCATTGAAGATTCCGGGGATCAGACCGTGTTTGCTTCCTATAACTGGCTGAGAGGAGAATCGGAAAATGCAGTCGTTCTTGCTGACCGGGAAATCAATCAGATCGGGCAGTTCTATTATGAGGCGGATGAAGAACTGTGTGAGGATTGTGGCAAGCCAGTCTATGCATATTATATAGAAGGTTTTACTCTGAATGGAAGCATGCCGGGAGATGAAGCGATAATTGCACAGGTACAGGAAATAACGGATTCTATGATAAAGAATGCCGCAGGAGTAGGTATGGATGAGGAAGAATACCATGAAGAAGCGTACTATATGGAAGGATCGGTTACCTGTGAAGTAGATCTTTCTTATTACAATGACCGTTACATCGGACTTTTGTGGAGCGGGTATGATGATTACAGCGGCGCAGCCCATGGAATGCCCTATACGGACTTCCGGCTTTATGACCGCGAGACGGGAGAGGAGCTTTATCTGGACGATATTCTGGCAAGCTCCGAAGAGGAGTTAAATGCCATCGTGACCCGGATGTTTGAAGAACGGCACGATGGAGATGAAATCTGGGAATGGGGACTTGAATACATCTCAGAAAACGCCGGATTCCTAGAGGATCATCACTTGAAAGCGGGAGATTATTATCTTACTGACGAAGGTCTTGTGTATTATTTCGGAGCTTATGAGGTGGCAAGCTATGCAGAAGGAATGCCGGAGGTTCTGATTCCCTACAATGAGCTTAAATGGAAGATTGATTTATCATAATGGCAGAGCGAAAAAGTCAGGCATTTGTCGAAAACGGCAGATGTCTGACTTTTGTATAATTATGTAATATTTTTGCATAAATACTAATCAAAGCATAAAATTGTATTAAATTTCGTACAATAGAAATGATAGAACTGTGATTTTAGACTGGAAAAGTGAATGAAAATATGTTATTATAACCCATTATGTGGTGTGCTTTAGCATAGTAACAAATTGATGAGGTGACAAAAATGCTGAAATATATTCTCAAAAGAATATTACTTGCCATCGTGACCATCTGGGCCGTGGCAACCCTGACCTTTTTCCTGATGAACATGGTTCCCGGTGGACCGTTCCTTTCCGAAAAGGCCATCAGTCCTCAGGCAACAGCCGCCCTGGAGGCGAAATATGGATTGGACAAGCCATTGTGGCAGCAGTACCTGACCTATATGGCAGGCGCCAGTCACGGTGATTTCGGTGACAGTTTAAAACAGAGAGGACGTACCGTTATGGACATCATTACCATGAAGTTTCCGGTATCTGCCCGTGTGGGTGGTGTGTCTGTACTGGTCGCATTGCTGCTCGGTGTTCCTCTTGGCTGTATTGCAGCATTGAAGAGAGGGAAGTTCCTCGATAATCTGATCAGCGTCGTTTCCACCTGTGGAATTGCTGTACCAAGCTTTGTAATCTGTACATTGCTTTTATATTTTTTCGGTGTAAGGCTGCAGATTCTGCCGACCATGGGCCTTACCTCCTGGAAGCATTATGTGATGCCGGTCATGGCACTTGCTTTTTATCCGACTGCATATATTATGCGTCTGATGAGATCCTCCATGCTGGATGTTCTCGGACAGGACTACATGCGTACTGCGAAGGCCAAGGGACTTGCAGGCGGAAAGATTCTGTTTAAGCATGCGTTACGAAATGCAATCCTTCCGGTTATTACCTATGTAGGACCGTTACTTGCCTATACTGTAACGGGAAGCTTTGTTGTCGAGAAGATTTTCACGATTCCGGGACTTGGCGGAGAGTTCATTTCTGCAATTAACGGACGTGATTATACCCTGATTATGGGCACAACCATTTTCCTTGCAACATTGATTATTCTTATGAATGTGGTTGTTGATATCGTATACAAGATTGTGGATCCGAGAATTAAATTAAAGTAAGGAGTCAGTCCATGAAAGAGAATCCAATTAGTTTTCAGTTAAAATTAAAACCTGAAGATTTTCTTCCGGCAACCGAGGAAGAGAAGCAGAGTCAGGTCATTATGCGTGAGAGCGTGAGCTTCTGGAAGGACGGAGCGAGACGCCTTCGCAAGAATAAAGTCGCAATGGTAAGCCTTGTGGTGATTATCCTTGTTATGATTTTTTCTTTTATTGTTCCTTCTTTTTATCCGTATAATTATAAGGAACAGATTAAGGGAGCCAATAACCTTCGCCCGATGCAGTATTCCGAAGAGGAGCAGGCGCGAATTGATGCCGGTGAAAAGGTATTTCCCCATGTCTTTGGTACCGACAAGATGGGACGTGATTATGCCATCCGTGTGATGATGGGAAGCCGTATTTCCCTTCTTGTTGGTCTGATCGCAACCGGTATTATCCTGATCATCGGTTCCATTTACGGATCGGTGGCTGCCTTCTTTGGTGGATGGGTCGATCTGGTGATGATGAGAATTGTTGATATTATTTATACGATCCCGGATATTCTGTTGATCGTATTACTATCCTTTGCGCTGAAAGCACCGCTTGCACAATTAAAGGAAGCACCCGGCTTTGCCTGGGTTGGTGTCGTAGGTGAAAACCTGATCAGTATCTTCGTTGTATTCGCCCTTCTTTACTGGGTAGGTATGGCGAGAATGGTACGAAGTCAGGTGCTGATGCTTAAGGAAAGCGAATATGTTACAGCAGCAAGAGCACTGGGAGTAAGCAATGCAAAGATTATTAAGAAGCATCTGCTTACCAACTGTATCGGAACCCTGATTGTTACCACAACACTGCAGATTCCGTCTTCCATCTTTACGGAAAGCTTCCTAAGCTTCCTGGGTATGGGTGTTGCGGTTCCGCTTCCTTCTTTGGGGAGTCTTGCCAGTGATGCGATCAACGGTATGAATACTTATCCGTATCTGCTGTTTATCCCGGCATTACTGATCAGTTTGATTATTTTGAGCTTTAACCTGTTAGGCGACGGTCTGCGTGATGCATTTGATCCGAAGCTGAAGAATTAAGGAGGAGAGAATCATGTCAGAATATCTTGTTGATATAAAAAACGAAAGACTTTCCTTCTTTACTCCTGCCGGTGAGGTAAAGGCATTAAATGATGTTTCCATTCATTTAAAGGAAGGAGAAGTTCTTGGTATCGTTGGAGAAAGCGGTTCTGGTAAATCCGTAACCGCATACAGCCTGATGGGGCTGACGGCCTATCCGGGCAGACTGATAGGTGGAACATTGGAATTCAATGGTCACGAGATCGAGAAGATGAGCGAGAAGGAAATGCGGAAGATCCGTGGAAACGAAGTATCCATTATTTTCCAGGATCCCATGACCAGTTTAAATCCCGTTTATACAATCGGAAACCAGATTATGGAAGCAATTCTGCTCCATACCGATAAGAACAGAAAGCAGGCGAAGGAGCGTGCCAGAGAGCTGCTTACCTTAGTTGGAATTAACGAGCCGGACAAGCGTTTAAAGCAGTATCCGCACGAATTATCCGGTGGTATGAGACAGCGTGTCATGATCGCAATGGCACTGGCCTGTGAACCGAAGCTTCTGATTGCGGATGAGCCGACTACTGCTCTGGATGTGACCATCCAGGCACAGATTTTAGAGCTGATGATGGAGCTGAAGGACCGTCTTGGTATGGCAATCATTATGATTACTCATGACCTTGGTGTGGTTGCCAGCATGTGTGAGCGGATTGCCGTCATGTATGCGGGCAAGATTGTTGAATATGGTACTACAGAGGATATTTTCTATCATCCAAAGCATGAATATACGAAGGGACTGATCCGTTCCATTCCGAGAATTGATACGAAGGAGCATGAACGTCTGGTTCCGATTGAAGGATCTCCGGTAGATCTCTTAAATCCGCCGAAGGGTTGTCCTTTCGCACCGAGATGTGAGAAATGTATGAAGATCTGTCTTCGTGAAATGCCGCCGGTAACGAACTTTGGAGAGGTTCATTACACACAATGCTGGCTGAATCAGAAAGAAGAGATGGAGAAGGGAGCAGCCAATGAGTGATACATTAGTTCAGGTGGAACATTTACAACAGTATTTCCCGGCAGGTGGCTATGGAAAGAATAAGAAATATATTCAGGCAGTCGATGATGTTTCCTTCACGATCGAGCGTGGTGAAACCCTCGGACTTGTTGGAGAGTCAGGGTGTGGTAAGACAACTACGGGAAGAACTCTGCTTCGTCTGTATGAGCCGACCGGTGGCAGGTTCGTTTATGACGGTGAGACCGTATTTGATGTCGAAAAGAAGATTTTTGCACCGATGCTTCCTTACCGTAAAAAAATGCAGATTGTATTCCAGGATCCCTATGCGAGTCTGGATCCTAGAATGACCGTTGGAGATATCATTGGGGAAGCCATTGATGTGCATAAGCTGGCGAACAGTAAACAGGAACGGTATGACATTATTATTGAGATGCTTCGTCGTGTCGGACTGAATTCCGAACATGCCAACCGTTATCCGCACGAGTTTTCCGGCGGACAGCGTCAGAGAGTCGGTATTGCAAGAGCACTTGCAGTAAATCCGGAGTTTATCGTCTGTGATGAACCGATTTCCGCACTGGATGTTTCCATTCAGGCTCAGGTTATCAATATGTTTGAGGATTTACAGGAGCAGATGGGTCTCACGTATCTGTTCATTGCCCATGACCTTTCTGCCGTAAAGCATATTTCCAACCGGATTGGAGTTATGTATTTAGGAAGAATGGTAGAGCTTGCAGACAGCTATGAGCTGATTCAGCGTCCTCTCCATCCTTATACGAAGAGTCTGATTTCTGCAATTCCGATTGCTGACCCGAATAAGGCGAAGGAAAGCAGGCGTATTGTACTTGAGGGAGACGTTCCAAGCCCCTTAAATCCGCCGTCCGGATGCCGTTTCCGTACCAGATGTCCATATGCGGATGAAACCTGTGCAGCAAAGGTTCCGGAGTGGAAGGAAATCGAAAAGGGACATTTTGCTGCATGTCACCATATTGACAAATGTAACTAAATGTGGTAATAATTTTAGAATAAACAATACGGGTATCGAAACAAAGTTTTTGGACGACCTGTATTTTGTTTATAAATTTTTTAGAGGAGGAAATATTATGAAAAAGAAAGTTCTTGCACTTATTCTTACAGCCGCTATGGTTGTTGGATTGGCTGCCTGTGGCGGAAGCACTTCCAATGATGCTGCATCTACAACAGATGGAACCACAACAGAAGGAACCACAACAGAAGCCAGCGACAATCAGACTGGAGATGAGACAACAGAAGCAACTGCTTCTACAGGAGAGAAGATCTTATCCGTACAGGTAGGACCTGACCCTGAAACCATCGATCCTGCATTAAACAGTGCAGTAGATGGTGGTAACATGTTATTACATTCCTTCGAATGCCTTTTAGCATTAGATGAGAATGGTCAGCTTGTTCCCGGACAGGCAGAAAGCTGGGAGACATCGGAAGATGGTCTTACCTGGACTTTTCATTTAAGAGATGGTTTAAAGTGGTCCGATGGATCTGATTTAAACGCAAATGATTTCGTTTACAGCTGGAAGAGAGTATGTGATCCTATGGTAGCAGCTCCTTATGCTGAAACTGTGCTTTCCATGGTTGAAGGTTATGATAAGGCCATCGAGGGTGACCTTGATGCACTTCAGGTAGTAGCACAGGATGACAACACACTTGTTGTAACTCTGAGCAACCCCTGTTCCTATTTCGGAAGCCTTGCAGCTTTCGCAACCTTAAGCCCGGTACAGGAGGCAACTGTTACCGCAAATGGTGATGCATGGGCAACCAGCGCAGCAACCTATATCAGCAACGGACCTTTCTATGTATCCGAATGGGTTCCCGGTTCTTACATCATGATGACGAAGAACCCTTACTACTGGAACGCAGATGCAATCAAGCTGGATGGTATTAAGTGGAATCTCATCGAGGATTCCAACGCTTCATACAGTGCATACCAGACAGGTGAAGTTCTGATGATCAAGGATGTTCCTACAGAAGAAATTCCTTCCTTAAAGGATAGTGCTGATTTCCATGTAGATCCCATTATCGGTACCTACTACCTCAGCTTGAATCTTGAAAGAGATGCATTTAAGGATGCAAGAGTACGTAAAGCATTAAGCCTTGCAATTGACCGTGATTATGTTGCTAATACTTTAATGCAGGGAACTTACTCACCTGCTGATAACTTCATGGGACCCGGATGGATCGACACAGATGGCACGCAGTTCAAGGACAATGCAAACGGTGGTCAGTCTTATATCGATGTAAACAACTATGAAGCAGACTTAGAGGAAGCAAAACAGCTTCTTGCTGATGCGGGTTACCCGGATGGAGAAGGCTTCCCGTCCATTTCCTACACAACCAATGATGCAGGTTATCATAAGGTGGTTGCTGAATATTTACAGCAGGCATGGGCACAGCTTGGTATCGATCTTCAGGTTGATATTGTAGAATGGGCTTCCTTCACACCGATGCGTCGTAATGGTGATTTCGATATTGCACGTAACGGTTGGGTTGGAGATTACACAGATCCTTCCAACATGCTGGAACTGTTCTACTCAACGAACGGTAATAACGATGGTAAATTCAACAATGCAGACTTTGATGCAGCAATTGATCTTTCCAGAACAACACTTGATTCCGCAGAACGTTCCAAGGCACTTCATACAGCAGAGGATATTCTGATGGAAGAAACCGGATGTATTCCAATTGCATACTACAATGACTTCTGGTTACAGAGTGAAAAGATTACCGGATCATGGCATTCACCTAATGGATTCTGGTATTTCATGTACGCTGATATCACAGAATAATTTGTGAACCTGATTTCATAGAGAATCTGAAAGGAACTGCTTTTTGGCAGTTCCTTTTTTGTGCAAAAAAGTGTATAATGAGCCTTGGGTCTATGAACGAGGATAGAATCGTAACCATTCAGAACCTGTTCGCAAAATTGTTGCTATGCAGTTCTCCTTTTGTTCATGGGGTTACTTTACCATATAAATTTGCCAAATGTACTTACGAATGCGGGCATTCGCCGTACATATTGTCATAATCTGCATGGCTCTGAATAGTTACAATATAAGATATGGAGGATGAAAAATGGCGGAAAAGGTAATCGACCGTTTTTTCAGATATGTACAGATTGATACACAGTCTAAAGAGGATGCGGAAAGCTTTCCCAGTACCGAAAAACAGAAAAATCTGGCAATGCTTCTTGCAAAAGAGCTTCAGGAAATGGGAGCTTCGGATGTGATTTATGATGAGGAACGCTGTTATGTGTATGCAAAGCTTCCGGGAAATGACCCTGCTAAGGGAGACAATTACCCGACCCTTGGCTTTATTGCACATATGGATACGTCACCGGATTGTCCAGGAAAGAATGTGAAGCCGAAGCTTATTGAGAACTACGATGGTAAGGAAGTGATTCTGAACGAAGAGAAAGCGATTGTGTTAAGTCCGGTCGTGTTTCCGGAGTTAAAGCATTATGTAGGACAGACGCTTATAGTAACGGATGGAACCACGCTGCTTGGTGCCGATGATAAGGCCGGCGTGGCAGAAATTATGACCATGGTACAGACACTTTTAGAGCATCCGGAAATCAAGCATGGACCGATTGCAATTGGATTTACTCCGGATGAAGAGGTAGGCGATGGCGTGGATCATTTTAAGATCCGGCAGTTTGGCGCAGACTATGCCTATACGGTAGATGGCGGCGCAATTGGAGAACTGGAATATGAGAACTTTAATGCGGCATCTGCCAAGGCAATCATCCATGGTGTGAATGTACATCCGGGAGAAGCAAAGAATAAGATGAAGAATGCTTCTTTGTACGCAATGGAATTCCAAATGATGCTGCCGGGAACGATGCGTCCGGAATGCACGGATGGCTATGAAGGATTTTTCCATCTGACGAATATGGAAGGGACGGTAGAGCTTGCAACCCTTTCTTATATTATCCGTGACCATGATAAGGAACGCTTTCATGAGAAGAAGGAATTGTTCCGTCATATTGCAAATGAAATGAATACCAGGTATGGAGAAGGAACCGTTGAGGTAGAGATCTCCGATTCTTACTACAATATGAAGGAAAAGATTGAACCGGAGAACCTTTTCCTCATTGAGAATGCGAAGTCCTGTATGGAAGAGCTGGGCATTGTACCGAAGATCCAGCCGATCCGGGGCGGTACAGACGGTGCAAGATTATCCTTCCTCGGACTTCCCTGCCCGAATCTTTGTACCGGCGGACATAATTATCACGGCAGATTTGAGTATTGTGTTGTGGAATCCATGGAGAAGATTGTGGAACTGCTTGTACATATCACACAGAGGGAGCTGAAGTAGGGATGATTGACTATGACCACTTTCATGTACTCAATTATGTAAAGAAAGAAGAATATACCGGCAGCATGGAGGGAATGCGCTATATGCTTAAGAAGAAGGTTGTACCCAGGGATGATCAGGAGGAAACCTGTCTGGAGGTTATCATTTGGCCTGAACCCTACGGATATGCCAGGACAGAAGAAGAAAAGAAGCTGCGTAAAGACTTTCCTTTTTCAGAGGATGGATTGAAGGAAGCTGTTGTGCATCTCAACCAGCAGTTTGAAGATCAACGTGTATTATGGGATCTCTCTTCCAAGCTGGAGATGTAGGGAAAGATCTGGTTTGTTTACGGGTTACTTTGCTATATAAATCATGGCAAATGTCCTTACGAATGCGAGCATTCGACGTCCATATTGTCATAAATTTGGTTACAGTTCAGGATTGAAAAATGAAAGCGACAGGAATATAATAGTTAACATAAGTTTACAATAAGTGAGGGAGAGGTTTGATGGCAACACAGAATGGAACAGGAAGAATGGTCAGCAGAGAGGTGGATTTCTGCAGAGCCTATAGCATGGAAGCGAAGGAACAGCTTGAAAAATTATTTTTAAAGAATCGGATTTCTTACTTTATTGAATGGCAGGATCGTTCCTTATTCTCCCGCATATTTGGAAAGAATGAAAAAGGAAAGAATATTTTTACAATTCGAATTAATGAAGCCGACATTGAAAAGGCAACCGAGCTTGTCAATGGAATTGACTCCGTGAAAATCCGCAAAAAGAAAGAGAATGAAAGATAAGTTACCGGGTGCTCAATGGGCACCCGTTTTCTTTGTGCAGAGCACTTAGTGAAGCCAAGCCGAAGGCGAAGGCTGAACTTAGTGCAGAAGTTATATTGGAGATTCCTTGGGATTGAGTCGGGGTATAGAAAAAGAAAATGGAATAAAATATCCAGAGCAGTTGGTAGGCGTGGGTATAAAATAGAAAAAGAGTTTACGATACCCTCACAATAAAAATCATGAGGATAAGGTGATGAAAAAGTTTTCTATACCCACAAAAATATAATTGAATGAATTTCCACAAATAAAGAAGGAGAGTATGAGAAAACGGTCATGAGTATGGAACATAGGAAACATCAAAATAACAAGCAGAAGAATGATAAGAAGCAAGCGACAGATAGGAAACAAAAGACAGATAGGAAGCAAGAAACAGATAAGAAACAAAAGACAGATAGGAAGCAAGAAACAGATAAGAAACAAAAGTCAGGTAAAAGTCAAGAGACAAATAAAAAATATAAGGCAGATAAGAGTCAGGAAGCAGATCAGAAATATAAGACAGGTAAGAAACAAAAAACAGGTAACAGGCAGGAAATATATAAGAAAGAAGCAGTGAATGGAAAAGATAACCGCACTCATTTAGATAAGAATGAAGTGCAAGAGAAAAAAGAAATTCGAGAAAAGAAAAAATTGCAAGTCAGAAATCAAATTCAACATCAGTCACCGATGCAACAACCAAGTGCATCTCTCATGTGTCCGGTTGAAAAGAAATGCGGAGCCTGCAATTATCTTTCTGTGGATTACGATAAACAGCTTAAGAAGAAACAGCAGGACTTAGAGCAGTTATTACGTCCCTTTGGCAAGGTTGAGGGAATCATTGGAATGGAAAATCCCTATCATTACCGTCATAAGGTGCATGCGGTATTTGATCGTGACCGTAAGGGAAATATCCTGGCAGGTGCTTATCAGGAAAATACGCATCAGGTGGTTTCTACAGAAGGCTGTCTGATCGAAAACGAAAAAGCCAGTGCAATTATCCAGACCATTAAGATGCTGCTGCCTTCTTTTCGGATTAAAACCTATGATGAAGATACCGGTTATGGACTGCTGCGTCATGTGCTGATTCGTGTAGGACATGCAACAGGACAGATCATGGTAATTCTGGTATTAGGATCGCCCATTCTGCCTTCCAAGAATAACTTTGTTAAAGCACTTCGTAAAGAGCATCCGGAGATTTCAACAGTCGTTGTAAATGTAAATGACAGGAAGACAAGCATGGTTCTTGGAGAAAAAGAACAGGTAATATATGGCCCAGGCTATATTCAGGATCGCCTGTGTGGGCTTACTTTTAAAATTTCACCCAAGTCATTTTATCAGGTGAATCCGGAACAGACGGAAAAGTTATATCGAAAAGCAATGGAATATGCAGGTCTGACTGGGAAAGAAAAGGTATTGGATGCTTACTGTGGAACCGGCACAATCGGTATGGTAGCAGCCAGACAGGCGCAGTCCGTCATTGGAGTGGAATTAAATAAAGATGCCGTAAAAGATGCAATTATCAATGCCAAGCAGAATGATATTCACAACATCCGCTTTTATAATCGGGATGCCGGTGAGTTCATGGTAGAGCTTGCAGACAAACAAGAAAAGGTTGATGTTGTGTTCATGGATCCGCCACGAAGCGGCAGTGATGAGAAGTTCCTGTCTTCACTTGTGAAGCTGCAGCCTGACCGTGTAGTCTATGTTTCCTGCAATCCCGAAACCCTTGCGAGAGATCTTAAATACCTGATAAAGAAAGGATACGAGATGAAAAGGGCAGTAGGAGTTGATTTATTTCCGATGACGATGCATGTTGAGTCGGTAGTTCTGATGCAGTATTGTGGAAAATAAGAAAAATAGGCATGTTATACCACAAGATGTTGTGGTTTGAGGGCAAAAATTGGAG
>QWCY01003826.1_pt1 | contig 31059 bp, 29 predicted proteins | sample 1972631 | NCBI WGS metagenome assembly QWCY01 (sample SAMN09866696, study PRJNA288562) | Human gut metagenome isolate pre1_stool, whole genome shotgun sequencing... | isolation source: gut | host: Homo sapiens | place: USA: California
ACCGGAGATCATGAAGCAGGGAGGGCGGTACGGTGTCCGCCTGAAGGCCAGCGCCCCCAGTATCCACATGATCCGGGCGGATATTGAGACGGCGGTCAGTCCCATCGTGGGCAACGAGAAGCAGTCGGAGGACATGGTGAATTACCTCTTACAGGAATTTGAAGGGGACACCAGTAAGATCTGGCAGTCCAACATTTTCGGACGCAGCTTTCACGAGGTGGTCAGTGACGATCTGCAAACCAAGCTGAAGCGGATGCCGGAGGATGCCCGGAAAAAGCTGCAGGAGACACTGACCCGCATCATCAACGAGGGCAGCGGCGGGCTGATCTGCATTATCCTGTAAAGGCAAATAAAAATGCCCCCGGCGGGAATATTCCCGCCGGGGGCATTTGTCTGCAAATATAAAGAACGCCGGAACGGTCACAGGGCCGTGCCCCGCTTGGGCATGTAGAGATTTGTCATATCCACGCCCTCCAATGCCAGCAGAAAGCGCTTTTTCTCCACGCCTCCGGCGTAGCCAGTGAGACTGCCGTCCGCTCCTACTACCCGGTGACAGGGGATGAGGATAGAAATGGGGTTGTGCCCCACCGCGCCGCCGACCGCCTGGGCCGCAGCGGAAATTCCTCGGTCCCGGAGAATCTGGGCCAGCGCGCCGTAGGTAGTTACCTGACCGTAGGGGATCTCCAACAGCAGCCGCCACACCGCCTGACGGAAATCGCTGCCTCTGGGAGCCAGCGGCGGCAGATCCGGGAGAGGCTGCTTGGCAAAATAGGCGTCCAGCCACGCGGCGGCCTGACGGAACACGGGCAGATCGTCCCGTTCCACGGCGGCTTCGTCCAGCGTGGCGGCAAAATATTTCTGCCCTTCCAGCCACAGACCGGCCAGCGCACCGTTGTCGGCGGCTAAAAATATAGTTCCCAGCGGGGAAACGTACCGGGTCAGCTCCATAAAAGTCCCTCCTGACGCATAGAATGACGGCTCGATGCTATTATAAACAAGGCCCGTGCCACTTGCAAGAGAATTCATGCCGTGGTATAATGAAACGGAACGATACATTGTGTGAGAGGAGGCGGCTTTGTATGCTGTTGGCGGTCGATATCGGCAACTCCACGATTTCCACCGGCCTGTTTGGGCTGGATGGGGAGCTGTGCTTTTTGGCATCCTTGGATACGGACTACCGAAAGACGGCGGATCAGATCTGCGTGGATCTGATGAACCTGTTTCAGCTTTACCATTTCCGCTATGAGGATGTGACGGATTCTATTCTGTGCAGCGTGGTGCCGCCGCTGAACTTTATGATGGAGAAAGCGCTGACCCGTCTGCTGGGCAAGCCGCCTGTGGTGGTGGGCCCCGGCGTGAAAACGGGACTGAATATCCGCCTGGCGGTCCAAAGTCAGGTGGGGGCGGACATTGTGGCGGACGCTGTGTCGGCGCTGGAACAGTTCACCGCGCCCATCATCACCATCGACATGGGTACCGCCACTACCATCGGTGTCATTTCCGAGGGACGGACCTATGAGGGCGGCCTTCTGCTGCCGGGGGTCAACGTCTCTCTGGAGGCCCTCTCCCGGCGGGCGGCCCAGCTCCCGGCCATTTCCCTTCAGGCCCCGAAAAACCTGATCGGCAAAAGCACGGAGGACTGTATGCGCTCCGGCATCGTATACGGCACCGCCGCCATGCTGGACGGCATCATCGACCGCATCCGGGGGGAATTTCCCGGAAAGGAGCTGCACATCGTGGCCACCGGCGGCAGCGCGCCCTTTATCGTGAAATTCTGCCGGAATAAGATCCTTTACGATAAAACACTGCTGATGAAGGGCCTGTGGGCCATCTATAAGAGAAACCAGTAAATCGGAAAAATGAAAAGAAAGCAGTAAAGCAACAAATCAGCCGCCTGATGGAGTATCCATCAGGCGGCTGCGTTTTACAATTCTAAAGGGGAGACTTACTTTACCAGAACCTTCTTCAGCTTGGCGAAGCGGGGCAGGGAATCCACCTTGGGCAGGTTGGGCTCACCCTGAATCAGGGGCAGCACATAGTCGATGAAGGGCTGCTCCACGCCGTTGTGCTCCTTGTTGATCCACTCCAGAGGAACCTTCTTCTCCGTGTTGGCCACGTCGGTGAGGTTCAGCAGCTCCGTCTTGCAGACGTACTTGCCGTTGTCACGGGTGCACTGGAAACCGACCATCTTATCGGTGATGCCGGCCACGGCGTTCTCCACGGCGGCCTTGCCGCTCATGACGGACTCCTCAATGTCGGTTTCGGAGGCCAGATGTGCGCCGCAGCGCTGCAGCAGGCTCAGCTCGATGCCGCGGACCTTGGCACCGGTCTTTTCCTTGACCACAGAGGCCAGGTGAGCAGCCAGACCGCCCAGCTGAGCGTGGCCGAAGCCGTCGGTGGCAGAGGTCTTGGCCTCAGAGACGAAGGTGCCGTCAGCATAGTGGATACCCTCGGAAACGGCCACCATGCAGTTGCCCTTTTCCTTATAGATGCGGTCCACGTCGGCCAGGAACTTGTCCATATCGAAGTCCACCTCGGGGAGGTACACCAGGTCGGGACCTGCGCCGTAAGCGGTAGCCAGAGCGGCAGCGCCAGCCAGCCAGCCGGCGTGACGGCCCATGATCTCCATGATGCAGACCATGCCGGTGTCATAGACGCGGGCGTCCTGATAGACCTCCATGCAGGAGGTAGCGATGTACTTGGCGGCGGAGGCGAAGCCGGGGCAGTGGTCGGTGCCGAACAGATCGTTGTCGATGGTCTTGGGCACGCCCATCACGCGGCAGTCATAGCCGACCTTCTGCATATACTTGGAGATCTTGTTGCAGGTGTCCATGGAGTCGTTACCGCCGTTATAGAAGAAGTAACGGACGTCATACTTCTTGAAGATCTCCAGAATGCGCTTGTAATCCGTGTCATCCACATCGGGGTCCGCCATTTTATAGCGGCAGGAACCCAGAGCAGAGGAAGGAGTGTACTTCAGCAGCTCCAGCTCGGCGGGGTCCTCCTGACCCATGTCGAACAGACGGTCATTCAGAACACCTTTGATGCCGTGCTCTGCACCCAGGACCCGGGTGATGTTGGGGTTCTTCAGGGCAGTTGCGATCACGCCGTAGGCACTGGCGTTGATAACGGAAGTGGGACCGCCGGACTGACCGAAGATACAGGCGCCTTTCAATTCGCTCATATGAAAATCCTCCTGACGATTCAAAATAAGATACCTGTATCATATCATCGAAATTTTAGAAAGTAAATACTTGCAATTTATTTTTTTTGTGATATTATGATAAAAGAAAAACGTTTTCCTCCCAGAAATCTAAAAAATTGTCAATATGTTCACAAGGGCTTCCGGGATGAAAAACGGATAGATCCCCAAATAGAAAGTTATATTTTATAGGAGGATGTTCGTATGCCACTGGTTACTTCTACTGAAATGTTCAAGAAAGCCTATGATGGCGGCTATGCCATCGGCGCGTTCAACGTCAACAATATGGAGATCGTGCAGGGCATTACCGAGGCTTGCCAGGAGGAGCACGCTCCCGTGATCCTGCAGGTTTCCAAGGGCGCCCGCGCCTATGCCAACCACACCTATCTGGTGAAGCTGGTTGAGGCCGCTGTGGAGTGCTGCCCCGATATCCCCATCGTTCTGCATCTGGACCACGGCCCGGACTTCGAGACCTGCAAGAGCTGCATTGACGGCGGCTTCACCTCCGTCATGATCGACGCTTCTTCCAAGTCCTTTGCCGAGAACATCGAGATCACCAAGAAGGTCGTGGAGTATGCCCACGATCACGGCGTTGTGGTCGAGGCCGAGCTGGGCACTCTGGCCGGCATCGAGGACGAGGTCAAGGTCGCCGCTCACGAGGCCTCCTACACCCGCCCCGAGGAGGTCGAGGAGTTCGTGTCCAAGACCGGCTGCGACTCTCTGGCCATCGCCATCGGCACCTCTCACGGCGCTTATAAGTTCAAGCCCGAGCAGTGCACCCGCAATGAAAAGGGCATTCTGGTTCCCCCTCCCCTGCGTTTCGACGTTCTGGAAGAGGTCTCCAAGCGCCTGCCCGGCTTCCCCATCGTGCTCCACGGCTCTTCTTCCGTGCCTCAGGAGTATGTGAAGATGGTCAATGAGTTCGGCGGCCAGATGCCCAACGCCATCGGCGTGCCCGAGGAGCAGCTGCGTCAGGCTGCCAAGCTGTCCGTCTGCAAGATCAACATCGACTCCGACCTGCGTCTGGCCATGACCGGCACCATCCGTAAGTTCATGGCAGAGCATCCCGACAAGTTTGATCCCCGCGAGTACCTGAAGCCCGCCCGTGCCAACATCAAGGAGCTGGTCCGTCACAAGCTGGTGGACGTCCTCGGCTGCGCCGGCAAGGCCTGATTTGGTTTTATCTGATTGATTTTACCCCAAACGCACCGGGAGACACTGTCTCCCGGTGCGTTTTTGTCAAATCGCCAGCTTTTGCGGGTGATAACGCTCTTGCACATTCCGGTACCCTATATTATAATGTAAGGGCATTTGCAATAAACGAAAAGGAATGTGGCTATGTTTAAGATCTTGAAAACAGAGGGGAAGGCCCGACGGGGCGAATTCTCCTGCGCCCACGGCGGCACGGTGCAGACCCCGGTGTTTATGAATGTGGGTACGCAGGCGGCCATCAAGGGCGGCGTTTCGGCGTTGGATTTGAAAAATGTGGGCTGCCAGATCGAGCTGTCCAACACCTACCACCTGCATCTCCGTCCCGGTGACAAGGTGGTGCGGCAGATGGGAGGCCTCCATAAATTTATGAATTGGGATGGGCCAATCCTCACGGACTCCGGCGGATTTCAGGTGTTTTCGCTGGCCTCTCTGCGGAAGATCAAGGAGGAGGGCGTCACCTTCGCCAGCCATATCGACGGCCACCGGATCTTTATGGGGCCGGAGGAATCCATGCAGATCCAGTCCAATCTGGGCAGTGACATCGCCATGGCCTTTGACGAGTGCGTGGAGAACCCGGCTCGGTACGAGTACGCCAAGGCATCGGTGGAGCGGACTCTCCGCTGGCTCCAGCGCTGCAAGATCGAGCATGACCGGCTCAACAGTCTGCCGGATACGGTGAACCCCCATCAGATGCTGTTCGGCATCAACCAAGGCGCCACCTTCGCGGATCTTCGGGCCTGGCATATGCAGGAGATCGCCAAGATCGACTGCGACGGCTACGCCATCGGCGGCCTGGCGGTGGGCGAGCCGGCGGAGATCATGTACGAGATGATCGACGTGGTGGAGCCCTTTGCCCCCAAGGAGAAGCCCCGGTATCTCATGGGCGTGGGAACCCCCAGCAACATCATTGAGGCCGTGGCCCGGGGCGTGGACTTCTTCGACTGCGTGATGCCTTCCCGCAACGGCCGTCACGGAAAGCTCTTTACCTGGGAGGGCACCGTGAACATCATGAACGAGAAGTATATCACCGATGACCGGCCCATCAGCGAAAGCTGCAACTGCCCGGTGTGCCGGAGCCATTCCCGGGCCTACCTGCGCCACCTGTTCAAGGCGGACGAGGTGCTGGCCCTGCGTCTGGCGGTGCTGCACAACCTCTGGTTCTACAACGAACTGATGGCGAAGATCCGGGAGGCACTGGACAACGGCACCTTTGCCGACTTCCGGGAGAAATACAGTGGCAATCTGGAAAAACGGGCCTGATTTGGAACGGTTTTGCCTGTTGCGGCCGGTAAGAGGACTTGACAAACCGGCGGTTTGCGCATAAAATAAATCCGTTATCGACTGAGATGGGGAAAAAGCCCTGGTATCCCGCCTTCAGAGAGCCGGCGTTTGCTGCAAGCCGGTGGGGGAGCCTGGGAGGACTGGCCCCGGAGTCTTTCGCCTGAACAGCAGTAGGGCGGAACGGCTGGCATCGTTATCTGCCGCACCGAGCGCCGGGAAACTGGCGGAAACAGGGTGGTACCGCGTTTTCAACGCCCCTGAGCCGTAAGGCTTAGGGGCGCTTTCTTTATTCGGCGGAAAGCGTGAGGTGTTGCAGGATGAAAAAGCTGTGGGATTCCCCCGTTCCTTTTCTGGCCTATGGCGTTTCCTATGCGTATCTGGGATTTTGGGGACATGGGGAAACGGGCGGAGCATTGGCGAATTTCCTGTCTATCATCGGTGTGATTACGCTGATGAAATGGGCATACCATAAAAACAGCCTGAAAGCCCTGCTTTTGGGAAACGCTCTGTCCCTGCTGGTATCCTGCGTCTGCCTGTCCGTGTTCGGAACGGAGAAATGGGGCGGGACCTTTGAACCCGCGGCAGCGCCTCAGATGCTGTGTGCGGCGGCGTTGTTCGCACTGGCCGTTCAGATGGTCTGGTGGTGCGTCAAGCGGCGGATACAAAAGCGGCCCTGAGATCAAATCGATCAAAATGCAGAACATTTCAGATAAAAGGAGTCAACCATGAAGTACGATTTTACAGCCATTGAAAAGAAATGGCAGGAGAAGTGGCTGGAGGAAAAGCGGTCAGGGCCTCCATGTGGGCCACGCCCGTCCCTTCACCGCCATGGACATCATCTGCCGCAAGAAGCGGATGCAGGGTTACAACGTGCTGTTCCCCATCGGCTTTGATGCCTTTGGCCTGCCCACGGAGAACTACGCCATCAAGAACCACGTCCATCCTGCCATCGTTACCAAGCAGAACATCGCCAACTTCACCAAGCAGCTTCACATGCTGGGCTACTCCTTTGACTGGGACCGGGTGGTAGACACCACCGACCCCAGCTACTACAAGTGGACCCAGTGGATCTTCCTCCAGCTGTTCAAGAAGGGCCTTGCCTATAAGGCATCCATGCCCGTGAACTGGTGCACCAGCTGCAAGTGCGTGCTGGCCAACGAGGAAGTGGTGGAGGGCGTCTGCGAGCGCTGCGGCAGCGAGGTCATCCGCAAGGAAAAGAGCCAGTGGATGCTGGCCATCACCAAGTATGCCGACCGCCTCATTGACGATCTGGACGACGTGGACTATATCGAGCGGGTCAAGATCCAGCAGCGCAACTGGATCGGCCGCAGCGAGGGTACCGAGGTGGACTTCACCGCCACCAACGGCGACAAGCTGACAGTCTACACAACCCGGTGCGACACGCTGTTCGGTGTGACTTATATGGTCATCTCTCCCGAGCACCCCTACCTCGCCCAGTGGAAGGATCAGCTGACCAACTGGGACGCTGTGGAGGCCTACCGGCAGGAGGCTGCCCGGAAGAGCGACTTTGAGCGCGGCGAGCTGAACAAGGAAAAGACCGGCGTCCGGCTGGAAGGCATCGAGGCCGTCCATCCCGTCACCGGTAAGCATATTCCCATTTTCGTTTCCGACTATGTGCTGATGGGCTACGGCACCGGCATCGTCATGGGTGTGCCCGGCCACGATCAGCGCGACTGGGACTTCGCCACCGCCTTCGGTCTGCCCATCGTGGAGGTAGTCAAGGGCGGCGACGTGACCAAGTGCGCCTTCGTCCTGAAGGACGATACCGGCATCATGGTCAACTCCGACTTCCTCAACGGCCTCACCGTCAAGGAGGCTATCCCCACCATGAAGAAGTGGGTCACGGAGCATGGCATCGGCCATCCCAAGACCAACTTCAAGCTCCGTGACTGGGTGTTCAGCCGTCAGCGCTACTGGGGCGAGCCCATCCCTCTGGTGAAGTGCGAGAAGTGCGGCTGGGTGCCCCTGCCGGAGGAGCAGCTTCCCTTGCTGCTGCCGGACGTGGAGAGCTACGAGCTGACGGACGACGGCGAATCTCCCCTCTCCAAGATGACCGACTGGGTGAACACCACCTGCCCCAAGTGCGGCGGCCCTGCCCAGCGTGAAACGGATACCATGCCCCAGTGGGCCGGCTCCTGCTGGTACTTCCTGCGATATATGGACCCCCACAATGATAAGGCCTTGGCCTCCAAGGAGGCGCTGGAATACTGGTCTCCCGTGGACTGGTACAACGGCGGCATGGAGCACACCACGCTGCATCTGCTGTACTCCCGGTTCTGGCATAAGTTCCTCTATGACATCGGCGCCGTGCCCACCAAGGAGCCTTACGCCAAACGCACCAGTCACGGCATGATTCTGGGCGAGGGCGGCGAGAAGATGTCCAAGTCCCGGGGCAACGTGGTGAACCCCAACGACATTGTGGCCCAGTACGGTGCAGATACCATGCGGCTGTATATCATGTTCGTGGGCGACTTCGAGCAGGCCGCCACATGGTCAACCGATGCCGTGAAGGGCTCCAAGCGCTTTTTGGACAAGGTGTGGAATCTGGCGGAGTCCGCGGCGGACAGCCGTGAGCTGACCCCCGCCAACGAGGCCGTTCTCCACAAGGCCATCAAAAAGGTCACGGACGATATCGACACCCTGAAGATGAACACCGCCATCGCAGCCATGATGACCGCCGTCAACGAGATGACTGCCAACGGCGTCACCAAGGGCGACATGGGCATTCTGCTGCGGCTGCTGAATCCCTTTGCCCCTCACATCACCGAGGAGCTGTGGGAGCAGCTTGGCTTTGCCGCTGAGACCGGCAGAATGTGCTGTCAGGCGGAGTGGCCGGTATACGACGCCAGCAAGACCGTGGCTTCCTCTGTGGAGATGGCCATTCAGGTCAACGGCAAGATGAAGGGCACCGTCACCGTGGCTGTGGACAGCGACGAGGAGACGGTCAAGGCCGCCGCGCTGGCTGTGGACAAGGTGCAGAAGGCCACCGAGGGTATGCAGATCGTCAAGACCATTCTGGTCAAGAACCGTCTGATCAACCTGATCGTAAAGCCCCAGTAAGGGAAAGTGATCGGCTCAAATGCGGGAAACCATCAAATTTTTCGGATTTGAGAAAAAATCCTTGACTTTCTCCTGATTATTTCCTATAATAGCGTATGTTAAGGCTATACGTAGCCCCTAAGCATCCAGGATGTAACCGGATGTCTCGGAGGGAGGGAAATATAAATGTCTGAGATTCATGTCAAGGAAGGCGAATCCATCGATAGCGCACTGAAGCGTTTCAAGCGTAGCTGCGCTAAGGCAGGCGTTATCGCCGAGGTTCGCAAGAGAGAGCATTATGAAAGCCCCAGCGTGAAGCGTCGCAAGAAGTCTGAGGCTGCTCGTAAGAACAAGAAGCGTTTCTACTAAGAAGCAAAAGTACCGCACCGAGAGGTGCGGTACTTCTTTTTTACTTGCGGCGGAACAGCGAGTCGGCGATGTCGCAGACCTCCGGCCACTGGAAAAACGCGGCGGCCACGCCCAACTGCCGCCCAAGACGCAGCTTTTGCCGCAGCGTGTCGGCGTCATCAAAGAGGATGAAGTGGGATTCACCGTTCTTGGCATAAGTGAAGTAGCGGGCAAACAGGTCTTTGGAAAAAAACACGGCGGGCTGATGCTCCCTTATAAGCGCGTCCAGTGCCGCCTGCGTCAGCGGCTCTCCCTGACCGCTCCGGGCAGGGAGACGGAAGTCCATCCGCAGCCGCTGGAGGTCAAAAACCACGTTCCGTCCGCCGCCGTAACAGGCGAGTTCTTCCCGGATGTGGGTTTCAAAGCTGCCGCCGGAGATGGCTGTGTTCACAATAACGGTGGGACGCTCGACAGCCCCGGCGTAGGACGGGGGAAGGCAGAAGAACTTTCGGCTTTTGGCGCACTGCTGCCCCAATAGGGCAGCAAAGCGGCGGCGATCCTCCCGGGACGGCTCGTCAAAATCCAGAACGATTCCGCCATAGCTGCGGCGGGCACATTCCCGGAACACGGCCTCGGCCAGTGCCGCCGGACGGTCAATGGACGGCGCGGAACGGTCACTGAGAACCAGCAGCCCCGGCAACGGGGCCATCGGCCCGGACCGGGCCGATGTCAGTAAATTCCGGCTCAACAGGGAGGACCCCTCCCCGATGCGGTAGGCGGCGTGGGCCAGTCCCGCCGGATAGGCGGAGGCGGTTCGCGTGTCCTCCGGCCGGACGGTCAAATAGAGCTGCATGGCGGTTCCCCCTTGTGAAGCGGTCAGGATTCTGGTATACTGCAGTTATTCTTATGTGAGAGGAGGGCGGCTTATGCTGACGCCGGACGTTCTTTTTGACAGCTACCGGGACATCACCCCCGCCTTTCTGCAAGGTCAGGGCGTGACGCTGCTGCTGACGGATCTGGACTATACGTTGGCACCCAAGGCGGTCCGCCGCCCGGATGACGCCCTGCGCCAGTGGATCAACGGCTTGAAGGACGCCGGGATCACCGTGATGATCGTGTCGAACAACCGATCCGGCGTTCGCGTGACTGAGTTCTGCGGAGATCTGGGCATCGGCTATCAGGGCCATGCCAGAAAGCCCAGTCCAAAGGGCCTGCGGGCCGCTATGGAGCGAACAGGAACAGATCCGGCCCACACCGCCATGCTGGGAGATAAGCTGCTGACCGATATGCTGGCGGCCCACCGGGCGGGCGTCCGGGCGTGGATGGTGGAGCCGCTGGGGGGACCTGTGGGACTGTGGAACCATGTTCTGCACCTGCTGCAGCGCCCGTTTAAAAGAGCCTGCCCCTATAAATGCCAAAAAAATCCGGGGGAAAACACAAAATAACCGGAAAACCACTTGCAATAACGGACAAGATAGGGTAAAATATCATCGGTCAAATTATATAAGACAGGAAAGAATTGAGAAAATGTCCACTTCACGGTCGTTTTCTCGTAAAGATTTGTGAGGAGGATTTAACTATGCCTATTTCTGCAGGCGATTTCCGTAAGGGTGTTGTATTTGAGATGGACGGTAAGCCCATGCTGGTCGTGGACTTCCAGCACGTCAAGCCCGGCAAGGGCGCCGCTTTCGTGCGTACCAAGTACAAGAACGTGATGACCGGCGCAATCCGTGAGGAGTCCTTCAACCCCAGCGCCAAGTTCGAGAACGGTACTGTGGAGCGCAGAAACGCCGAGTACAGCTACAACGACGGCGATCTGTACTACTTCATGGACCCCGAGACTTATGACATGACCCCGCTGAACAAGGACGTTCTGGGCGACGGCTTCCAGTTCGTCAAGGAGAACACCATGTGCACTCTGGTCAGCTACAAGGGCAGCGTGTTCAGCGTGGAGGCTCCCAACTTCATGGAGCTGGAAGTCACCGCTACCGAGCCCGGCGTGAGAGGCGATACCGCCACCAACGTCACCAAGCCCGCCACTCTGGAGACCGGCGCCATCATCAAGGTGCCTCTGTTCATCAACGAGGGCGAGAAGATCCAGGTGGATACCCGCACCGGCGAGTACCTGGGCCGCGTGAAGGAATAAGTTTTGAAGGGGGGATTATAACGATAATCCTCCCTTTATTTCCAAAATTGATATTTTGAAAGGAGCGATCACTATGGAGATCACTGAGAAGGTTGCGTATCTGAAAGGCCTGATGGAAGGCATGAAGATCGACACGGAGACCAACGAGGGCAAGATCCTGTCCGCTATGGTGGACATTCTGGAGGACATCGGCCTGGAGCTGGAGGATCTGTGGAATGCTCAGGGCGAGCTGGAGGACGGTCTGGACGTTGTCAGCGATGATCTGGAGGATATCGAGGACATCGTGTATGACGAGGATGACGAGGACGAGTCCTTTGACGATGAGTACTATGAGGATGACGCCGAGGATGACGAGGACTGCTACGCCACCACCTGCCCCACCTGCGAGGAGACCATCTACTTCGATGAGTCCGTGCTGGAGGATGGCGAGGTCATCTGCCCCAACTGCGGCGAGAAGCTGGAGTTCGACATGAGCTCTCTGGAAGAGGACTCTGATGACGATCAGGAGTAAATCCGATCCGATCCAATATGAAACAGCTCCCCGGTGAATACCGGAGAGCTGTTTTTCTTACTGATAAAACGGTGAATTCTCCGCTATGGTAAGGAAGGGTGTGCGCGGGAAACCCAAGAAGGGATACACCGTCGGCTCAAGCCAAACAGTGAATACTGCGTATCCGCTATTTGGGAGCCTTCCTCGAAACAGGCTTGCTTCATCCGCCACCGGCGGCGCTTCGCCTGTTTCCCTGCGCCATTAAAATCCCGCATTTTCGGAGCTCTCATATAGTTCCGAAAATGTTCAGCGGGGCGAAAGAAGTTCGCCCCGCTGACAGCTCCCCGGTGAATACCGGAGAGCTGTTTTGCTTGATTTCCTATGCGGATGCATAAAATTAGTCAATGCAATGACTTTAAAGCTGCATTACTTTACAGATTTCTGCCGCAGGCTGCAAAGTCCGGCACCGATAGCGGTAGCGAAGGTGGCGCTTTCCGGGATCACGTAATGGATGCCGTAGAGCTTTTCGAAAGCCGCAAAGTTTGGCTCCGCCTGATCCAGCGTGGTCATGGAGCCGGTGACGATCACGGTGTCCGTATGGCAGCTCTGACAGGCCAGCACCGTCATAGTTCCGATGGCCTGAAGGACCAGATTTACCGCGCCGGCGGCCAGATCGGCGGGGGTGGCGTCCTCAGAGAGATCACCGAAGTTGGCAGCGGTCATGTTGGGGTCCAGCGTGGAGGCAGGGTCCCGGGCAATGTCGCTGATGGTGAGGTCCACATGGCTCAGATCCCCCTGAGCGGCCAGCTTTTTGATCTGGTAGAAGCGTTCCATACCCACCAGCTTGTGACAGAGACCACCCAGCGTGCCGCCGCCGATACCGCTGCCGCAGAGGTGCCGCACTTCTTTTCCGGCTTCCGCCCACAAAAAGGCGGTGCCGGTACCCATCGTCACAACTACGCCGGAGGTCTGACCGGACAGAGCCAGCGCACCGGTGCCGCTGGCCTGAAATTCATCCACCCGGCAGGTGGGCAGGCCGAACACATCCCCGTCCACATAGCTGGCGCCTACGCCTGTCAGAACGACCCGGCGTACATCTCCGAGGGAGAGACCATTGCTGGTCAGGTAATTGCCCAGCGCACCGTACAGGCTGGTGACCTGATCCTCTGCCCGGACCCGGAGCATGGAGACCACGCTGCCGTCGGTCCGCAGCCCTACGATCTTTGTAGTAGAGCCGCCAATATCAATGCCTAAGATCACTTCCATGGCTTGTTTCCTTTCCAAAGGGGGCCGGCAGGTGAGGGATACGCGAAAGCCGGCCGCCGTCTTAGTTATGATAGGGGAGCAGAGGTGCCTTGTCAATGTTTATTTGTGAAAAAATTGATAAAAGAATTGCTTTTATCCGGGGAGATAGCTATAATGTGTGGTAACTTGTGGTGTAACGAGAAGGAGACACACGATGGATATCACAGATAAACTCAATATGACGATGCTCTGCGACTTTTACGAATTGACCATGGGAAATGGTTATCTGGAAGCGGGGCTGAAGGATCGGATCACCTATTTCGACATCTTTTTCCGTGATGTTCCGGACCACGGCGGCTATGCCATCTGCGCCGGTCTGGAGCGGATCATCGCCTATATTCAGGATCTGCATTTTTCTGAGGAGGACATTGAATATCTCCGGAGCAAGGATCTGTTTTCCGAGCGGTTTCTGGACTATCTCCGCGATTTCAAATTCACGGGTGACGTCTGGGCCATCCCGGAGGGCACTCCCATCTTCCCCCGGGAGCCGATCATCACTGTCCGGGCTCCGGCTATTCAGGCGCAGCTGGTGGAGACCTTCCTGCTGCTGATCTTCAACCACCAGAGCCTTGTGGCCACCAAGACCAACCGCATTGTCCGGGCGGCGGAGGGGCGCGTGATCCTGGAGTTCGGTTCCCGCCGGGCACAGGGCACGGACGCCGCCATCTCCGGCGCCCGGGCTGCCTATATCGGCGGCTGCGCCGGTACGGCCTGCACCATTTCCGACCAGCTTTTCGGCGTTCCCGCCGGCGGCACCATGGCCCATGCCTGGGTGCAGATGTTCGACTCGGAGTATGAGGCCTTCAAGACCTACTGTGAGGTGTTCCCCACCAACGCCACGCTGCTGGTAGACACCTACAATACCCTGAAATCCGGTGTTCCCAACGCTATCAAGGCCTTCAACGAGGTGCTGCGGCCCAAGGGCATTACCAAGTGCGCCATCCGTCTGGATTCCGGCGACATCGCCTATCTCACCCGGGAGGCCCGGCAGATGCTGGATGAGGCGGGCTGGGAGAGCTGCAAGATCTCCGCGTCCAACTCCCTGGATGAGTACATCATTCAGGATATCCTCCGTCAGGGGGCTAAGGTGGACCTCTTTGGCGTGGGTGAGCGGATGATCACCTCCAAGAGCGACCCGGTGTTCGGCGGTGTCTATAAGCTGGCGGCCATTGAGAAAGAGGACGGCACTATCGTGCCGAAGATCAAGATCAGCGAAAATGTGGGCAAGATCACCAATCCCCATTTCAAGAAGGTCTACCGGATCTTTGACAAGGCCACCGGCAAGGCGGAGGCGGACTACATCACCGTGTGGGATGAAGTGATCGAGGAGGGTCAGCCTCTGGAACTGTTCGATCCGGATGCCACCTGGAAGCGGCGGACCTACACGGACTATACCATCAAGCCCCTCCAGGAGAAGATCTTTGACCATGGCGAGCTGGTGTATCAGCAGCCTACGCTGTCGGAGATTCAGAAGTACTGCCGGGAGCAGATCGATACCCTGTGGGACGAGGTAAAGCGTTTTGAGAATCCCCACAACTACTATGTGGACCTGAGCCAGAAGCTCTGGGACATCAAGCAGGATCTGCTGCGCAAGAATTACCGCTGAATGAAAAGCGCATGGCTGGAATGGCCATGCGCTTTTTTCAAATATAGTTGAAGATTGCCGGTTGTGTTGCTATAATTATAATAGAAAACTATTTGAATCCGGGAGGTGACGGTATGGGCAGAATGTCCCATAGGAATCAGGAACGCACGGAGCGGCGGATCTCCGCAGCGGCCAGTCTGATGCTCTGCGCCCTGACGGTGCTGGCGCAGATCGCGGTGACCCTTCTGCTGACCCGTTTCCTGAAGGAAAAGGCCAGCTTTGTGTACGGATTTCTCCAGCTGATCGGCGCGGTGGTGGCCATTCGGGTTTACCAACGCAGCGGCAGCCCGTCTTATAAGCTGAGCTGGATGTGTTTGCTGCTGATTTTGCCGGTGGCAGGTATGCTCCTGTTCTGTCTATGGGGCGGCACGCATCAGGCCAAGCAGCTGAGTTTGAAGCCGGTGCCGCCGATCCCCCAGCGGGAGAGCGCAAAAATGCTCAGTGATCTGAATCAGACCGCTCTGACTCGCCGCAGCCCTGCGTGGGGCCGCTTGGCCGCCTATCTCCAGAAGCGGCAATTCTGGCTGTACCGCAATACGGACGCCGCCTATTTCGGTGAGGGGGAATCCTTCTTCCGGGATCTGGTGGAGCATCTGCGGCAGGCGGAGACCTATATCTTCATGGAGTATTATATTTTGGCGGAGGGGACTGTCTGGGACGAGATCTTCGCCGTATTGAAGGAACGTGCCGCCGCCGGGGTGGAGATCCACCTGATTATCGACGATTTCGGCACCTTGACCCGTCTGTCTGACGGGACGCTGCAAGCCATCAAAGACGCGGGGATCGAGGTGGAGATCTTCAACCCCGTCCACCGGTATATCAACCGCCTGTACTTCAATTACCGTGACCACCGGAAGATCACTGTTATCGACGGTTATGTGGCCTACGCCGGCGGTATCAACATCGGAGACGAGTACGCCAACCGGATCGAGCGCTTCGGCTACTGGAAGGACAGCACCGTTCGCCTGACGGGGGACGGGGCCTGGGGCTTTGCTGTGCAGTTCATGCAGATGTGGAAGATGCTGGGCCGTCATTTTCCCAACGAGGACGATTACTACCGCTCCCGCCGGGAAGGTCCGGCGGTGGAGGGCTTCTGCCAGCCCTTTGAGGATGGGCCGCTGAATAACCCGGACAATCCGGTGGAGGCTGTCTATCTTCAGCTCATCGCCTCTGCCAAGCGGATGCTGTATATCACCACGCCGTATTACGCCGTGGAGGAATCCATCCAGGAGGCACTGTGCATCGCAGCGGACGCCGGGGTGGATGTGCGGCTGATGATCCCCGCTATCCCGGATAAAAAACTGGTGTATCTGGTGGCGGAGACCTACTGGGGAGAACTGCTGCGTCACGGCGTCAAGATCTACAAATATACCCCCGGCTTTGTCCATGCCAAAAGCGTCATGGCGGACCGGGAAGCGGCCCTGATCGGCAGCACCAATATGGACTACCGCAGCTTCCAGCTTCACTATGAGGACGCGGTGATGCTCTACCATATGCCGGTGATCGAGGAGCTTTTGGAGGATATGGACCACATCGTGGAGGACAGCCAGCTTTATACACTGGAGGACTGGGAGAACCGCCCGTGGCTCCGGCGGATGACGGCGTCCATTTTGAAATTAGGGGCCATCTGGCTGTAACAGTAAGAGAGGATCAAAACGTATGTCCCGGGAACTGACACCGCAGGAGACTGCCGAGCGCAGTCTCATTAAAACCTATCGCAAATCCATCTGGAATCCCTTTATCGCTGCCGTGAAGCGGTACGAGCTGATCGAGCCGGGGGACAGGATCGCCGTGTGCATCTCCGGCGGCAAGGACTCCGTGATCCTGGCCAAGCTGATGCAGGAATTGCAGCGCCACACCTCTCAGCCCTTTGAGCTGGTCTTTATGGTGATGGACCCCGGCTACAAGCCGGAGAATCGAAAACTCATCGAGGATAACGCCGCCCTGCTGGGAATTCCCATCACAATTTTCGACAGCGACATTTTCGATGTCACCGTCAGCGTGGAGAAGAACCCCTGCTATCTCTGCGCCCGGATGCGCCGGGGCTTCCTGTATGCCAAGGCTCAGGAACTGGGATGCAACAAGATCGCGCTGGGCCACCACTTTTCCGACGTCATCGAGACCACTGTCATGGGCCTGTTCTACGGCGGACAGCTTCAGGCCATGCCCCCCAAGCTCCGCAGCAAGAATTTCCCCGGCATGGAACTGATCCGGCCCCTGTACTGCGTCCACGAGGATGCCATCATCGCATGGAAGAACTACAACCACCTGCAATTCCTCCAGTGCGCCTGCCGGTTCACGGAGGAGCGGGAGGCAGCGGGGGACGGCGTGGGCCGCAGCAAGCGGCAGGAGATCAAAATGCTGTTGCGGGAGCTGAAAAAGACGAATCCCAACATCGAAAAGAGTATTTTTCAGGGGATCAACGGCTTGCAGCTGGACACCTTCCCCGGTTTTAAGCACCGCGGCGTGTTCCACTCCCTCCCGGAGCTGTACAACCACCCAGATTGGTTTGCCGGTGAGACGAAATCGGAAGAAATTTCGGAAGAACTCTAAAATAATCCTTGCAATTTGACAGATTCTATGGTATTCTATCATGGCTTACAAAGGGCGGTCCTCTGTCGTGCGCCGGCTGAAAGTGTGCCAATGCGCATAAAAAGCGGCATGAACGCCTATTAACAGGAGGAAAAAATCCATGGATCTCATCAAGGAACTGAACAAAGAAGCCCTGCAGAAGGAAACCGCCAACGTTCAGGTGGGCGACACTGTTCGCGTACACGTGAAGGTTAAGGAAGGCTCTCGCGAGCGTATCCAGGTGTTTGAGGGCACCGTCATTGCCAAGAAGCATGGCGGCATTGAGGAAACCGTCACCGTCCGCCGTGTTTCTTACGGCATCGGCGTTGAGAAGGTGTTCCCCGTCCATTCTCCTTCCATCGACCACTTTGAGGTTGTCCGCAACGGTAAGGTCCGTCGCGCCAAGCTGTACTATCTGCGTGGCCGCGTGGGCAAGGGCGCCAAGGTCAAGGAGAAGCTGTAATCAGCTTTCAGTTGAGCAGAAAAAGAGAGGCGAAAGCCTCTCTTTTTTTGTTATAAAAATCTGACGCAGACCTTGTGACGTCGGGCTTTTTTTGATATACTATTCCAATAATGCGTGATTGGCCTTGCGGCCTGAAAGGAAGAGTTTGATGCAGGAACAGGAAAAGCAGACGGCGAAGGGCCGGGACCTGTATGAATGGGTGCAGTCGCTGGTAGGCTCCGTTTTGGTGGTGGTGGCGATTTTCACCTTTGTGATCCGCATGATGGGAGTGGACGGCCACTCCATGCTCAATACGTTGCAGCACGGGGATCGTCTGCTGGTGGTCAACTCCATGCTGTACCATGACTACAAGTACGGCGATATCGTGATCCTGCGGAAAAACGGCGTGTTTGACGATGACCCCATCGTCAAGCGGGTGATCGCCGTGGAAGGTCAGACGGTGGACATCGACTTTGCCGAGGGCATCGTCTATGTGGACGGTGAGGCACTGGAGGAGGATTACATCCGGGAGCCGACCTACACCGCCGAGGGCACCGAATTTCCCCTGACGGTGCCGGAGGGGTCCATCTTCGTCATGGGCGACAACCGCAACGGCTCCAGCGACAGCCGGGACTACCGGCTGGGTACGGTGGATACCCGGTATGTCATCGGCAAGGCGGCCTTTTTGATTTTCCCCGGTCCGGACTATGAGACGGAGAAGCGGGACTTTAAACGGATCGGAGTGATTTGGTCATGAACATTCAATGGTATCCCGGCCACATGACAAAGACCCGGCGGATGATCGCCGAGCAGATCAAGAATGTGGACGCGGTATGCGAAATCTTAGACGCCCGCATTCCGGTTTCCAGCCGGAACCCGGATGTGGACGAGCTGACGGCGGGCAAGCCCCGCATGGTGGTGCTGAACCGCGTGGATCAGGCGGACCCGGAGGGGACGAAGCGCTGGGCGGAGCATTTCCGGGCCAAAGGCTACGCCGTGCTGGAATCCGACGCCAAAAGCGGCGTGGGCACGGCGAAATTCGCCGGGGCCGTCCGGGAACTGCTGGCGGACAAGCTCCGCGCCTACGCGGAAAAGGGGATGACCGGCCGGGTAGTGCGGGTCATGATCCTGGGCATCCCCAATGTGGGCAAGTCCACCTTCATCAATAAAGTGGCGGGGCGAAAGACCGCCAAGACAGAGGACCGTCCCGGCGTTACCCGCTCCAAGCAGTGGGTGCCCATCGACCGGAATTTAGAATTGCTGGATACGCCGGGCATCCTCTGGCCGAAGTTTGACGATCAGAGCGTGGGCATGAATCTGGCCTACACCGGCGCCGTGAAGGACGATATTTTAGACGTGGAGACGTTGGGCTGTCACCTGATGGCCTATCTGGGGGAGCACTATCCCGATGCCCTGAAAACTGCCTATAAGCTGTCCGCTCTGCCGGAACGGGAGGCGGAGGAAAATGACATAGCCTACGGCTACCGCCTGCTGGAAGCGGCAGGGAAGAAGAGGGGCTTTCTGATCTCCGGCGGCGAGGTGGATACGGAGCGCATGGCAAAGATCCTGCTGGACGAGTTCCGCTCCGCCAAGCTGGGACGCTTTACGCTGGAACTGCCTTGACGAAAGGAGAAACGCTGGTGGACTGCCCATTATGCGGAAAAGAAATGCGCCGCGGTCAGGCAGCCTACGTCTCCACTGGCGGACTGTATTTCCTGCCGCCGGGAGAGACGCTGCCGTTGACTATCACACGGCGTGGGATCGAGGACAGAGGCGGCATTGTGCTGGATATGTGCAGCAGTCTGGGCTGGCTCAGGAAACCGGGAGCGCTCCCAGCGTATATTTGCGAAAATTGCCGTAAAATGATCGTGGAGTATTGATATGGAACTTTGGGACTATGAGCGTCAGGCGTGGAACAGCGGTGCGGAGACCGTCTGCGGCGTGGACGAGGCCGGGGCCGGTCCCCTGATGGGGCCGGTGTACGCGGCGGCGGTGATCCTGCCGAGAGAATTGGACATCCCCGGCCTGAATGACTCCAAAAAGCTGACGGAGAAAAAGCGGGAAGCCCTGTACGAAGTCATCACCACTCAGGCGGTTTCCTGGAGCGTGGCCCGTGTGGAGGCGTGGGAGATCGACGAGATGGACATTCTCAACGCCCGGATGCTGGCCATGCAGCGGGCCATTGACGGCTTATCCGTCCGACCGGATACGGCTTTCATCGACGGCAATCGGGACCACGGCAGCCGGTATGCCATCGAGATGCCCCATCAGCTCATCGTAGGCGGGGACGGCAAAAGCGCCTCCATCGCGGCGGCGTCCATTCTGGCGAAGGTCAGCCGGGACCGGTATGTGTCGGGGGAGCTGGACGCAAAATATCCCCAGTACCAGTTCGCTAAGCATAAGGGATACGGTACGAAGCTGCACTATGAACTGCTGGATCAGTACGGTCCCTGCCCGGAGCACCGGCGCAGCTTTTTGAAAAAGTGGGAGGCCAAACGCCATGGGTAAGACCCAGAGCGCCGGGAACCGGGGCGAGGCGGCGGTGGCCCGCTATCTGCGGCAGAAGGGCTATACGCTGCTGGAAAGTCAGTGGCGCTGCCGGTTTGGTGAATTAGACTTAGTGGCAAAGAACAAGCAGGGGACCCTCTGCATCGTGGAGGTCAAGCTTCGGGGGAGCGGCTCCATCGCCCTGCCCCGTGAGTTTGTGGACGACCGCAAGCAGCAGCGGCTCCGCAGTGCCGCAGAGCTGTATCTGGCGGCGAACGAGCTGGACGTACCGGTCCGGTTCGACGTGGCGGAGGTTTATGACGAGGGCGGCAGCCTCCGCATTTCCTATATTGAAAACGCATTTATTTAGCCTCATAAAGGAGGAGACCGATATGAAGTATTACAGCACGCGGGATAAGAACGTGTCCCTTTCCGCGGCGGAAGCCGTGAAAATGGGCCTGAGCCGGGACGGCGGTCTGCTGACCCCAACACGGATCCCTCAGATCGACCGGGCCTTTTTGGAGCGGCTGATACCCATGGAGTACGCCCAGCGGGCGGCGAAGGTCATGGCGCTGTACCTGACGGATTATTCCGAGGAGGAGCTGCTGACCTTTGGCCGGAACGCCTACGGCCCGGCGCAGTTTGACGATCCCATTGCCGCGCCGGTGCGGAAGGTGGAGAATGGCCTATATTGTCTGGAGCTGTGGCACGGTCCCACCTCCGCGTTCAAGGACATGGCGCTGCAGATGCTGCCTCAGCTTTTGTCCGCCGCACTGCGGAAAACCGGCGAAAAGCGGACGGCCTGCATTTTAGCGGCCACCTCCGGCGATACCGGCAAGGCGGCCATGGCCGGCTTTGCGGATGTGCCCCAGACGTGTATTCAGGTCTACTACCCCAAGGACGGCGTCTCTCCCGTGCAGGAGCGGCAGATGGTGACCCAGGAGGGGGAGAACGTGGATGTCCGGGCGGTCATCGGCAACTTTGATGATGCTCAAGCCGGCGTTAAGCGTATCTTCTCCGATGAGACTGTCCGGGCGGAGCTGGACAAGCGAGGTTATTTCCTGTCCTCTGCCAACTCCATCAACTGGGGCCGTATCCTGCCCCAAGTGGTCTACTACATCTCCGCCTACTGCGATCTGGTGCGGGACGGCGCTCTCGCCATGGGGGACAAGGTGAACTTCTGCGTCCCCACCGGCAACTTCGGTGACATTCTGGCAGCGTACTACGCAAAGCGCATGGGCCTGCCGGTTAACAAGCTGATCTGCGCCTCCAACAGCAACAACGTGCTGACGGACTTCCTCCGCACCGGCATCTATGACCGGAACCGGCCCTTCCACACCACCATCAGTCCTTCGATGGACATTCTGATCTCCAGTAATCTGGAACGGCTGCTGTTTGACCTCTCCGGGGAGAACGACGCCGAAATCCGGATGTATATGGATGCACTGGGCAGCACGGGTCGGTATCAGGTATCCGACAACATCAAAGCAAAGCTGGACGATGCCTTCTGGGGCGGCTGCTGTTCGGAGGAGGAAACGGAGGAAACCATCCGCCGGTATTGGCAGGATCACAACTACCTCATCGACCCCCATACCGCCGTGGCGGCGGAGGTGCTGGCGCAGTACCGCGCCGCTTCCGGGGACGAGACTCCCGCCGTGGTGGTCTCCACCGCCAGTCCCTACAAGTTCTGCGGGAGCGTGCTCACCGCCATCGAGGAGACGCCCTGCGGCGATAGGCTGGAGCTGCTGGATCAGCTTCACGCGGTCAGCGGCGTCCCGGTGCCCTGCCGTCTGGCGGAGCTGAAAGGAAAGTCCCGCCGCTTTGACAAAACGGTGGAGAAGCAGGCCATGGAGCAGGCGGTGCTGGACTTCCTGAAATAAGTCATCTGAAAAACAACATCGGAAAGGAGGTGCCACCGAATGGCGCTTTACGCCATAGGCGATCTGCATTTATCCCTAAACAGCAACAAGTCCATGGAGGTGTTCGGCCCCGCGTGGGAGAACTATACAGAGCGGATCCGGGCGTCCCTGAGCCAACTGACGGCGGAGGATGTGCTGGTGCTGGCGGGAGACACCTCCTGGGGAATGAGCCTTGAGGAATCCGTGGAGGATTTCCGGTTTCTGGAGCAGTTTCCCTGCAAAAAATATCTCATCAAGGGCAACCACGATTACTGGTGGGCCACCGCCGCTAAGTTCCGCACCTTTTGTGAGGCCAATGGCTTCACCACCCTGGAACTGCTGCACAACAACTGCTTTTTCTACGGCAATCACGCCGTCTGCGGCACCCGGGGCTGGTTTTTGGAAGAGGAACAGAAGCCCCACAACGCCAAGGTGCTGAACCGGGAGCTGCTGCGGCTGGAGACTTCGCTGAAGGCGGCGGGGGAGAAGCCCATCTTCTGCTTCCTCCACTATCCACCACTGTATCAGGGCTACCAGTGCCCGGAGATCCTGTCCATGCTGGAGACGTACAAGGTGGAGCTTTGCTGCTACGGCCATCTCCACGGGCCGGTGATCCGCCGGAGACAGGAGGGAAAATACGGAAATACGGAATTTTCTCTGATCTCCGGCGACTATCTGGGGTTTGTACCGAAAAAAATTTGCGAAAAGTAGAAAAAAGACTGGAAATCTTGAAATATTTCTGGTAAAATACAAATTTGCATGGGCTGCTGCCTATGAGGATGGGTTTTACCGCCCATGATGAACGGAGGAGTAAACAATTATGACTGTCAAGAGCTGTGAAAAAGTTGAAAAGAGCCAGGTGGCGCTGACCATCGAGGTCAACGCCGCTGAGTTTGAGGCTGCCGTCGAAAAGGCATATCAGAAGATGCGCCGGAAGATCAGTGTTCCTGGCTTCCGTCCCGGAAAGGCCCCCCGCAAGATGATCGAGCGGATGTATGGCGCAGAGGTGTTTTTCGAGGAAGCCATCAATATCGCATTCCCCGAGGCCTATGAAGCCGCTGCTGAGCAGGAGAAGCTGCAGATGGTTGGCTATCCTACCGTCGAGATGGTGGGCGAGGTCACCAAGGACGGCTTCACCTTCAAGGCTACCACCCCTGTGTATCCCGAGGTCACTCTGGGCGAGTACAAGGGTCTGAAGGCTGAGAAGCCCGAGGTCAAGGTTCTGGCCGCTGACGTGGACGAGCGCCTCAAGGCCCTGGCTGACCGCAACACCCGTCTGGTGAGCGTGGACCGCGCGGCCAAGAGCGGCGATACCGCCGTCATCGATTTCGAAGGCTTCCTGGATGGCAAGCCTTTCGATGGCGGCAAGGGCGAGAACCACAATCTGGAGCTGGGCTCCGGCAGCTTTGTGCCCGGCTTTGAGGATCAGGTCATCGGCATGAAGGCCGGCGAGGAGAAGGACATCGACATCACCTTCCCCGAGAACTATCACGAAGATCTGGCCGGTAAGGCTGTTGTGTTCAAGGTGAAGGTCCACGAGGTCAAGGAGAAGGAAGTCCCCGCTATGGACGATGAGTTCGCCAAGGACGTCTCCGAGTTCGACACTCTGAAGGACCTGAAGGCCGACCTGAAGAAGAAGATCACCGAGGAGCGTCAGAAGGACGCTGACCGCGTGTTCGAGGAGAACCTGATGAACCAGGTGGCCGAGAACATCACCGCCGACATCCCCGATGTGATGGTGGAGAACCAGGCCCATCAGTATCTGGACAACTTCAAGGCCCAGATCAGCCGTCAGTTCCCCTATGAGGAATACAAGAAGATGACCGGCATGGACGATGCCAAGCTGCTGGAGGAGGCCAAGGAGCCCGCTCTGCGTCAGGTGAAGATGGATCTGGCTACCGCCGCCATCATCAAGGCTGAGAACATCGAGGCCAGCGATGAGGACGTGGAAGCCGAGTTCGCAAAGATGGCTGAGCAGTTCGGCATGGATGTGGAGATGGTCAAGAAGTATCTCTCCAAGGAGCAGGTCCACGATCAGATCCTGACTCAGAAGGCTGTGGCCGTGGTGGTGGACAGCGCTACCGCCGAGAAGCCTGCCAAGAAGACCGCTAAGAAGGCTGAGACTGCCGAGGGTGAGGAGAAGAAGCCTGCCAAGAAGACCACCAAGAAGGCTGAGGCTGTCGAGGGCGAGGAGAAGCCCAAGAAGGCTCCCGCTAAGAAGGCTGCCAAGAAGGAAGAAAAGGAAGCCGAATAAAGGCGAAACTTTTTCGCGGCGATCACGGTACATTTTACAGATTCGACACATTCTCTCATGGTACCCGTGGTATCATGAGAGAATGGTTTATCAGGCACGATTTGCGCTGTAAATGTGCCGCGTTACAAAAGGAGGTCAACTTATGAGCTTAGTCCCTTATGTTGTAGAGCAGACCAACCGCGGCGAGCGGTCCTACGACATTTTCTCCCGTCTGCTGAATGACCGGATTATTTTCCTGGGCGAGGAGGTCAACGCCACCACCGCCAGTCTGGTAGTGGCCCAGATGCTGTATCTGGAGGCCCAGGACCCGGATAAGGATATTCAGCTTTATATCAACAGCCCCGGCGGCTCCGTGACGGACGGCATGGCCATCTACGATACCATGCAGTACGTTAAGTGCGACGTGTCTACCATCTGCGTGGGCATGGCTGCGTCCATGGGAGCTTTCCTGCTGTCCTCCGGCGCCAAGGGTAAGCGGATCGCGCTGCCCAACGCCGAAATTATGATCCACCAGCCCTCCGCAGGTACGCAGGGCAAGGTCACGGACATGGAGATCGACGTGGAGCACTTCCTGCGGATCAAGAAGAACCTGAATGAGATCCTGGCGTCCAACACCGGTAAGACCGCCGAAGAGGTCAAGGCGGCCTCCGAGCGGGACCACTGGATGACGGCTGACGAGGCCAAGGACTTCGGTCTGGTGGATAAGATCATCACTGCTAAGAAGTAAAAGAGGTAATACCATGAGTGACGAAGGCAAAAAGGCCCTGCGCTGTTCCTTCTGCGGAAAGCGGGAACAGCAGGTCCATCGTATGATCCAGGGCCCCGGCGTCCGCATCTGTGACGAGTGCGTGCAGCTTTGCATGAGCATTCTGAACGAGGGGTTCGACGGCCCGGAGACCACTCCCTTGGAGGACGTCCCCGATCAGCTGCCCACCCCCAAGGAGATCCGGGCGGTGCTGGATGAATATGTCATTGGACAGGAAGCCGCCAAGGTAGCGCTGTCCGTGGCGGTCTACAATCACTATAAGCGGATCTATTTCGGCGGCGGCGACGATGTGGAGCTTCAAAAGAGCAACATTCTGATGCTGGGCCCCACCGGCTCCGGCAAAACGCTGTTCGCCCAGACTTTGGCCCGTATTCTGAAGGTGCCCTTCGCCATTGCCGACGCCACGACCCTGACGGAGGCCGGCTACGTGGGCGATGATGTGGAGAACATCCTGCTGCGGCTTTTGCAGGCGGCGGATTTTGACGTGGAGCGGGCCGAGCGGGGCATCATCTATGTGGATGAGATCGACAAGATCGCCCGCAAGAGCGAGAACACCTCCATCACCCGGGACGTTTCCGGCGAAGGCGTGCAGCAGGCGCTGCTGAAGATCGTGGAGGGAACTGTGGCCAACGTGCCGCCTCAGGGCGGTCGGAAGCACCCCCATCAGGAGTTCATCCAGCTCAATACCAAGAACATTCTGTTCATCTGCGGCGGCGCCTTTGACGGCCTGGAAAAGATCATCGAAAAGCGGCTGGACGAGAAGGCTATCGGCTTTGGTGCCAATGTCCAGAGCAAGAAGGAAAAGAATGTCAGCCAGCTTTTGGCGCAGGTGCAGCCCCACGATATTCTGAAATTCGGCATCATCCCGGAGCTGGTGGGCCGCCTGCCGGTGATCGCACCGCTGAACGCCCTGCAGCGGGAGGACTTGGTGCGAATTTTGCAGGAGCCCAAGAACGCACTGGTGAAGCAGTACAAGAAGCTGCTGGAATATGATGATGTGGATCTGGAATTCACGGAGGATGCCCTGAACGCCATCGCTGATAAGGCCATTGAGCGGAACATCGGCGCCCGTGGCCTCCGGGCGGTCATGGAGGGTCTGCTGACCAAGGTCATGTACGAGATCCCCTCCGACGAGACCGTTGTGAAAGCGGTGGTCACGAAGGAATGTGTGGAAGGCACGGCGGAGCCGGAGCTGACCCACGATCCCAACAAGATCAACTATTCCGTGAAGCTGAACCCCGGCAGAAGTGAGAGCCGGAGCGAGTCCGGTACGCCGAAATCGGCGTCCTGACGGCCCTTTTGGGTATAACAGGGGGGAGGGGCAGCGCCTCTCCCCCTCTTTGAACTCTCCAGAGAGGAGCAATTTATGGAAGCGAACACCTTGAATCTTCCCGTTCTGGCCCTTCGGGGCCTGACGGTTTTCCCTCATACGAACCTGACATTTGACGTGGAGCGCCGTATTTCCATCAAGGCCCTGGAAGTGGCCATGGAATCCGGTCAGGAGATCTTTCTGGTGACCCAGAGGGAACTGAACACGGACCGTCCGGGGGAGAAGGACCTTTACACCATGGGCACCATTTCCCGGGTGACCCAGATCCTGCGGCTGGGAAAAACCTCCCTGCGGGTGATGGTGGAGGGCGGACGCCGGGCACGGCTGCGCCGCCTGTGGCAGACGGAGCCTTATTTGCAGGGCCACGTGGAGGTGGTGGAGGAATCCGCTGCCGTGAGCCACGGCCCGAAAACCGAGGCCCTGCTGCGGCAGACCTGGGGCCTGTTCCAGGATTATGCACATCTGGCAGGCAATGTGGCCGAGGAGGTCACCGCCGCGGTGCTGGACTGCCAGGAGCCGGGGTATCTGGCGGATTTTATCGCCCAGAATACGGCTCTGCGGTATGACGATAAGCAGGCAATTCTGGAAGAACTGTCTCCGCTGGTGCGGCTGCGGAAGCTGAACGGCTTCTTAGCCCGGGAGCGGGATGTGCTGGGCTATGAGCGCCAGATGGAAGGCAAGGTCCGGGACGAGCTGGCTCAGCAGCAGAAGGAACAGATCCTGCGGACCCAGATCCGGGTCCTGCAAAACGAGCTGGGCGAGGACGAGGACAACGAGATCGAAGAATACCGTCAAAAGCTGGCGGAACTGAAATTAGAGGACGAGACCCGGGAGCATCTGGAAAAGGAGATCAACAAGCTGGCCAAGCAGCCCTATGTCAGCGCGGAGGCTTCGGTGATCCGGAATTATCTGGACGTATGCTTGGATCTGCCCTGGGGTACATATACGAAGGAGCGCCTGAATGTGGACGCGGCCCGGAAGGTGCTGGACCGGGATCACTTCGGCCTGGAAAAGGTGAAGGAGCGGATTTTGGAGACCATTGCCGTCCGGCAGATGAATCCGGAGGGGAGGGGGCAGATCATCTGTCTGGCAGGCCCTCCGGGCGTGGGAAAGACCTCCATCGCCCTGTCCGTTGCCAAGGCGCTGAACCGGAAGCTCAGCCGCATTTCTCTGGGCGGCGTCCGGGACGAGGCCGACATCCGCGGCCACCGGAAAACGTATATCGGCGCCATGCCGGGCCGCATCGTGGAGGCCATCAGCCGCAGCGGCGCCATGAACCCACTGCTGGTGCTGGACGAGATTGATAAGCTCAGCGGCGATTACCGGGGCGATCCTGCCTCTGCACTGCTGGAAGCGTTGGACAGCGAGCAGAACCACGCCTTCCGGGATCACTTCTTAGAAATTCCGCTGGACCTTTCTCAGGTGATGTTCATTACCACGGCCAACTCGCTGGATACGATCCCCCGGCCCCTGCTGGACCGGATGGAAGTCATTCAGCTTTCCAGCTATACTGATGAGGAAAAGCTGCAAATCGCCAAGAATCACCTGCTGCCCAAGCAAATGAAGGAACACGGCCTGAAGAAGGGCAGCCTGCGGATCGACGAGGAGACCCTGCGGGCCATCATTCGCGACTACACCCGGGAATCCGGCGTCCGCCAGCTGGAGCGGCGGCTGGCTGCCGTCTGCCGAAAGACGGATATGCAGCTGCTGTCAAAGACTGTAAGGCGTGTTACCGTTACAGAAATGGACCTGCCGAAGCTGCTGGATATGCAGCCCTACCCGCCTACGGTCCATGTGGAGCAGGAGGAGATCGGCGTGGTGAACGGCCTTGCGTGGACGGAGGCCGGCGGCGAGATTTTAGAGGTCGAGGTCAATGTGATGGAAGGCTCCGGCAAGCTGGAGCTGACCGGTAATCTGGGCGACGTGATGAAGGAGTCCGCCCAAGCGGCTCTGTCCTGCCTGCGGAGCCGGGCGGAAGCTCTGGGGATCGACCCGGACTTTTATAAGACCAAGGACATCCACGTCCATTTCCCGGAGGGCGCGGTGCCCAAGGACGGCCCCTCCGCCGGTATTGCCATGGCTACAGCGCTGCTGTCTGCTCTGACCAACCGCAAGATCAAGGCGGGAATCGCCATGACCGGCGAGGTCACGCTGCGAGGCCGGGTGCTGCCCATCGGCGGCCTGAAGGAAAAGACCATGGCCGCCAAGCGGTACGGCATCCACACGGTACTGATCCCCAAGGACAACGCCAGAGATCTGGAAGAGATCGACCAGACCGTCCGGGCGGCGCTGCGGTTCATACCGGTGGAGACGGTGGATCAGGTGTTTGCCGAGGTGTTCTGCCCCTCCAGAGTGGAGACAAAAGCCGACGCGATCCCTGCATTTTTGCCGGTAGAAAACAGTAAAGAAGCAGCCTTACGGCAGTAAAGGGAGGGACGTATGCCTCTGAATTTCAACAAAGCGGAGTTTGTGCGCTCCGCCGGAGAGCCCAAGGACTTCCTGCGGGACGGTTTGCCCCAGTTTGCCTTCGCGGGCCGCTCCAACGTGGGAAAATCCTCGGTGATCAACCGTTTGGTAGGGCGAAAGAATCTGGCCTATGTGGGCGCTTCGCCGGGAAAGACCACCCACATCAACTATTTCCTCATCGACCAGAAGGCGTATCTGGTGGACCTGCCGGGATACGGCTATGCCAAGGTGTCCCGCTCGGAAAAAGAGCGCTGGGCCCGGCTGATGGAGACCTATTTCCAGCGGGAGGCGGACGCCATCACCACCGGTGTTCTGATCGTGGACATCCGGCATAAGCCCACGGCCAACGATCTGGTCATGCACGACTGGTTCCGTCAGACCGGCTGCCCGGAGATCGTGGTGGCCAACAAGCTGGATAAGCTGAAAAAGAGTCAGGTGGAACCGGCACTGGAGCTGATTCAGGAGACGCTGGAACTGACGGAGCGGGATATTCTGATCCCCTTTTCTGCGGAAAAGGGCAGCGGAAAGGACGAATTGCTCCGCCTGCTGGTAGATGCCTGCCGCGGATAAAACAAAAAGTATGGACGGGGCCCATTAACGGGAACCGTCCATGCTTTTTTTGCTGAGATCGCCGGCAAATTGATGAGCAAGTGTATTTTAGCTCATTATATGATCAAGGAAGCGTTCCGGGAGAACCGGAACGCTTCCTTTTTGAGAGAGGGATAATAGAGAGGGATAATAGGGAATGTAGGAGGAATGGAGGTTTAGCCCTCGGCCAGCTTCTTGTACTTGGCGTAGCGGGCCTTTACGTCTTCAACTTCCTTGGCATACAGGGCATCGGCCTTGTCGGGGAAGTTGTTTTTCAGGGAGGCGAAGCGGTTCTCACCCATGAGGAAGTCCATCACCTTGGAGGTATCCGGCTCCTTGGAGTCCAGCTGGAAGGGGTTCTTGCCCTCGGCGATCCGGCGGGGATCATAGCGGTACAGATGCCAGTAGCCACACTCCACAGCCTTCTTCATCTCGTCCTGAGAGGTGCCCATACCGGCCTTGATGTGCTGCTCCAGGCAGGGGCAGTAGCAGATCACGATGGAGGGACCGTCATAGGACTCAGCCTCACGCAGAGCCTTCAGAGTCTGGGCCTGGTCAGCGCCCATGGCCACCTGGGCAACGTACACATAGCCGTACTGCATCAGCATGGCACCCAGATCCTTCTTGGCTACCCGCTTGCCGCCGGCGGCGAACTTGGCCGTAGCGGAGGTGGGGGTGGACTTGGAGGACTGACCGCCGGTATTGGAATACACCTCGGTATCCAGCACCATCAGGTTCACGTCACGGTTCTGGGCCATCACATGATCGATGCCGCCGTAGCCGATATCGTAGGCCCAGCCGTCACCGCCCACAGCCCACACGGACTTCTTGGCCAGATATTCCTTGTTCTCCAGAACGTACTTCACGTCCTCGGTCTGCTCCGCCTGCTCCAAAGCGGCGATCAGAGCGTCCGTGACGATACGGGAGGTCTCGGTCTTCTTCCAGCCGTTCTCGTAGGCTTCCACAGCCTCCACGGCGATACCGGCGGCCTTGATGGCCTCCAGACGGATCAGCAGCTCCTTGCGGATGGAATCCTGTGCGTGGAAGAAGCCGTAGGCAAACTCGGCGTTGTCCTCAAACAGAGAGTGCTCCCAAGCGGGGCCGTGACCCTGGCAGTCCTTGCAGTAGGGCAGGATGGGGGCGCCGCCGGAGATGGCGGAGGAGCAGCCGGCAGCGTTGCCGATGTACATCCGATCGCCGAACAGCTGGCTCAGCAGCTTGATATAGGTGGTCTCGGCGCAGCCAGCGCAGGCGGCAGAGAACTGGAAGTAGGGCTTTGCGAACTGGACGTTCTTCACGCTCTTGTCATTGATAACGTCCTTCTTCAGGTAGCTTTCGTTCATGGCCACCTCGTCGAAGAGGGTCTGCTCGGGCTTCATGTCCTCGAAGGAGGTCATGGTGAGAGCACCCTCGGCGGGGCAGGCGGTCAGGCACACGCCGCAGCCCAGGCAGTCATAGGGAGAGACCTGCATCCGGAAGGAATAGGGAGAATCCTTGCCCAGACCCTTGGCGGGGACAGTCTCGAACCCGGCGGGAACGGACTTCTTCTCCTCCTCGGTCAGCAGCAC
>QWCY01002897.1_pt1 | contig 31053 bp, 19 predicted proteins | sample 1972631 | NCBI WGS metagenome assembly QWCY01 (sample SAMN09866696, study PRJNA288562) | Human gut metagenome isolate pre1_stool, whole genome shotgun sequencing... | isolation source: gut | host: Homo sapiens | place: USA: California
CCTTCTTTTTGTGAGATATTACTTCTGTTTTATTTTCGGTTTATCAATAAACCTCCAACTCGTAGATTCTTGCAGCCTTCAGACTGTTGTTTTGTGTAGATTGTGTAACCAGCAGTCTGACGTAACGTACCGAAGTCGGCTTAAACTGGCGAACTACCGTGTTTTTCTTGTTATCACTCAGTTCATCAATCGTTTTCCATTCTTCGTCCGAACTGTTTCTGCCTTGTAAGAAGCAGGTATGAGTGATAAAGACGCTGCCTTCATTTCCGGCATTTACCAACTTCCATCCACGGATCGTCTGTTCCTTTCCGAAGTCGAAGTCAATGTAGTTGGGAGCCGTGCTTGTATCACACCATTTCGTCTTCACATCACCGTCTACGGCATATCTTGCAACTTCTTTTTCGTTGGTTTCACCGGAACATTTGATTAGTTTGGTTTGTTTCAACAGGTTTGTTTTAGTCGTCGCTTCTTCTCCATTGTCTGCTTTCAAGGCTGTGCGGAACAATTCCGAGGCCGGAGTTACTGCCGGATACTTCTCATTAACCAGCGTTGCGGCAAATAATACGATATCTGCATGATCCGGCAAAGTAACCGTAGTCGCTCCTTTAGGAATATCCATGCCAAACTTGAACATATACGTAAACTCATAAGCCTCATCTTTGTCAGAAGCATGACGGTGAGTGCCGACATAAGCGATTTCTGCATCTTTCAGGAAGCCTTCCGTATGTCCCAGATGCTCCCACTGACCGATAAAACCGGTATAGGAAGGTACGGTGATTTCCTGTGAGTTGTTACCGGTGCTGAAGGTAGCAACTGCATCTTCACCGGCAGAGGCTGCCAGGAAATAGATACGGTTGTAAGAATGTCCGGTTGGCAACTGAAGTACATTGCCTTTGCAAGTCAAACCATTGGCAATTTCTTTCTCTCCCAGGCGGAAAGGAATGCCGTCAGCTTTCAGGATGGAGTCGGGGAGAAGTTCTGCTGCATAGCTGTTGCCCGATTCGAAGTTCCCTTCTTTGCGGAAAGCATTCCAACTGAAACATCTGCGATCATAGTCCAAAGGAAGATAAGCGCATGCCGGAGCTTGAAGATCAGCTTTTTTCTTCAGCTTCACTTTAAATGTCTGTATGCTGTAGGGAGCGATGGATACATTCAGCTGGTTCTTGTTGAAGTCAGCACTGCCGATTGCTTTCTCCGTACCGTCTGCAAGCACTGCCTTTTCTATATCACCGGCGAAGGTGATGGCTGCCTGTTGCGGAGCTGCGCCTCCTGTTTCATATACACGTACTACATATTCATCGGATACTTCCGCTTTTTTCAGCGCTTTGATAACGACTTGATCGTTGCTTGAACGTACAAAAGCAAATTCTTTACCTAGTGTTCCGGCATGTTTCGGACTGCTGAAGGCTTTGATCGGCTGATTCAGAATTTCAGCTTTGATGGCGGTGGCGGGTTTGTCAAGTGCTCCGTTATGTCCTGTGAGGCTATAAGTAAATGTATGGAAGCCGAAGTCCTGGTGATCCTGATAAGCGTAATTTCCTTTTGTTTCCGGTGTATGGAGAAGAGTCAGACGGATCGTGTTGTTATCCGGTTTATCCCAGCCATATTTACTGTCATTTAGGATCGATACACCGTAGCTGTTGTTCTTATCGGTCAGGTCTGCCCATTGCTGCGCATATACTTCGTAAGCGGTCTGTACATTATTGCCTCTTTCCACGCTGCCGATTCCCAGATCGTAAGTAGCCTTTTCATTTTCTATATTCAGAGGAAACTCTGCTTTCAGCAGCGTGTTTGTTGACTGCCAGTCTATTTCGTTATAGAAATCTATGCGGTCGGCACGGCTGCCTTCGTAGAGGCGGATGTATTGCTTGAAGAGCGATTTGCCATACTTCTTCTCAATGCAGAGTGCTTTACGGAGTGCGCCGTTTTCCACTAAAGTGATCTTTGCGCCGTCTGTGATGGAGACAGGTTCACGGTCGATGGTCTCTTTCAGGATTTCCCATGCAGGCCATGCGTACGACTTGTTTTCGGTGAAGAGTGCCAGGCGAATCGCTTTTCCATCTTTTACGAGTTCTTTGTTGTTGCGCTTGTCGGTCAGTGAGATGATATCTCCGTTTTTATCCAGTGTGATTTTGTAGACGGAGTTTTCGATGGCTGAGGCGGCTGAAGGAGAGATCGTTTTTTCAGATCCTCCGGTGCGGACATCGTACACTGCATAACTGTTTGTGGGCAGTGACGCTGCAACCAGGATGTGAGCACGTCCGTTCTCGTAACCGATCATTTGCGAAGCGACTTTCTTGCCTTGTGCATTGTATACAGTGAAGCCTTTCGGGGCTTTAGGCTGTTCGAGGATGATCTCTGTCAAGTCCGATACCGGGAAAGCGTTTGCATTATAAAGAACGACAGGCGTTCCTTTCACGCGTGTATCCATCTGTCCGGCAATGGCGTTGACGGAAGAAGTCAGTACTTGTGAGAATTGTTTCAGAGAGATCAGTTCATCGTTCCATGAGAACTCATAGGCACGGGGGATACTCGTTCCCGTCAGGTCATCATGGAATTGATGGAAGATGAAACGTTTCCATGCCTCCGTCAGCGTGTGTTGCGGATAGCTGGCAGTACCCAACCATTCGGCAGCGACCGCCGCTCTTTCTGCTGCATCGCCCAACTGTTCGTTTTGCCGGTTGTACAGCTTCATGGCTGCCTGCGAAGTGTAGCAACCTGTTCCGTGAACATCCATCAATAACTCTCCGTCAAATACCGGCAGTTCCGGGTGATTGTTGAACGGCAGATAATCTTTGAACAACTGATCGCTGGTAGCACTGATCACCTCTACCGGACCATCACCTTTGATTCCCTGTTCTACAGAACGTACCGAACCCAGAGTAGGAGAACCACCGATGTCCCCTGTTCCATAATAGCGGTAGACCGTATTGAGCGGAGTACGTTGGGCTAATTTTTCCAGATCTTTATTCTTCGAGAGATCTTCGTTGTTCCATTTGCGTCCGTAGTCATATCCGTGGGCTAGCATTACTTGTTTGCCGTCGATACCCTTCCAGAGTCCGATGGTAAACGGATGCTTGCTCTTTCCGTAGAAGGGATGATTACGCCAGTCCAGTTTCTGTGAAGAGAAGCCGATCAGTCCGCAGTGTGCGGCAATGGTGGGAAGCGTCCATCCGAATCCGAAGCAGTCCGGCAGGAAGATATCCGTTCCTTCTTTTCCGAACTCTTGCCGGTAGTACGTCTGTCCGAGCATGATGTTACGGATGGAGGCTTCGACGGAAGGAACCAACACATCACTTGCTTCCCAGCTACTTCCGGCGATATGCCAGCGGCCTTCCTCGATGAATTTCTTCATCTCTTCATACTGTTCGGGATAGTATTCCTTCATCCACGCATACTTCACTCCGCCTTCAAAGTTGAAAACGTATTCGGGATATTTCTTTAGCAGAAATAAGTTCTGACTAATGGTATTCCAGACATATTCGTTGATTGTTGTCTGGATGTCCCAGTTCCACTGGGTGTCGAGGTGGGCGTCCGACACCATATAGGCTTTCACCTTTTTCTTCGCGGTGTCATCTTGTGCATAGCTTCCTCCTGCCAAGGCAAGGGCGAGGGCTACGGCAATTACTTTTTTGTTCATCATGGTTTATTTTTAACAAGTTTAGTAGTTTACAAATTTATACAAAACTAATGGAATTAATTCTATTAGGGTTTAGAATAGTACTTCTTTATGGAAATGGCACGGATATTTACCTTTTTGGCACCACTTTACATCTAGAAAGTATTCTTGTCCGGTTCGGACTGCATCTTGTCAGTCATAAAGAATGATTGCTCAAGAAGCTTTTTGTCATTCAAAACGTGTCCAAATATAGCGGATTTCGAATGATTAGCTGTCCTTTGTAGTGCCAATATGTAGGCAAATATATTTTGTCTGTTCAGAGTACTCTATGGATAATTAGGGTATAAGATAAGTTGCTGATTATCATTCTATAATATATGTTTGTGAACAATGAAAGTACAGCAGGTGTCGGCAATGACAAACCAGTGTCAATACTCTCTGACCATTTTATCTTATCATGTTTTTTAGATGTTGCGGTAATAACTCCAATGATATGCTCTCCATTTGTTTCCCGGTCATTACGTTTATTGCAGTTGATGTAGAAAAGAAATTTACAATGATTCTTTTAGTGTTTGTTGATAAAATAGCTTTTCTTGCATAACTTGGTTATATAAACTCAAATTCCCGTTCTCCATGTTCCGGCATGCAGATGAGCTGCATAATCTCCAAAGTGGCATGAGATTTCATTGTGATAAGGTTGCCTGCACCTTTTATCTGTATTTCTTAATAATGTGATGTCTGGATACATTCCATAGTTATCCCAATATGTGTCTGTTAGTAGGCCGGGACCTGTTATGTCTAAAATCTCCTGTTGCGATTTTAAGATTATTGTGGCTCTTTCTGCCATTTCATCCATTATTCTGCGTAAAAAAGGATGTTTAGGGATTCCACCGAACATATAGTTGGCTATTCGAAGTCGATATCTTAAATTCAAGGCTTCTTGCTCTGCCTGGCAGACAATTTTCTCTTCTCCTAAAACCAAATTATACTTTCTCAACTCATCAAGTGGCTTTAAACTTAACATATCTAAATCCATATAGAATCCTCCATAGAGGTATACAAGGGCTAATCTTAAGAAGTCTGCTTTTTGTACATTGTGATAGAATGCATTATAGGCTTCGATGTATTCAGGTAAATCTTGATTTAATATATCCTGTGCATCATCCTTATTATATAGGCGGATATTCCAGTCCGGATGATTGACTTGTATTTCTTGTTTGCATTTCTCGAATAGTTCGGGGAACGGTTCATCTTTGCGTAGAAAGATAAGGTGTATATTCTTAGGGATCATTATTTATTTTATTTTTAAAGGTTACTTACCAAACCAGGTACCAAAGAAATAGTGTATGGCATGAGCCTGATTGATACGCTCTTCCATTTCTTCAGGAATCTGGTTGTTTTTTATTTTCTCTACCTCCCATTGTCCGATAGGATATATTGTCTTTGATTCGAGGATACGTATGTCTTCTTTATGTGGAAATGCGTTGAATGCATGCGTTAGCAAGAAAGGGCCTGTGGAATCCAGTATATCAAATCCGTTATTAACAACTTTCCCACCGGAATGATTGATTAACCTTTGGCATACAAAGTTGATAAAATCATTATCGGGTGTTGAGGCCATGAAAGCGTTGCAAATGATATATTCAAAACCAAAGCGTTTAGCATACCAGTCGGGTTCCTTACCTACGATAAAATCCGATCCTTCTAGTAAAAACTCAATATTTTCGAGGCACTCGAAATCCATGTCTACGTACAATCCTCCATAAACTTTCAAGAGAAGATAGCGTATAGCGTCTGCTCTTTGTATGTTACAAGGATATGCAAGAGGAAAAGGTATATCTTTTCTTTTCCATGTTTGGTGGATAATTCTTGGGATTCTTAAATAGTTCTCCATAGTTTTATTGTTGAAATATTTTCTTCTCTTTTATCTTTTCTCTTCTGTGTCGAATGATCGTTTTTTCGTTTTTTAACATGTCTGGGGTATAGATTTGTGGTTGATAATATGCCTCTTCCAGTTTTTTAAACTTTCCATCCGGCATTATCTGATATTTAGTATCTATACGTTGCCCTTTCAGGTTATCGAGGTGTATAAAATTTTTCTTTATACTATCGAACTGAATGATGTAATTATTATCAGGAAAGTTCAACTGTTGAACATTCACCGTAAAATCTTTATTGATTTGTGCTTCCATGGTTCTAGCTTTGCTGCATGTTCCAGGCCATTCACAAATGTGAGAGAAAGAACTGTTTCAATGGGAGGTCTCTTGTCTCTTTTGTCAAGATTAGCATAGAATGGAGAATTGCTTATTCTATAAGATGTACCTTGAGTTACTGCTCTCGTATGTTCAAAATCATCACGAGAGATACTGTTGTTGTCTTGGTAAACAAAGAATGAAATATCATAATTGATGGGTAGCTTTAGGAACTCATTTTTTGAAAAGACATAGAATACACGTTGCAAGTTCTTTTCTTTTATATCTGATAGCTTCACTAAAGAAGTGACTTTGTAGCTGTTTTGGCCATACATAGATAGTCCGCTTGCCATTATTAATATAATTAAAAATGCTACTTTTTTCATGGTTGATTATTATTTATAGATGATGATAGAGTCCACGGTAAAAGTGGACTCTATCGTTTCGTTCTAGGTTATACATTTTTATATTATAAAGATGTTGTATCATATTTCCCACCGTCGTTGGGTCTTACTTGAGTTACAGTATAATATCTGTTAGCAACCTTTGTGCTTCCCTCTAGCTTTAAATTTTCGGTTTTGTAGTAAAGGCGATTAATGTTGCTACATCCATCATCAGAGTTGGAAGTTGCATTATCCATAAATGTATAGTAATACTGTTGTCGTGAAGTATCATATCCTCTTCCTGTAACTACAATAAAATGGTCTGTACCGTCGATGTTTGGATTTAAATCGAGATCATAATCCACTCCTACTATGATAACTCGTTTTGCATTGAGATGTTTATCGATACATTCAATTGCATTTTTGTAGTTTTGAGCTGGATCATTTCCCCAGTTTGTTAATAATCCATTTGCAGAATCAACTAGCTTAAAAACATTTAAGCTACTTCCGTAATTGGATAATCCATATTTTTTTAGTGTTTCTTTGCAAAGACTTAAGCAATTAGCTCCTTCTCTCCAACCAACAAACCTACTTTTGTCCATTAATTCTATTGGATCTTTGGGAACGGGTTTGTCTCCACCTCCAGGTTTCGGACCATCACCGCTAGTTCCTCCACCAAACTTCTTCTGTCATGCAATCATTGGGACCTGTACCTGCCCCTGAATTGTAACTGGAGATCAATATGGTTTGGTTGATCCCTCTTAATTTTAATTTCTCCGCTTTACTTTTCTTTTCCATAATACATGATAATTTTAGTGTTTATAAATAAAGTCGTTTCTTTTGGATGCATAGATAAGTTTATACACTTGTTTAAGTTGAAATCAATTGATACATATCACCCCATGATAAAGAAGATATTCTACTTCCGTCAGAATTAATTTGTAAGTTTGTTCTTTATCTTTGCTGATTTCAGATGAAAAACAAGGTAGCAATTCGTTGAACAGACATTCAAATGTCTTCTCTTCTTCTATGAGAATCAGAATATTATAACATAAATCGTTAATAAGCACTTCTTTAAAACCCTCATATAGCAGACATGGAATGCATACTATATCAAAGTGGTCTGAATGGCACTCTTTGTTTATACGTTCTTTAAGCAGTTTTTTTGCTTCTGTCGGCCAGGGTTCCGGAATTTCGTAAATGGATAGGTAGGGATTTCTATTAATAGTAAATATGGCTTGTTCCTCTTTTCCGGCATTTAGAAACATGAAATAGGAAGATGAGCATTTCTCCCAATCATACAGATCGGTATAAGATAGCTTTTCCCATTTTTTGGACAAAGAATGAAGATAATCTTGATAGGATGCAATACACATTTGTACACTCAAATCGGGGAAGGTAGTATTTTTAGCCTTGTTTTGCATTCGCTTATGATTATTCGCGAACAATTCTACTACTCTATTGTAATAGTCAGGATATTTATTTAATAGAGTTTTGCTAAGTAAATCACAAATCCGTTGGTTCTTTTTATGTCCACCGATGATATGTAATAGTTTGGCTTTGTCGTATAGATAAAAATTACAGAAATCATCATAAATGTATCCATTGTCACGAACGCTGTGATCAAGGACTGTTGCCACAGGTTTGTTATAACTGTTTGACTGGGCATAAAACAATATTTGTTCAAAGAGGATATTGTTATTTATGTGAATATCTTTGCTGTTTATATCATTTAAATGGTTTGATTCGATAAAGTTAAATGCAGTCCGGCAGTATTCAGCTATAAACTCCAAGTCATTTCCTCCGATAATTCCTGCATTATATGACATGATAGAGTCTTTTTCTAATTCTTTTTTTAGGAAGGATGGCATTAATAAATCTTTTTGTAGAATATGATTCATCATACTTTTATAATAACTGCTTCCTATTTCTTTGTTCTGAGCAATCAATTCACTCATCTCTATGGTGTTGTCTAGTTTATTAGGCAAATATACATCTCCGTCTACATGTATGAAGGGTTCTTTTTGGAGTGAATAGGTTAATAACTTGGGATATGCCCAATGAGGTTCAGGGCAAGTTAGATTGTCGTATTGAATGATGATATCTGTATACGGTAGTTTCAATTGTTCGGCAAAGATTTCATATCCATGGGAATCGGTATATAAAACGATATTTTGATAGTTGTCTTTTAAAGAAAGACAACTTAATGCCCATGACATTAAATGGTATTGTGGATTCATCCATCCAAAACTATTGTCTAACAATGAATTATTTCCATGCCAAAAGGTTTGTACTATTTTCATAACTATTGATTTGTTGTGTGTTATTTCTATAGTGATAAAATTAGTAATAATGTGGAGGAAAAGGTCCTTCAGATAGGGCTAATTCGCATGGTTGGCGCAAATGTTTACTTTTTTGGCAGTGAAATATGTTTTTTGTGCATCAATCTTGATAAATATAAGAACTGCAAGGATCAGCACAACCTCTGTTCATTCAGAATTGTGTAATCCTTGCAGTTTTATTTATGTCGGGTAGAAAGAAACAGTTTGTTTAGGGCAGCGGATCTGCGGCAGCAGGTTTCTTCGGATTGTAGATAGCCATACCCACCTTGGAATCTGCGCAACCATAATACAGGTACCATTTATCCTTATAATAAACCATCCCTTCGATGAACACCGTTCCGTCTACATACTGCCCGCTCTTTTCGAAACTATCCATCGGGCGGAAGAACGGTTCGTCGAGACGGGTGATGAAACGGGTCGGGTCATTGGCGTCGAAGAGGGCTTGTCCGGCAGCGTAAACATTGGCGGTATAGCGTTTGTCGCCTCTGCTTGCACTGTTCTTACCATTATACAGAAGTACGATTCCCTTTGGAGTATAAATAGCTGGAGGACCGCATTCCGTCAGCTGGCTGTCGAAGTGTCCGTCACGGGGTGAAAACAGTTTTCTCAGCGAGCCGTCCGTATTTACGTATGGAGTCCAGTTGACTAAATCTTCGGAAGTGGCGGCAAACACATGTTCCTCTCCCCAATACATGAAGTATTTTCCGTCGATTTTCTTGATCACCTGTTTCCCATTGACAACTTCAGTCAGAATGGAGCCGGACTTGCATCCTAAATTGAAGAACTTGCCGTCATACGCTTTGGCAAAAGCGGGACCGTGCTTTGTCCAGTCTTTCAGATTGCGGGAAGTGGCTATTGCCAGACGCGGAATGTGGCGGTTCCATTGCGTATAGGTCATCACATACAGTCCTTCTGCTGTGACGGCGATACGCGGGTCTTCGCATCCGCCCGGCCATTCCAGTTCCTTTTGAGTATCGTTATCCGGATAAAATACCGGGGTCTTTTCCCGCTTGAAGTGAATGCCGTCACTCGAAGTGGCGTATCCGAGACGTGAGGTACGGTGACCGATACCGACACCGGATTTATCTTCTGCCCGATACAGCACGACAATCTTGCCGTCATGCAGGGTAGCTGCCGGATTGAAAGTGTCATTGGATTCCCATGCAACGTAATCCTGTGTCATCGGACAATAGAATTTCGTGTTCTCTACAGGAGATATCACCGGATTAGCTCCCTGTGGTCGTTCGAAGCCTCCGAATGCCCAGTCGGGTAATACGTTCTTTTTGTCGTTGGAAGGTTGTCCCAAGGCGGTACAAGTCATCATGGTTGTAGTAACCAGAAATAAAAAGGTTGATTTCATATTATATAATTATTATTGGGGGAGTATATACTCTCTACATATAAATTAAAAAATAAAAATTTGCTGTCATCTGTCACATAAATGGGGGCAAATAGATGATTCTGTGATTGTTATGAGGTGACGGCAAGGTGTGATAGCAGAGTGACAGTAGTTTTGCTGTCACTGTGGCATCGCGGAGACGCTTACGGCGAAGAAGGTCGGTTTCTGCGCCTTGATACCAAAGTTTCAACAACGTATTCTGCCATGCAAACCATGCACGGGTAAAGTTTTTCGGGTCGTTTTTGTTGAATGATTCGTGCATGAAGCCGGTACCTGCATCCGTATCCATCAGCATTTTGATGCAAGTTTTGATTTCTGCGTCATTCTGGCTGGTGAAGGCTTTCATCATGATACTCATGGGCCATATCATGTCATATCCGATATGCGGACCTCCGATACCTTCCCCGGCACTGCCTTTGAAGAAGTAAGGATTGTCTTCGCTCCATACAAACTTGCGGGTATTCTGATAAATCGGATCAGTCACTTTGACGTCACCCAGATAAGGCAAAGCGATGAGACTCGGCACGTTGGCGTCGTCCATCAGTAGCTGATTGCCGAAGCCATCTACCTCGAAAGCATAAATCTTACCGTATTTCGGATGGTTGCAGACAGCATATTTCTTTAATGCTTTTTCTACTTCATCCGCCAGTGCGGTACATTCTTTGGCCAGCGCCGGTTTCTTGTTCACGGTGTTCAGAATTTCGGCAGCTTTGCGCAAGGAAGTGACGGCAAAGAAGTTGGAAGGAACGAGGAACTGGAAAGTTGTAGCGTCATCCGAAGGGCGGAAAGCGGAAGCAATCAATCCGACAGGTTTCACCGGATTGCCCCAGCCGTCATTGGTCATGGTGTCGAGTGCGCGTTCGGTCTTACGCTGGAATCTGTACGGGCCTTTCGCGTCGTCCTTACGCTGCTGTTCCTTGAAAGTCTTCAGCACATTTGCGATGGCCTGCAGCCATTCGTCGGAGAATACGCTGGCATCGCCCGTTGTTTTCCAGTAATGGTATGCCAGGCGGATCGGGTAGCAGAGAGAGTCGATTTCCCATTTGCGTTCGTGAAGTTCCGGTTTCATGTCCGTCAGGTCGCTCATCCATTCGCCTCCTTCGGAGTTCATGTTGAAAGCGTTGGCGTATGGGTCGATATTGATACATTTAAACTGGCGGTTGATGACTCCTGCCAGCATCTTTTTCAGTTCGGGGTCTTTATTGGCAAGCTGCACATACGGCCATACCTGCGCACCGGAATCGCGGAGCCACATGGCGTGGATGTCTCCGGTGTATACAAAAGTGTCCTCTTTTCCGTCGAAGTGAACGGTAGTGTCCAGTGTGTTCGGGAAGCAGTTCTCGAACATCCATGCCAGTTTCGCATTGGTCAGTAGTTGCTTGATGTGGTCAATCTGCCGTTCCACTTCCTGCGATACGAATAAGCGCTTGGAGGCTTCGGGGCGGTTGGTCTGGTAATTATTGACCCGGGTATTGTCTTGCTGGGTCACAAATTCGCGGTTTTCCATTGCTTGCACGCCGGCAGCGCCCGAAAGTGCTGCGCAGAGGCAAAGTGTTTTGGTTATATTCATGGTAATTGTTTTTTTAATTCATGTAAGGGTTAATAATCAATGTTTTATTTCTCGATTTCAGCGAACAGCTCGATCAGGCAGGCATTATCGAGCAGCCATTTATAAGGTTCCTCGTTATGTCCCGACCAGTCTCTGCCCAGTAATCCGTTGGCATCCCGATAGTTTCTCCATGCGTGGAGCGCGTTCTCTGCCATCGCACGGACATAAGTCGGGTTGTGGTCAATCTTCTCCAGCGCCTTGAAGCCTCTGAACAGAATCACGTTAAACCACGACATATCCTTGTGTACCTTGACTGACGGGTCTTTCTTATCTGCTTTCGAACGGAAAAAGGCATCGGTTCCCGCGGCTGTCTTCTGGGCATCGCGCAAGTAATCCTTGTCTCCTGTCTCTTCGTACAGCAATACGCCTGCCTGAATCATTTGTCCACTGTTGTAGGCGTACTTGTCTTTCGAGACTTTCCCTTTCAGGTTGATATTGTCCCAGTAAAGGAAGTCGTCGGGATCACACAAGTGTTTTCTGGTCCATGCGTAAGTTTCCTTGGCCTTGTCCAGATACTTTTTGTCCTTCGTCAGACGATATAGCTTGACGCCGAGTACTGTTGACGGGGCATTGGAGCAGGTGTGCTTCGCTTCTTTCTGCTGTTCGCACCAGAAGATTCCTCCGCCCAGTTCGTCACTCCAGCCGCTGTAGATGTATTCGTACAGGGCAATGGCCTTTTTCAGATAGTCGGCCTTCTTTGTGAGGCGGTAGTAGTCGCAATAATCCAGTGCGATCCAGATGTTGTCATCGTAGTAGCGTCCATGCTGACCGTATTTGACTGGGTACGACTGATAGCATGCCGGAAGGCGTTCTCCGTCCCAGTACTGTTCCAATCCCGGCAGGATGCGCTTTTCCAGTATCGTCTTGTACTTCTTGTCTCCGGTGGCCTGGTACATGGCTACGCAACCGGACATCATCCCTGAGTAGGGCCACAGAAAGGAGGCCTTCAAGGTTCCGTTCTGCTGTGCTCCGCCCGCCAGATAAGTGATTTTCTGGTCGGGATTCACGGGATATGTTTCGGTAAGCAGCCCGTCTTCCGTCTGATATAAATTCAGAACATTGTCGAGGATAGAGTCGGCAATGGACACGAAAGGATGATTTTTCACCGTTTTTCCGGAAGCGGAAGCGAGGCAAAACAACATACAGGCTACAAAACATATATTTCTCATATGGGTATCAGATTATTTAATGAAGTATTCGGGGTTATTTTTGCTGACGTTGGTCAAACACCAATTCCACTTTTACAGGGAAATGGTCGGATGGCGTACGTGCTTCATAAGCCTTAATGGTGATCTCTTCCGGACAATCTCTCACGTCCTCCTTTTTACTGTTTTCCCGTACACTCCGATAGGTATCTGTCAGCACACCGTATCTCTTGACGTGGAAAGAAGGTGAAACGAAGATATGGTCGATGCGGCTTTCGGTAAAACTGTTCGGATCGAAGTTGTTGAAAGTTCCGTTGAGCGCATATCGGTAGTCGCACTTCTCGTAAGAATCGCAGAGGACGCCTTTGCTGACAAATGCGTCGTAGGACTGGTGGGTCTGGTCGACGTTGAAGTCTCCCGTCAGGATAGCCGGCAGATTCTTGCCTCTTCCCAGTTCTTTCATCTTTTCCTGTACGAGGAAAGCGCTCTCCACACGGGCTTTCTTGCCGATGTGGTCCATGTGGAGATTGAAGAACAGAAACTCGAAACCGGTATCTTTGCATTTGAAGTGCCCCCAGCTGCAAATGCGAGGCAATACGGCATCCCAGCCTTTGCTCGGTACGTCCGGAGTTTCCGACAGCCAGAAATCTCCTTTCTCTACGATGTCGAATTTGTCGGTGCGGTAGAAGATAGCGGAGTGTTCGCCTTTGTCTTTACCGTCGTCGCGCCCTACACCGATATAGTCATAGCCGGGAAGGGCTTCTTTCATGTCTTTCAGTTGGTGAAGGAAGCATTCCTGTGTGCCGAAAATATCGAAGTCGTGGTATTGCACGATCTGGGCAATCACCGGATAACGCTGTCCCCATCCGTCTCCACGGGCGGAGTCGGAACCGTTGGCATTTCTCAGGTTGTAGGAGGCAACGGTGAGTGAAGTAGGCTGATAGCTCTGACAGTTGCAGAAGACTATCGCTGCAAGAACGATAAATAAAAGGTTTCTTAGTTTCATGTTTTCTTTAGTTTGTTTGGATTAGATCATTCATTAAAGCATTCAAAAGTACGACATTTTATTCAAATGAAAGGGAATAGGGAATATCTTTTTCAGTCGTTCCCCGCTGTTTGTTCGGCGTAGGACTCATCTGATACTGGATATTCGCTCCTTTCAGTAATTGGTCGTGCGTCAGATAATTGCGGGTGAATGCCTTGCCATTTACCTTCATATCCTTCACATAACGGTTGTCGGTGTTATTGTTGCTTGCTTTTATTGTGACGGTTTTTCCATTTTCCAGATGCAGCTTGGCTGACTTGAAAAGGGGAGTTCCCAGAATGTACTGATCTGTTCCCGGACAAACGGGGTAGAATCCTAAAGCCGAGAAGACATACCAGGCAGAAGTCTGACCGTTGTCTTCGTCACCGCAATATCCGTCGGGGCCTGCCGTGTAGAGCTTGTCCATGATTTCACGAACCCAATGCTGGGCTTTCCAAGGTTCTCCCGAATAGTTGTAAAGATAAACCATGTGCTGGATAGGCTGGTTGCCGTGAGCGTACTGTCCCATGTTCATTACCTGCATTTCACGCATTTCGTGGATCATGCCACGGCTTTCCATACCCTGTTTGCCCGGAATGACAAAGACGGAATCCATCATGTTGTTGAATTCTTTCTTGCCTCCCATCAGGTCGATCAGTCCTTGCGGATCATGGAATACGCAGAAACTCCAGTGCCAGCTGTTGCCTTCGCAGAACTCGCCGCTCCAGTCTACTGCATCAAATTTGGGGTTGAACACACCTTTGTCGTCTTTGCCTACCATCAGTTTGCGTTTCGGGTGGTAGACGTTCTTGTAGTTCAGTGCACGTTGTTTGAAGATGTCGATTTCGCTTGCCGGTTTGCCCAGTTTCTTGCCTAGCGTGTAGATGGTCCAGTCGTTGTACGCATATTCCAGCGTACGGGCAACATTCTGTCCTATACCGATATTGTTGGGGACATAACCCAGTTTGTTGTAGGCGTCGTATGCAAGGCGGCCCGAAGCTGTGCCACGGAGATGGGCGTTTGCGTCATGTTTCAATGCTTCCCAAAGTGTTTCGATGTCATATCCGCGCAGTCCTTTGATATAGGCGTCGGCTACTACGGAAGCGGAGTTGTTGCCGACCATACAGTCACGGTGTCCGGGACTTGCCCATTCCGGAAGGAATCCGCTTTCAAGGTACGCATTGACCAGTCCTTCCTGCATCTTCTGATTCATGGACGGATACATCAGGTTCAGGAATGGGAACAGACAGCGGAACGTATCCCAAAAGCCGGTATCCGTAAACATATAGCCCGGTAGCACTTTTCCGTTGTAAGGGCTGTAGTGTACGACCTGTCCTTTGGCGTCTATTTCATAAAAGCTGCGTGGGAACAGCATCGAACGATAGAGGCAGGAATAGAAAGTGCGCAGATTGTCGATATTATCGTCTTCCACATCTACTTTGCTCATTTCACGGTTCCAGATGTCTTTTCCTTTAGTGACCAGCTGGTCGAAACTATCCTTGCCCAATTCTTTGAGATTCAGTTCCGCCTGCTCATAACTGATAAAAGAAGAAGCGACACGTGCGTGAACGATCTCCCCTTTTTGGGTAGCGAATCCGATGATCGCTCCGGTATGGTTGCCCTGAACTTCTGTTTCGTTCGGGAGAATGTTGTTCTCTTTCACGCCGGAAGTAAAGGTAAACGGTTTGTCGAACTGGATGACAAAATAATTCTTGAAGTTCTCCGGCACTCCGCCGCTGTTCTTGGTAGAATAACCGATGATCTTGTTTTCTTCCGGAATCACCTTTACATAAGAGCCTTTGTCGAATGCGTCGATAACGACATAAGCGTTCTTGGTTTCCGGATACGTGAAACGGAACATAGCGGCACGCTCCGTCGGAACGAGTTCCGTAGTAACGTCGTGGTCTGCGAGATATACCTTATAATAATAAGGTTTGGCAACCTCCGCTTTGTGCGAGAACCAGCTGGCACGTTGGTCCTGGTCGAATACCAGTCCGCCTGTGATCGGCATGATGGAAAACTGACCGTAGTCGTTCATCCACGGGCTGGGTTGATGTGTTTGTTTGAAGCCCCGGATTTTGTCGGCATTGTAGGTATATGCCCAACCGTCCCCCATTTTTCCGGTTTGCGGTGTCCAGAAGTTCATTCCCCACGGCAGTGCCGTGGCCGGATAGGTATTTCCGGTCGATAACTCAAACTTGGACTGCGTTCCTACCAGCGTGCTGACATAGTCTACCGGATTCTTGACGGCAGAAATTTGCATGCTGTACAACACCGCACCTCCAATAAATAACAGGTGTTTAAATGAAAAATGTGTTTTCATGAACAAATGAATTTATGAATAAAATTAGTTTCTGTGACGAAAATAGAGAGAAAAGGAATGCCGCTACCGGAAGTCGAAACACTAAATCGCCCTGTGGCGCTATAGTTAACCAAACTGGCACGCATTCTTACATATATTCTGTGCCAAAAAAGTGCTGGAAAGTTTTTTTGTTTACCTTTGTCATATTGCAAATCTAAGGATTCTATGCCATGAAAAAACATTGTATTTTACTTTTCTTCTGCTGCCTTAATCTGCTGATGAATACAGCCGGTGCCTATAATCTGAAGCAGGTTGCCGACAAAGAATATATGTCCAACAGCTCTATTACTTCTCTGTGCCAGGACGACAAAGGACTGATGTGGATCGGCACTTGTGACGGACTCAATATCTATGACGGTCAGGAGATCGAAGAATTTAAGACCCGTGACAAGGAGGATTACTTATCCGGCAATCAAATTGATAATATTATCTATACCGGCAACGATACTTATTGGTTTCAGACTTATTATAGCCTGATTCGTCTGGACCGTAAAACGAACTCCATAACACGCTTTAATGAGTTTCAGAAACTCTTCTTGATGAATAAGGATAATCATGGCACCTTGTTTATCATTAAAGACACCAACTGCATCTATTATTTTCATAAGAAGGAAGGCATCTTTAAGAAAATCAATGTGACCGGTATCCCGATATCGGATGTCATTACTTTCTTCTTTGATAAAAATAACCGTATGTGGGTGATGATGAAAGGGTATAACCGGTGTTATGACCTGCAACAGGACCCTCTGACGGAGAATATCACTTTAGTATCGCAGAAAAGCGGTTTGGATCATCACACGCCATTGATTTGTAGCTTTTACGATGACGCCGCCGTTTACTACGTGGATAAAGAATACAATCTCTATGCCTTTCATATTGAGAGTAAAAAGAATGAATTTATAGCTAACCTGGGAGCGAACATACAGGCGCATGACAAGATTTCCTCCATTGTTAAATATCATGATAGCTTTTTTGTCGGCTTAATGATGGACGGTGTTCTGACGTTGGAAAAACAAAAGGGCAGCGGTGAATATCAGATTCAGACCTTACCTATAAATAGCGGAACATTCAGCCTGATAAAAGACCGCTTTCAGGATGTTGTCTGGATTGGTACGGATGGGCAGGGCGTTTATCTTTACTCAAATCCTCTTTATTCTATAAAATCGGTGGTACTGAATAACTATACCGAAAAGATAGAACGGCCCGTGCGTGCTTTGCTGCTTGACAAGGAGCGTACTTTTTGGATCGGTACCAAAGGGAATGGAATACTTAAAATTTTTGATTATGAGGTACAAAAGAATATCTCGGACTGCCGCTCGGAGATACTGACAACATCGAACAGCGGTTTAGGCAGTAATGCGGTCTACTGTATCAGAGAAAGTAACCGTAACTTGCTATGGATCGGTGATGAAGAAGGACTGAACTTTTATTCGTATCGTGAACGCCGTATCAAGAAACTTCCTCTGTGGATTGATAATGAGGAATTCAAATACATACATGATATTTATGAAACGGAGGACTCGGAATTGTGGCTGGCCAGTGTGGGGATGGGAGTAGTCAGAGCGCGTATCGGAGGTACACCGGATCATCCGGTTCTTGAAAAGTTACAACGATATGTGGTCAATGGCGGAGAGTTCGGCTCTAATTACTTCTTTACGATCTGCAAGGGGGACAGTCTGAACCTGTTGTTCGGCAATATGGGATACGGGGTATACCGCTTCAATGAAACGATCAACGGATTGGAACCGCTGACCACTCATAAGTATGAGAATATGAACTTGAACAAGGTAGTACCTATTATAAAAGATGATGCGGACAATTATTTGATCGGTACTACTTATGGAGTCATCAAGTATGCCTCAGAAAACTCTTATCAACTGTTTAATGCGAAAGACGGTTTTCTGAACAGTACTATCCATGCCATTCTGAGGCATTCGTCCGATAACTTCTGGCTGAGTACGAATCAGGGATTGATTAATTTTGATACCAAAAGAAATGTATTCCGCTCTTACGGCTTTGGCGACGGGCTTAAAGTCGTCGAATTTAGTGACGGAGCTTCCTACAGAGACCCGCAAACGGGTATACTGTTTTTTGGAGGAATCAACGGCTTTGTAGCTATTCAGGCAGACGGACGTCCCGAACAGCTTTATATGCCTCCCATCTACTTTGACAAACTCTCTATCTTTGGAGAACAATACAACCTTGGAGAGTTTATCACCCGTAAAAAGGAGAATGAAGTACTGAATTTGAAATACGACCAGAACTTCTTTGCCGTTTCATTCACCTCTGTCGATTATCTGTACGGAAATAACTGCACCTATTCTTATAAACTGAAAGGATTGAGTGACCAGTGGATTAATAATGGTAAAGAAAGTTCTGTCTCTTTCACGAATATGGCTCCCGGCGAATATACGTTATTGGTGAAGTACTACAATAGTGTATTCGATAAAGAAAGTGAAGTCTATTCTTTGTTAATACGGATCGGCGATCCGTGGTATGCCTCTTGGTGGGCATATCTCATTTATTCTTTATGTCTGCTTATGATAGCCGCCATGCTGGTACGTTCATTCATTCTCCGCACCAAACGGAAAAAGCAGGAACTGCTGAATGAAATAGAGAAACGCCATCAAAAGAATGTATTTGAGTCGAAACTTCGTTTCTTCACTAATATAGCTCACGAGTTCTGTACCCCGTTGACTCTTATCTACGGTCCTTGCGGACGTATCCTTTCATCAAAAGGACTCAGTAAATTCGTAGTCGATTATGTTCAGATGATTCAGACGAACGCGGAACGTTTGAATAACCTGATTCACGAACTGATCGAATTCCGCCGTATCGAAACCGGAAACCGGGAAGTGAGGATCGAAGCCCTGAATGTATCTTCCTTAATGAAAAATACGGCAAAAACCTTTGTCGATATGGCTAAATCCCGGAATATCACGTTCCTGAGCAAGATACCCGAGCAAGTTTCCTGGAACTCAGACAAAGGTTTTCTGAATACTATTATTATCAATCTGATATCCAATGCCTTCAAGTATACTCCGGATGGGAAAAGTATCAAAATAGAAGTGGATACCAACGATGAAAACCTGCTGGTTCTCCGGGTTGCTAATGAGGGAAGTACGATTAAAGAAGAAGACTTTCAATATGTTTTCAACCGTTATGCTATCCTGGATAGCTTTGAAAATCAGGATGAAAAGAACTTCTCCCGTAATGGGCTGGGACTTGCCATTTCCTACAATATGGCGAAATTGCTGAATGGTACGCTGAAAGTGGAAAATACGCCTGACGACTGGGTATTGTTTACTTTGTCATTGCCTCCGCTGGAAGTGACTACCGGCGTATCGTCTTCTAAACGAATCACTTCGGAATACATTCCAAAAATAGAGTCGCAACTGGTGCTGAAACTTCCTCACTATGAATTTGACAAGATGCGGCCTACATTGCTGGTGATTGATGATGAACTGGAAATGTTGTGGTTCATCGGGGAAATCTTCTCTAACGATTTTAATGTGGTCACCCTGCAGGAGCCGGAACGGGTGGAGCAGGTATTGAATGAAGTTTATCCGAATGTGATCATTTGCGATATCATGATGCCGGGAATTGGCGGTATCGAATTGACGAAACGGATTAAGTCGGTGAAGGAAACGTCACATATACCTATTATTATGGTTTCCGGCCGGCATGAAATGGAACAGCAGATGGCTGCACTTTCTGCAGGAGCCGAGATGTATATCACCAAACCGTTTAATGCGGAATATCTCCGTATCTCTGTTTGTCAGATGTTGGAACGCAAGGAAGTACTGAAGGATTATTTCAGTTCAGCAATCAGCTCTTTTGAAAAGACAGATGGTAAACTGACACATAAGGAATCGAAAAAGTTCCAGCAATCTGTTCTGAAGATTATCAATGACCATATTCAGGAGAAGGAACTGACTCCCCGTTTCATAGCCGATCATTTGGCTATCAGCGTTCGCAGCCTTTACCGGAAAATGGAGGAGATGGGGGAAGAAAGTCCTACGATTATGATTAAGGAGTGTCGTTTGCATGTAGCGAAAGATTTGCTGCTGAAAACGAAAAAGACGATTGATGAAATTGTATTCGAAGCCGGATTCTCTAATAAGGTCACTTTCTTTAAAGTATTCCGTGAAAAGTACGGATGCACGCCAAAAGAATTCCGGACCAAACACTTGGAAGAAGTGCAATAATCAGTCCCTTCTGTTGACTGTCTGTATAGCATAACGAGACTTTTTCCGGAAGGTGAAGAGTCTGATTACACTGAGAGAATATGCTCTATAGCAGGTTTGTAAGCGAGTAAATGTCTATGCCAAAAAAGTAAATAAGAAGTTCGTTTTCCTGTTATCGATATTCTGAATCTTATCTCAGCCTTCATTGCGGGGAATTTAACTTTTAAAGAAAACCGGAATATTATCAAATCATGCCAAAATAGTAAATATCCCTGCCGTGTGGCATAAAACACGAAGAAGGAAAACTCAGAATTTTGGCAAACACGCTAATTTTGCTGATGCAATAAAGAAGCAGGAATATATATAATATGTTTAACTAAATATCTCATGAAACTATGAATCAACAACACGATCCTCCACTTAATTTATTTAAGTATGCAATGATTCCTTTTTACCTTTTATTTCATTTTGTTTGAATTAAATTTAATATCTTATGAAACCTAATTTATTTATGAAGCGTAAGCTTGAAATCGGACTTACCTTATTAATAGGGATGTCTGCCTTTTGGGGTTGTAACAATGACTTGGCTCCGATACGCCAAAATCAAGCCTTACCTCCCGATTTGAGTAAACACTCTGTTTTCGAAAGTTTCTCTCCCGACAGTGGTGGTATCGGAACACAGTTAATCATCCGTGGAAAAAATTTCGGTTCCGATCCAAGTTATGTGAAGGTCACTGTAAATAACAAGGAAGCAGCTATTGTAGGAATGGACGATGAGGTAATCTATGCCATCGTTCCCGCACGTGCAGATACAGGTTATGTTCGTCTGTTTATAGGTAAAGACGAAAATATAGAAGAGTATGCTTCCGAGACAAAATTCCGTTATCAGTTTAAGCGTAATGTGACGACGATGGTGGGACAACACGGTATGAATGGTCGTGAGGACGGCAGTTATGCTGCTTCCAAGCTGCAGAGAACCTGGTTTTTGCTGACTGATAAAGACGGTTCGGTATTCTTTATAGATGAAGGACGTGGTCAGACACAGAATGGTGCTTTGCGCCGTGCACGTAATGGTGAAGTGGAAACTTTGGTGCAGTGTTCCAGCGGTCCGTTTCAGTCACCTACCTGTCTGGCGTTCAGTCCGGCTCAGGACACTCTTTATATCTCTCAGTATTCCTATACGGATGAGAGTAATACCAAGACTGACTTCAATATTATTTATGTAACGCGCGAAGGTGGATTCGTGGATGTAAGAGGACTTTGCAGAGCGAAGAAAGTCGGCACTACAGGACTGGCAGTACATCCCAAAACAGGGGAAGTGTTCTTCTGTAATAAAGGTACTGGCTATGTGTATCGTTTTGACGGACCGAGTTACGAAGACTTTACCCCTCTCTTCCGAATTAACAATGCAACGGAAATTGAAACCCGTATGACTTTTAATACCGAAGGTACGATCCTTTATGTAGCGGTATGTAACCGCCATTGTATCTATCAGGTTCCTTATGATGCTGCTACACATACTTTTGGGAATCCGGTTCTTTTTGTCGGCGCATGGGATGAAAGTGGCTATATCAATGGTACAGGTGCGACTGTCCGTCTGAATAAGCCGGAGCAGATGGCATTTGATGAAGACGGAAATATGTTTGTTCCCGAACGTAATAACCACATTATTCGTAAAATCACACCGGCAGGTTCCGCTTCTCTGTACGCCGGCCAACCCGAGCAGAGTGGATTTGGTGACGGTTTGCCCGAAGAAGCAAAATTCAATCAGCCCGAATGTGTGACGGTTTATCCGGACAACTCGGTCTATGTGGCTGACCGCGATAACCATGTTATTCGTCGTGTGACAGTAGAATAAATAATCTATAAAAAGAATTATCCATGAATAATATTCAAAAATGTATCGTATTACTCTTGACGGTAATGCTGCTCGTGCCTGATAGTGCATGGGCACAGGAGAGCAAGCAGGAATTTGTAATCAAGGGGGTAGTGGAAGATAATCTTGGTCCTGTTGCCGGTGCGTCGATTGTTGCTAAAAATCAGCCGGGCGTCGGTACGATTACCAACTTAGATGGAGAGTTTACCATAAAGGTGGGAGCTTATGATGTACTTCAAGTGACTTTTATTGGTTATCAGACAGTTGAAATTCCTGTGTTATCGATCAAAGACCGGAATAATCTGAAAGTGAAAATTGTAGAAGATAACCGTAAGATTGATGAGGTGGTGATTACTGCCAGTGGTATCCAGAAGAAAAAGACCTTGACCGGTGCCATTACCAATGTTGATATCAAACAGTTGAATGCTCCGGGAGCTAATCTTTCGAATGCATTGGCAGGTGTTGTACCGGGTATCATAGCGATGCAAACCAGCGGTGAACCGGGTGAAAATATGTCAGAGTTCTGGATCCGTGGTATGAGTACATTTGGTGCCAAGTCAGGAGCTTTAATACTGGTGGATGGAGTAGAACGTAGCTTTAATGAGATTCCGGTAGAAGATATTGAATCATTCTCAGTGTTGAAGGATGCGTCGGCAACTGCCATTTACGGACAACGTGGTGCAAATGGTGTTGTCCTGATTACTACCAAACGTGGTGAAAAAGGGAAAGTGAAGATTAATGTGAAAACCGGTTTCAGCTGGAATACTCCGGTGAAGGTTCCTGAATATGCAAATGCTTATGATTGGGCGAGTTTGGCTAATGAGGCTTTGGAAGGACGTTATGAAAGCCCTCTGTATACAAGTGAAGAGATGAATATTATCCGGTATGGACTGGACTCTGATCTTTATCCGAATGTAGACTGGAGAGACTTGATGCTGAAAAGTGGAGCTCCCAGCTATTATGCCAATATTAATTTCTCCGGTGGTAGCGATAATGTACGTTATTTCGTATCGGGACAGTATACCAGTGAAGACGGACGTTACCGTACTTCCAGTTCTGAAAATAAATACAATACAAATACGACGTATGAACGTTGGAACTATCGTGCGAATGTAGATATGAACTTAACCCGTTCAACGATATTGAAAGTGAGTGTAGGCGGATGGTTGGTTAACCGCAATTCTCCACAGAGCGATGCGGATGATATCTGGAAATCCTTTGCTTACTATACTCCGCTGTCTTCTCCGCGTAAATGGTCTACAGGTCAATGGCCGGTTGTTAATGGCATGACTACGCCTGAGTATCAGATGACTCAAACCGGATATCGCACTATTTGGGAAAGCAAAGTAGAAAGTAGCGTTGCTTTGGATCAGGACTTGTCGTTTATAACGAAAGGCTTGAAATTTTCCGGAGTCTTTGCTTTTGATACCTATAATAAGAATACCATCCGTCGTTCTAAAGCGCAAGAGTTGTGGTCTGCGGAATATTCTCGTGACGCAAACGGTAATCTGGTGTTGAAGAGAGTACAGAATGCTGCTGCAATGTCTCAGACAAAAAAAGTGGAAGGAGATAAACGTTATTATTTGCAAGCTTCTTTGGATTATAGCCGATTGTTCGCTCAGAAACATCGCGTTGGAGTGTTTGCTATGGTCTATCAGCAAGAGACTACTGACGTCAATTTTGATGAGAGTGATTTGATGGGATCTATTCCTCATCGCAACTTGGCTTATTCAGGACGTTTTACTTATGCTTTCCAAGATAAGTATATGGCAGAATTTAATTGGGGTTATACAGGTTCCGAGAATTTTGAACATGGAAAGCAATTTGGCTTTTTCCCGGCCGTATCTGCCGGATGGGTGGTTTCGGAAGAATCGTTTGTGAAGAAAGCGATGCCGTGGTTGGATCTGTTTAAGATTAGAGCTTCTTATGGTGAGGTGGGTAATGACCAGTTGAGAACTAGCTTGACCGATGATAAGGCACGTCGCTTCCCTTATATATCTTTGGTAAGTACGGATGATGGAGGATCGTATACTTTTGGTGAATTTGGTACTAACAAAGTACAAGGTTATCGTATTAAAACACTGGGAACATCGAATTTGACCTGGGAGGTTGCCAAGAAGTATGATATCGGTGTGGATTTCAGTATCTTTAATGGGAAAGTCACCGGAACAGTAGATTACTTTGTTGATAAACGGGATGATATCTTTATGCAACGCAATCAAATGCCGCTGACAACCGGTCTTGCCGACCAAACACCTATGGCCAATGTAGGTAAGATGAAATCAGTCGGATGGGATGGAAATATCGCTTTCACCCAGCAGATTGGACAGGTGAGTCTGCAACTCCGTGGTAATTTTACTTATCAGAAAACTGATATCCTGGATATGGATGAGGCCGCCAATGAATTATGGTACAAGATGAATAAGGGTTTCCAATTGAATCAGAGCCGTGGTTTTATCGCCCTGGGTTTGTTTAAAGATCAGGAAGACATTGACAGAAGTCCTTCTCAGGCATCTTTGGCTAACAAAACAATACTTCCGGGAGATATTAAATATAAAGATGTGAATGGTGACGGAGTCATCACAACGGATGATGAGGTACCTTTGGGATATCGTCAGCAGCCGGGACTTCAGTATGGTATCGGCTTGAGCGCCAGTTGGAAGAACTGGAACTTTAGCATGCTTCTCCAAGGAACCGGTAAATGTGACTTTTTCGTAGGCGGCAGTGGACCTCATGCTTTCCATGACGGTCGTACAGGTAATATTCTGCAAGTTATGGTAGATGGTAATCGTTGGATTCCAAAGGAAATTTCGGGCACGGAAGCTACGGAAAATCCGAATGCCGACTGGCCTCGCCTGACTTATGGAAACAACAATATGAACAACCGAGCATCTACGTTCTGGTTGAAGGATAGAAAATATCTGCGCTTAAGAAATGTGGAACTTTCTTATGACTTTCCTCAGGTATGGACACGCAAGTTCCTTGTGAGTAATCTGCGTCTTGGATTTATCGGACAGAACTTGTTTACTTGGGCACCGTTTGACTGGTGGGATCCAGAAGGTACAAATGAATCGGGAAGTAGCTATCCGATTAATAAAACTTTCTCCTGTTATCTTCAATTTAGCTTTTAAATCAAAAACTACGAATTATGAAAAGAATACTTTATACCATATTGCTGGCTATAGGTACATTGTCCTTCTCGTCATGTACCGATTATATCAATGTGGACAAATACTTTTATGATCAGGTATCTTTGGACTCCGCTTTCTCCAAACGTGTGTATGTGGATGGATGGTTGTCGAGTGCATACAGTGTAATGGATTATATTGGTGAATATAGAGAACCGTTCCGCTGGGCTAGTGATGATCTTTACCATCCGGACATGAAGGATTATGTGGAAGGAAACTATAGTGCTGATAATCAATTGAGCGATAAAGATCAAAATGAGTCACGACTGTGGAAATATTATGAAGGTATCCGAAAGGCATCTACTTTCATTCAGAATGTAGATCGCTGTTCGGAACTGACGATGGATGAAATAGCCGATATGAAAGGACAGGCACGTTTCTTGCGTGCTTATTGTTACTGGGCTTTGATACGCGTCTATGGTCCCGTACCTTTGATTCCTTTGGAAGGACTGGATGTGAATCTTTCTTATGAAGAACTTTCCTTGCCACGAGAGCATTTTGATAATCTGGTTGATTTTATAGATCAGGAATTGGCTGAATCAGCCCGTTCACTACCGACTAAAAGAACGGTCAACAATCTTGGACGTCCGACTCGCGGAGCTGCATTAGGACTTCGTTCACGTGTGTTGCTTTATGCGGCCAGCCCGCTTTTCAACGGAAATACGGATTTCTTTAATGTGAAAGACTGCTATGGTAATCAATTAGTGTCTCAGACTTATGATGAAACAAAGTGGGCGAAAGCGGCGGCAGCTGCTAAGGATGTGATTGAATTGGCTAAGGCTTCCGGTCTGTATGAACTGTATGTTGTAGCGCCGAAAGCGACCGTTCTGCCTTCACAACGTCCTCCTCATAATGCACTTTATTCGGATAAGAACTATCCGGAAGGTTGGGCGGACGTAGACCCGTTACTTTCTTATAAGTCCAACTTTGACGGTACGATTCTGGGATCGAAAAATCCGGAACTTATATTTACCCGGACAAGAATTGGAACAGGACATATCAATGACTGGGCTTACCAATCTACGCCAAAGACTTTAAAAGGAAACAATCGGTTGGCTGTTACTCAGAAGCAGGTCGATGCGTATGCGATGAACGACGGACGTTCTATCACAGAGGCGGAAGCTACCGGTGATTACGTAACCCAAGGTTTCACTACACAGGCGTATGCTGTGGCGAATCCTTTCCTGCCGGCTAAGGTGAATTTGATGTACAATAATCGTGAACCACGCTTCTATGCGTCCATCGCTTATAATGGTTCGGTTTGGGAAGCTTCCAGTGCTTCTGAATCTGAATTCCGCGATCAACAGATATTCTATTATCGTGGTCTGAACGATGGCAAACAGGGATTTAAGGAAGAATGTCCACTGACAGGAGTTACTTTAAAGAAGTTTTATAATTCGGAAGACTCACGGACTGAAGGCGGATATCTGGTTGATAAAACAGAGATGACCATTCGTTATGGTGAAATTCTTCTGATTTATGCCGAAGCGTTGAATGAGTTGACTTCGGGACAAGTTTACCATCTGACTACCTATACCGGAGCTGATGTAGAGATTCAGCGCAGTGTAGATGAAATGCGTTATGCTATCAAACGTATCCGTATGCGTGCCGGAGTACCTGACTATTCAGAGGAGACTTATAATAACCCGAACGATTTCCGTGTGAAATTGAAAAGAGAACGCCAGATAGAGTTATTGGGTGAGAATAGTATGCGCTACTTTGATTTACGCCGTTGGAAAGATGCTATGACAGAAGAAAACCAGTTATTGCAGGGGTGTAACATTAATATCAGTGATGATGAAACGCGTATTGCTGATTTTTATAAACAGACTATCATCACCTCGGTACACAAAGTGTTTGAACAGAAAATGTATTTGTGGCCTTTCCCGACTTACGAGCTGAAACGTAACGTGAATATGACGCAGAATCCTGAATGGTAAAACTAAATAAAATTGGCTTATTATGAAAAAAATAATATCTATATACGGAATAATGGGAAGTCTGCTGATCGCTATGCTGCCCGGAGTTTCTTCATGCGATAAATTGGAAGATGAATTATTCAAGAAGAATACATATATCATTCATAATGGTTGGCAGGATTACTCATTGGAGGTAGCTGATGATAATACCACCGTACTTCCTGTATATTTCGGAGTAAATGGTACATCGGGAAATGATAAGGAAATTCATATAATGATGGAAGTTGACCCGGATACGCTGGATGCGTATAATAAGGACAAGTATAAGAGCCAGACGGATTTATATTATAAAATATTGCCGGAAGGAACCTATACGTTTGATGCCGATTCATGGAATATTAAAAGTGGAGAATTGAATGCGGCGGCTTATATCCATATCGACTTGAATAAGATTAGAGAAGTAGGCAACTTGTATAATGATTATGTACTTCCCTTGCGCATCACTTCTTCTACAGGAGAAGAGATGGGAGCGAATAAATATACGAAAGTATTGGCACATATCGGTTTCAAGAACGATTATTCGGGTATTTATAGTGGTAAGGGCGTTGTGACACAACAGGGAACAACTTATACGACTGAAACGACCAGCACACAACTTTATGCAATTAATAATAATACCTGCTATATGTTTGTGGGCGAGAAGACACGTTCCAACACTACGGACTATCTGAATTATGTGGTTGAAATAAAACGTGATGATTTCGGAGACATAACGTTAACCAGCCATGTGGATGGATTGAAGTTTAAACCTTATAGTGCCAAACTCAGTCGTAAATATACGTATAACTATACAGACCAACGTTATTATACAGAAATTACTACCATTGAATTGGCTTATGAATATCAGGACTCTGCACAGGGCGAATCATTAATGATGTCGTTCGAAGGTACTTTCTCTATGTCAAGAGATGTATTGAGAGTAGACTATCCTAATGTAGACGTAGAAGAGTAATTTACCTTAGTTATAATATATATGAAAGTGATGAAATACTTCGTTCTCGCATCATTGCTTTGTCTTAGTGCATGCGGCGATGATAACGACAACAAAAATAATGAGACACCCCAGAATCTGGCAGAGCTAACCGTTGACGCCAGTGAAATCAGTATCGCACAGGGGGATACCAGAACCGTAAAAATTACGTCCGGTAATGGCGAATATGAGGTGACTTCGGCAAACGAAGAAGTGGTGACGGCAGAAGTCGATGGTGATATAGTGACACTGACAGCTGTAGAAGGACATAACAATGCTCAGGGTGTAGTATACGTGAAAGACAAGTACTACCAGCGCGCTAAGATTTTGGTTAACACGGCGGCAGAGTTTGATCTGAAGTTGAATAAGACGTTATTTACGCTTTATTCGCAGGTGGAAGGCGCCGATGAAGCTTTCGTCAAAATCTATACAGGAAACGGAGGTTATTCGCTGGAAGTGATAGATGAAAATAATTGTATCGAAGTCGATCAGTCTACACTTGAAGACTCGGAATCATTCACCGTGAAAGGCATCGCCCAGGGAAATGCCGAGGTCAAGATAACCGACCGGAAAGGAAAAGAAGCCTTTGTGAATCTGAATGTGATTGCTCCTAAACAGATTACGACCGACGCTGATGAAAAGGGTGTACTGATCAATGCTAATCAAGGTTCTCAGCAAGTAAAGATTTTGAGTGGTAACGGAGAGTATAAAATACTTGATGCCGGCGATACGAAAGTAGTCCGTCTCGAACTTTATGGTAACGTAGTGACAGTGACCGGAAGAAAAGCCGGCGAAACTTCCTTTACGCTGACTGACGCCAAGGGACAGGTATCGCAACCTATTCAGGTGAAGATTGCACCGGACAAACGTTGGTGTATGAATCTGGGAAGAGACTATGCCGTGTGGACGCATTTCGGAGAAATGACAGGCGAAGGAGTAGAAGCATTGAAAGCTGCGACCAACGATTTCAAATTGAAGAAGATGACCTGGGAGCTGACTTGCCGTATCGATAATACTTATTGGTTGCAGACCATTATGGGTAAAGAAGGTTACTTTATTCTCCGTGGCGGTGACGATGGTGAAAAAGGCAAAGAAGGCGGTAATCAGTGGAAAGTCATTGACCTGGTAGGGACAGGCGATAAATTACAACTGAGAACAGGGCATAATGCGATTAAGCTTGGCGAGTGGATGCATCTGGCTTTGGTGGTAGACTGTGACGTAGCACAAAGTAATCCGAGTGAAAAGTACAAGCTTTATATTAATGGCAGCAGAGTTGCCTGGGGAGAAATAAAGAGGAATGATCTCAATTTCTCAGAAATAGATCTTTGCGCAGGAAATGATGGAGGAAAAGTATCCATTGGTAAGGCTAGTGATAATAATCGTTTCTTGGGCGGAGCTGTACTTGAAGCACGTATCTGGTCTGTATGCCGTACGGAAGCGCAACTGAAAGCCAACGCATGGGACTTTGTGGAAGAAAACCCGGAAGGTTTGTTAGGACGCTGGGATTTCTCTGCCGGTGCACCGGTTGCTTACATTGAAGATGGTACTGACTCCGATCACGAGTTGTTGATGCATGTTTGTAAGTACGACAGCTTCAATGCTACAGAATTCCCAATGAGCAGATTCGGGGAAGCTCCTATCGAAGTACCTTTTAAGTAATCTCTAAATTTGAAGAAAAATGAAAGCAATATTCAAACTGTTTATATTGAACTTCTTGGCTTTGGCATTACTTCCATCTTGTAGTGATGATGATCAGTCAAACTCAGAACAGAATGATCCCATCAGTGGCAATATTTCTCCGGTAGGTTCATTTTCCGTAGAAGCTACCAATAACGAGAATGAACTTCTGGTGAAATGGACCAATCCCAGTAATCGCGACGTGGATATGGTAGAACTCTCTTACAGGGACGTGGAAGCGAGCTTGTCTCGTGCTACCGACTTCTCGCCGGGACATATCATCATACAGGTAGAACGTGATGTTACACAGGAATATCTGTTGAAAGTTCCTTATTTTGCTACTTACGAAGTTTCTGCCGTAGCTATCAGTAAAGCCGGCAAGCGATCGGTACCCGAAAGCCGTATTATGATGCCTTATCATGAAAAGGTGGATGAGCCGGAACTGAAACTGCCGGAAATGCTGGACCGTGCACATTCTTACATGACTTCTGTCATTGGATATTATTTCGGCAAGAGTTCCAGAAGCTGCTGGCGTGGTAATTATCCTTATGATGGAAAAGGTTATTGGGATGGTGATGCGTTAGTTTGGGGACAAGGTGGCGGTCTTTCGGCATTTGTCGCTATGCGTGATGCAACCAAAGAGAGCGAAGTGGAGAATATCTATGGCGCAATGGATGATATGATGTTCAAAGGAATACAGTATTTCTGTCAGCTGGATCGTGGAATCCTGGCTTATTCTTGCTACCCGGCTGCCGGTAACGAACGTTTTTACGATGATAACGTATGGATCGGGCTCGATATGGTCGACTGGTATACGGAAACGAAAGAGATGCGTTATCTGACACAGGCAAAGGTGGTATGGCGCTACCTGATCGATCACGGTTGGGATGAGACTTGCGGAGGAGGCGTGCACTGGAGGGAGTTGAACGAACACACTACCAGCAAGCACTCTTGCTCTACCGGACCTACTGCTGTGATGGGCTGTAAGATGTATCTGGCAACTCAGGAACAGGAATATCTCGACTGGGCGATCAAATGTTACGACTATATGCTGGATGTATTGCAAGACAAGTCCGACCATTTATTCTATGACAATGTACG
>QWCY01001732.1_pt1 | contig 30933 bp, 26 predicted proteins | sample 1972631 | NCBI WGS metagenome assembly QWCY01 (sample SAMN09866696, study PRJNA288562) | Human gut metagenome isolate pre1_stool, whole genome shotgun sequencing... | isolation source: gut | host: Homo sapiens | place: USA: California
ATCAGACATTGACAACGCTCCAGATAAAACTACAGTAGACAAAATCGTTGAAGATGCTAAGAAGAAAGATGCAGATAATAAAGCAGCATCTGATGAAAAGACTAAAGAAGAACTAGCTAAGGCAAAAGAAGAAGCTAAATCTGAAATCGACAAGCTTCCTGGAATAACTAATACTGACAAAGATAAATATACTAAAGATATTGATAGTGCTAAAACTATAAAAGAAGTTAAAGATATTGTCGATGAGGCAAAGAAGAAGTCTGAGGCTAAATTAAATGAAAATGATCCTGAATATTTAAAAAATAAGCTTAAAAAATTAATAGAAGAAGCTAAGAGAGTAAGATACCCATCAGAAGAATTAGAAGAAGCTATTGATGAAGCTTATGATATCCTTTTAGATAGATATTCAAGAGTTGAAGATTACAAATACGCAATTGAAAATCTAGAAAGAATACTACAAAATATGAGAGACACAAGAAGAAACAGATTTAAGCTAGACGTAGATGATCTTAATGAAAAAGACGAAGAATTAACAGGTAAAACTGAAACTAAGTGGTACGTCGATGTTTATAATGGCAAGAAGCGTATTTTAAGTGGTCAAGCTAATTACAAAGGTGACTTTGCTATCGAAATTAAGAAAGGCAAAATAAAGGCTAAAGATACATTAAAGGTAGTTGCAACTGACCCACAAAATGACAAAAAGTATAAAGAAGTGGAAATAGAAGTTGGTGGAGATTCTAAAGAAACTAAGGATAACAAGCCAACATTTAATATTAACGATTTATTACAAGCTGATGGTTCAAAACCTTTAACTGATTTAGCTGTATTCCCAGTAGGAAAGAATTTCTATAATGTAGTTCAAAATGGACAAAAAACTACTGTTTATATGGACGTTAAAACATTTATCAGTGGCAATAGAACAATGCTTCCTATTAGATATATTGCATATACTTTAGGATTTAATGTTGAATATGATAATTTTACAAGAGAAGCTATATTCTCAAACACAGAGAATTCAGCGCTTGCCAAAAAGACTATATGGGTTAATATAGATACTGGATTAATGAGAGACTCAGCAGGTAGAGTATATTCATCAGACGTTAGACCAGTGCTTATTAACAATAGAATACACGCATCTATTGCAAATATTGCTAGAATGTTTGAAGCAAGTCAAGGAACTATCGAAGACGGCGTTAGTCAAACAATTGAATGGGACAGTGCTAGAAAGGCTGTATATGTATTTAAAAATGTAAAATAAGAAAAGGAGTAGATTATGATAAGAAATAAGATAAAGCAAGGAGTGGCCTTTGGGCTGCTCTTTGCAACACTTTTTACACCTACATTTTCTTTTGCTAAGACTACGCAAGAAGTTATAGAAGATCAACCAACATCAATCTATGCTCCAAGTTCATATGAAATAGAGGAAATAAATGATGACCTATTAACCCCAAGTAGTCAAAGCATACCATATCAAGACTATACTCAAAGCAAGCAAAAAAATGAGTATACAAAAACTCCTTTAGTAAAAGGAGGAAATTTAAAAGCAGTTAATCCTTTAGCTACAAAAGAAAATAAAGCTAGAGGTACTGTGCTTGAAAATGTTGATAGAAATGGAAAAGATATTACACCAAGTGGTGACGAAAAGAAAGATAAAGAGAATCCAATTGATGTAAGACAATTTTTAACATTTCAAACTAAAAGTGGTAAAACTATGCATTTAATAGTAGACCACTCTGCTGAACAAGAAAATGTACAGTTGTTAACTGAAGTTGGAGAACAAGATCTTTTAAATATGATTGAAGCTGATGAAGGCACAAAAGAAGTAAGGCCTATTGTAAAGGAAGAGCCTGTACAAAAGGAGGAACCTATAAAAAAGGAAGAGCCTGAAGAAAAAGATGCTACGAAAGAAAAAGACGCTAAAAAAGAAAATTCAGGTTCTTTTATTATAATAGCACTTGCAGTTGTTGGAGCAGCTGTTGCAGCTTATTATTTTAAAGTTGTTAAAAATAAAGACCAAAAAGATATGGAAGATTTTGAAGAAGATGATGACGAAGATTATATTAGTGAATCTGATGAAATAATTGATAACTCTCACGAAGATGACGAGTTTGACAATTCAATTGAAGATGACGAAGACGATGATCTTTTATAATAACAAATAATTATGATTAAGGGCGAATGATATATTTGCCCTTTCATTTTTTAAGCATATTTTAAGCCTAGCACGGCTTTTGAAAGTCTATCCATATACTTAATAGGCTAGTAGCGTAAAATTGAGCTATAAGCCTATTAAGTGGCTTAAAATTAAAATGAGCGAATTGGAGGTATAAAATGTCAAATTTAAAAGATAATAATGATAAAAGTTTAAATAATACAACTAAGTTTTTATTTTAAATTAATGGCTCTGATTTTTATGATAAGAAAATGGAATTAAGCAAATCTATACTTAAAGAGAAAGATCCGCTTTCTGTAGCATTTTTTGGAGAGTTGAAATGTTCTAAAGAGATGACTGAATATAATTTAAATGATTTTGTAACTCGTGATGAACGCTCTCCTATCTTAACAGTAGCGGTAATATGTGATTTTAATTGGCTTGTTTATGATAAAGAAAAAATTCAACAAATTATAAACTTAATTCTCCCAAGATGTGACGATGGAACAAGCTTTCAATGTTTATGGGAACGTGATGGTATTAATTATACTTCATTATTTTTAGATTTTAATTCAAAAAATAAAAATATTTTCGATAGTGCTGTTGATAATATTTGTGAAATTTTAAAAATAAGTATCGATGATAAATATAAAAAATATATATCTAGCATTGAAGTAGCTTACCCAGAAACGTGGTTATAAAATATTAAATTTATATAAAAAAGGAGCGTAATATGAAATTAGTAATAGCAGAAAAGCCAAGTGTGGCATTAACTCTTGCAAAAGCTATAGGAGCAAACACAAAGAAAGACGGATATTGTGAGGGCAACGGCTATATAGTATCTTGGTGTGTAGGCCATTTAATTCAAATGTCAAATCCTGACAAGATTAATTCACAATGGAAAATATGGTCTTTAGGGAATTTGCCCATGATACCGAAAGAGTATAAATATGAAATTACAAAGGCAACAAAAAAGCAATATGCAATTTTAAAAAAGCTACTAGATTCTGATAGGGTTAACACAGTAGTTAATGCTTGTGATGCTGGTCGTGAGGGCGAGCTAATATTTAGGCTTGTATATAATCAAGCCAAGTGCAAAAAGAAAATTCAAAGACTTTGGATTTCTTCAATGGAAAATAAAGCTATCGAAGATGGCTTTAAAAATCTAAAAGATGGCAGCAATTATGAGAACTTATATAAGTCGGCAAGTGCGAGAGCTATTGCGGACTGGCTAGTTGGAATGAACCTAAGCAGACTGTATTCTTGTCTATACAATCAAAGCTATTCTGTTGGCAGGGTTCAAACTCCAACATTATATCTAATTGCTAAAAGAGATAGCGAAATAAGCACTTTTAAGAAACAAAAGTACTATACGGTTGACATAGCAAGCGACAATATAAAGCTTGTATCAGAAAGAATTGATGATTTAAGCGAGGCAAATAGCTTGCTAAAAAATATTAAAAGTGAATATTTTAATAAAGATATAGAACTTACAAATGTAGAAAATAAAGAAGTGAACATTAAGCCTGAAAAGCCTTATGACTTGACTACATTGCAAAGAGAAGCTAATAAGTATTTTGGGTATAGTGCAAACGATACTCTAAATACTACACAAAGCCTATATGAAAAAAAGCTTGTAACTTACCCAAGAACTGACAGTAGATATTTAACAAACGATATGACAGATACCATTAAAGAGCTTTTGCAAGGCCTTGATAGTGGTTATGCTATCAATGAAGATAATTTTAATTCGATATTTGATTCATCAAAAGTGACAGATCACTATGCGATAATACCTACGCTTACAGGCATCTCAAAAGCAGATGGTCTGACAGGTAAAGAATATAACGTGTATATGTTAATAAAAAATAAACTATTAGCTTCCTGCTCTGATAATTTGATTGAATCAAATACAAATGTTAGTATAATATATCAAGGTCATAACTTTAGCACAAAGGGAAAATCTGTAATAGAACAAGGATTTACTAAGTATTTACAAGAATACATTAAAAATAAAGGCGATAGTAAGCTTCCAAACTTAAGTCAAGGCGATTTGATTAAGCTTAATTCTTTTGAACTTTCTGAAAAATATACAAAGCCACAAAGTCACTACAATGAAAATACTCTTTTAAAGGCTATGGAAACAGCTGGGGTCGATGCTCTTGATAAAAATATAGAAGTAGAAAGAAAAGGCTTAGGAACGCCGGCGACTAGAGCGAGCATAATTGAAAGTTTAATTCGAAAAGAACTAGTAGAAAGAGATAAGAAAAATTTATTAATAACAGATAAGGGCAATAGATTAGTTGCTGTTGTAGAAGATAAATTTAAATCTGCAGATACCACTTCTGAGTGGGAAATGAAACTTTCTAAGATAAGTTCTGGAGAAGTAGATGCTGATGACTTTATAAAAGAAATTGAAAGATCTATTACTGAGGTTATTGATAGATATAAAAGAAATTTAAAAGGATAATATATTAGGAGGTGCGAAAATGAAGCACGTAAACAATATTACTGGAAATATTTTTAACGGCAACACTAATATAGTTTGTGAAGTCAATCAATTATATAAACAAAAAAAGCAATCTAAAAAACAAAAAGTTAAAAAGATAAATAACAAAGAAAAATTAGAAATTAAAAATAGTGTTGATAAAAAACAATAAAATGTAGGAGGTGCAAATATGGCTATAATTAAATTAAATTATGATAAAGAAGAATTTAACAAACTTATGAACTCACTTTATAATGTGTATGACTTTGTAAATGAAAGTGAAGATATTGAAGATGAAGCAATTAAAAGTAATATAGAGGAAGTTTTAGCAAGTATTAAAAAATATTCCATTGGAAGATATGATGAAGATAAAGATGAATATCTATATATAAGAATTCCTCATACTGAAAGAGATCTATTTATTATATGGGACGCAAGAGACTTTGCTTCATTTTTAGATGCTCGTTCATATTTTTATACGCTTGGCGAGCCTAAAAATGTTGATTACTATTCAGAATATATTAAGGATTTTAAAGCAAAATATGAAATATATAAAGAGGGAAAAGTTAAAAAGCTACAGCAATCTATGGATAAAAAAGAGGTAATTAATAAAATCGAAAAAGAAATAGAAGATGACAAAGAAGAAAATAACAAAGAAGAACAAGTACCAATAGCAGAGCCACTTTAGGCTCTGTTTTTTGTTTTATCGGGAGGAAGTAAGATGAGAATAAACGATTTTATGAATAACATAGAGATGGTTAAACACAACATACTTGAAGATGAAAGAGAATATCTAAAACTTCTAAAAGTAGTTGGCAACAATCAAAGATATGGTTTTATAACTCAATTAAGTATTTATGATAAAGTTCCTAATGCTAAAGCTTGTGCTAAATATGATTACTGGAAAAAACAATATAATAGAGTGGTTTATAAAGGCGAGAAAGGTATTCCTTATTTAGCAGATAAAGACCAAAAATCTATAGACTATATCTTTGACCTAAGCCAAACTACGCCTATTGTTAAGAATATAAATAAAATTAGATCAGTTGATTACTGGCAATTCGATTTTAATTCAGATATTGATATTTTAAAAGGTGCAATATCTGAAAATAGTTATGAGCCAAGCGAAGTGTTAAATGAAAATATTTTTTCTATAAGCAGGATATATGGAGACGAAGATATAGATGTTGCTCTTAATGACCTTAGGGTTAGTGCTGATAAAAAATTAAACTTTCAAAAGTTTATGAGAGAGTCAATATCTTATGCTGTAGCAAGTAGATTCAACATACTTTATCCAATAGATGTTGACAATGTAAGAGAAAATATTTCAAAACTCACACCAATATCACTGGAATATGTGGGAAATATAGTTTCAACTACAAGCCATAATATCATAGAAGATATAATGGAAAAATCTATAGAATTAAAAAGATCAAAAGGCTTGACAAACATTAATGATATAATGTACAATAGTGATGAAGTAGAAAGAGAAGATATAGGAGGTATAGAAAATGAGCTTCGAGGAGAGTTTGAAACAATACACGGACAAGAAGATAGAGAGTCCATTCGATCAGTGCGAGGACACGGAGGAGATAGCTTACAAGATGAACGAGATAGCGGAGGACGAGCTACTAGCGGACGAGGAATTTCAAAAGAATCATGGAGTGAATTGGGCGATAATGAGGCTGGACTATCTGTCGCTGGAACACACGGAAGAGAATTGGATGAAGTTGCAGGAACTATATTGGGACAAGACCTTGATAGACCACTTGAAAGAGACGCAAGTGAGAGCCGAGAACTTCATCAAGACGGAAAAGCCGAGAATGATGAAAGCGTGGAAGATAGAGAGCGAGGACAGTCCACAATATCCAGTGATGATGTCAGCCCTAAGAGAGATTTTAATCAAGGAGATAATAGAAGAATAGCAGATGATAAAGATTTGGAGAAAGAAGCTAACAAGGCTTCTTTTTTTGTTGATCCAAACTTAAAAAACTTTCAAATCACGAATGAAGTTTTAGTTGAAAAACTAACTCCATCAGAAAGGCTTAAAAATAATATTGAGGCTATATCGACATTAAAGAGAATAGAAAGTGGCGACTTAACATTAAATATTGATACACAAGAAATTCTAGCTAAATATGTTGGCTGGGGTGGTCTTGCAGATGTATTTGATGAAAGCAAAGAGGGTCAGTGGCTTACGGCAAGAACTTTCTTAAAAGAGAGTTTAAGCGAAGAAGAGTATAAAAATGTTAAAGAGTCTACACTTACAGCCTTTTATACTCCAAAAATAGTAATGGACGGAATGTATAAAACTCTTAGAGATATGGGTTTTAATTCTGGGAATGTTTTAGAGCCATCTGCAGGTATAGGAAATTTTATTGGCAATATGCCTGCTGATATGAGGGACTCTAAAGTCTATGGTGTAGAACTTGACTCGATAAGTGGAAGAATAGCAAAAGCCTTATATCCTGAAGCAAATATTCAGGTTAAAGGCTTTGAGGAAACTAATTTTTCTAACAATTTCTTTGACTTAGCGATAGGCAATGTTCCATTTGGAGACTTCAAGCTTAACGATCGTGAGTATAATAAAAGTAATTTTTTGATACACGACTACTTCTTTGCTAAATCAATAGACAAAGTAAGGAATGGAGGTATTATAGCCTTTATAACATCATCTGGCACTATGGACAAGAAAGATGAAACAGTCAGGAGATATATAAATGCAAGAGCAGAATTTCTAGGAGCAATAAGGCTTCCAAATAACACCTTTAAAGGACTTGCAGGAACAGAAGTAACCTCTGATATTATCTTCCTTAAAAAGAGAGATTCAGTCATCGATAGAGATGATGATTGGGTACATCTTTCAGAAGATAAAGATGGCTTAGTATATAACAAATATTATGTTGATAATCCTCAAATGGTACTTGGAGACATGAAAGTTGTATCGGGTAGATTTGGAGATGAGCTTACTTGTGCTGAAAAAGAAAACTCTGATTTTGAAAATTTATTTAATATAGCAAGTAGTGAAATATCCTCAAACAATAAATATGAAAAGGTAGAGCTATTGCAAGATGAAGATATAAGTATTCCTGCGACAGACGATGTTAAGAACTTCTCTTATACAATTATTGATAACGATGTTTATTTTAGAGAGAATTCTATTTTAATTAAACAGAATGTAACAGATAAAAATAAAGATAAAATAAGAGACTATATTGCTGTTAAAGATGCACTAAGAGATGTAATTGACAAACAAAAAGAAGATTATTCAGATGCTGAAATACAAGAATCACAATTAAAATTAAACGATGTATATGATGATTTTGTTGTAAAATACGGAATAATCAATAGCAAAAACAATATTAAACTACTAAGAGATGATAGCAACTTCCCTCTTTTATCTTCAATAGAAATCTTAGATGATAATAACAACTTTAAAGCAAAGGGTGATATTTTTACTAAAAGGACAATAGTAAAGGCAAAAGTAGTAGACCATGTTGATACTTCGCTTGAAGCATTAGTACTTTCTGTTTCGCAAAGAGGCGAGGTCGACTTTGACTATATGCAAGAACTCACTGGTAAAAATAAAGATACTTTGATAAATGAATTAGAGGGAGAGATTTTTCTTAATATAACTGCTTATGATAAAGCTAATAATTCACTTCCATTTAAGCGTTTTTATAGCGATAGTCCTTTCCATTTTAAATATGTTTCTAAAGATGAGTATTTAAGTGGCAACATTAGAAATAAAATAGAGTACTTAAATGAATATATCAGTCGTTTTAACATTATTAAAAATCAATTGCCTGATGATAAAAAAATAGAAATGGAATCAGAGCTAGCAAAGCTTAATTTTCAAAAAGATAGGTTAAAAGAAGTAATGCCTTTAGACCTAACTGCAAGCGACATTAGCGTAAGGCTTGGAGCGACTTGGATACCAGAAAAAGATGTTGAAAACTTTATGTTTAATCTTTTAAAGACTCCTAGGTCTGATAGGTGGAATATATCCGTAAGATTTTCTCCATTGACAAGCGAGTGGAACGTTCAGGGCAAAAGTGTAGACGCATACAATGACTTGGCTAATATGACCTATGGAACTAATAGAGTTAGTGCATATAAGCTAATAGAAGATGCTTTAAATTTAAAAGATACACGTATTTTTGATCAAGTTGTAGATGATGATGGTTCTAAAACTTCTGTATTAAATAAAAAAGAAACTTTACTTGCTGGTCAGAAGCAGGAGTTAATTAAGGAAGCTTTTAAAAATTGGATATTTGAAGAGCCTGATAGAAGAAACAGATTAGAAAAAATATATAATCAAAGATTTAATTCAATAAGAAATAGAGAATATGATGGTTCTAATCTAACGTTTGATGGAATGACAACAGATATACAACTTAAAGAACATCAGAAAAACGCAATAGCAAGAACTCTTTATGGTGGAAATACTTTGCTTGCCCATGTAGTAGGTGCAGGTAAGACCTTTGAGATGGTAGCTTCTGCTATGGAGTCTAAAAAGTTAGGTCTTGCTAGCAAGTCTTTATTTGTTGTACCAAATCACTTGACAACTCAAATAGGTCGTGAATTTATGCAGCTTTATCCGTCAGCTAACATAATGATAGCTGATAAGAAAGACTTTCAGCCTAAAAATAGAAAGAGGTTCATTGGCAAAATTGCAACAGGAGAGTGGGACGCAGTAATTATAGGACATTCGCAATTTGAAAAAATACCTATGTCAAAAGAATATCAGGTAAAGCATATTCAAGATCAAATACATGATATAGTGTCTTTTATAGAAGAAAATAAATATAGTGAAAGTCAAAAGTTTAGCGTCAAACAGCTTGAAAAAACAAAGAAGAAACTTCAAGTGAGACTAGAAAAGTTAAATGATGATTTTAAAAAAGATGATGTAATAACTTTTGAAGAGCTTGGGGTTGATAAGTTATTTATTGACGAAGCTCACAACTATAAAAATCTATTTTTATTCACTAAAATGAGGAATGTAGCTGGTATAGGACAGTCTGAAGCGTTTAAGTCTTCTGACATGTTTATGAAGTGCAGATACCTGGACGAGATGACAAATGGCAAGGGAGTTGTGTTTGCAACGGGTACACCAATATCAAACTCAATGACCGAGCTATATACAATGCAAAGGTATTTGCAGTATGATGAGCTTAAAGGAAGAGGCTTGGAGCATTTTGATGCGTGGGCATCGACTTTTGGCGAAACTGAAAATACTTTTGAATTGTCTCCTGAGGGCACAGGCTATAGGCAAAAAACAAGGTTTTCTAAATTTTATAATTTACCAGAACTAATGTCTATGTTTAAAGAGGTTGCTGATATAAAAACTGCTGATATGTTGAAATTGCCAGTGCCTGAAGCGAACTTTGAAGTTATTAAAACAGAGCCGAGCGAGGAGCAAAAGGCTATTCTTGAGAGTATATCAGAAAGAGCTGATGCTGTTAGAAGCAATGCTGTTGATCCTACTGTCGATAATATGTTAAAAATAACAAATGATGGTAAAAAGCTAGCCTTAGATCAAAGGCTAATTAATCCACTTTTACCCGACAATCCTGATTCTAAAGTTAATGTCTGCGTTAATAATGTTTATGCAATATGGGATAAGACAAAAGAACAGTCATCTACTCAACTGATATTTTCCGACATGTCCACACCTAAGGGCGACGGAGAATTTAATATTTATGATGATATAAGAAACAAACTTGTAGAAATGGGAATACCTAAAAAAGAAATAGCTTTCATTCACGAAGCTGATACAGATAAGCAAAAAGATGAGCTATTTGCAAAGGTTAGAAAAGGCGAAGTCAGAATTCTTATGGGTTCTACTCAGAAGATGGGAGCTGGAACTAATGTTCAAGATAAACTAATAGCTCTACATGACTTAGACGTTCCGTGGAGACCGTCAGACCTTGAGCAAAGAGCTGGAAGAATAGTTCGTCAAGGCAACGAAAATAAAAAAGTAAATATTTTTAGATATGTTACTGAAAATACCTTTGATGCTTATTTATGGCAAACTATAGAAAATAAGCAGAAGTTTATATCCCAAATTATGACTTCTAAAACTCCTGCTAGAGTTGCTGAAGATGTTGATGAGGCGAGCTTGTCTTATTCTGAAATTAAAGCACTTGCTACAGGCAATCCACTTATTAAGGAAAAAATGGACTTAGATAACGAGGTTTCTAAACTTAAAATGTTGGAAGCTAACTATAATTCTAACAAGTACAAATTGCAAGACAAAGTTAACATTGAATATCCTCAAAGCATATTAAAAACTAAACTTGAAATAGAGGCAGTAAAGGAGGATATGTCAATCGTAGAAAAGCAAGGAGCTGGCGAAAATAAATTTACTTCCATAACTCTTAATAACAACAAAATAACAGACAAAAAAGAGGCTGGCGAAAAGTTATTAGAAGAGATTAGAAAAGTAAATATCCATGAAAAGAAAATCATCGGTAAATATAGAAATCTTGATTTACAAGTATCATATAATAATTTGCTTAATCTATATTCGTTTGAACTAAAGGGCAAGGCAAATTATTATGGAGAGTTCTCCAGTTTTGCAGATGGTAATATAACAAGATTAGATAATGTTATTAATAAAATGGGCGAAAGACTTGAAAAACTACAACAAAATCTTGAGGGATATGAGGCTTCACTAGAAAATGCGAAAGAGGAGTTGACAAAACCATTTGAAAAGGCTGGTGAACTTAAAAACAAAACTCTAAGGTTAGCTGAAATAAATAAGCTGCTTGACCTTGGCGATGTTGATGAGATTGAAAACAACTCACCACTGCTTGAAGATTTAAAAAGAACTATAATAGATTATGCTAATTATGAATTTTCAGAAGATAATCCTTATGAGGCTTTCGATAAACTATATCCTGACTTAGAGCATATAAGCTTAGCGTTTACCCATACACCTGACGATAAACACACTATTCAATATGAAATAAATGCTGAAAACAAGTCATGGACACAGTATGTAGATGATATGCCTATAAGAACTGAATCGTTTTTAGAAGATGGTGTATCTGAGCAAGAAGCTATTAATAATATGATAGAAGTTATTAAAATTTCTAGCTTTGATGATTTTGTATCCGTTGATCAAGAAGATCTAAAGAAAGCACTAGGCTTAGAGATAGGCGATGACGGCAACTTTTATGATCCGTTGGGTAAAGACTTAGACAATGATGGAGTTCCTGACAGATATGATAATGACTTCAGAGATAGCGATTATTTTGAATCAACATATGATGTTGAGGACAATTTACATTCTAGAGAATATGATAATGAAAAACCATCTGTATTGTCTCAAATTAGAGAATTTTTTAATAGTGAAGAGCCGAAGCCTACAAACAAAGATAGTATTGAAAAAGAATTCGAAAGGTAAAAGGAGTGTATATTATGAATTATAAAAACATGAGAAGGGAAAATTTAAAATGAGACGAAAATGTAAATTTGAGAAAAATAACGATAACACAGAAAATAATGAATTTAAAGACGGATATCTTTTAGGATTCTCAGTTGATAGTAAAGGTGACAAATTTGGAATGGTTCATCCATACCCTGTTGCTTTAATTGAAACAAAAGAATTTGGCAAACATGTTCTTAAAGAAATACCTATAGAAAGTGGTAATATCATTTTCGAAGACATGGCTGACTTATAAAGGAGAGTGTATATTATGGATTATAAAGAAATGAGAAAAGAAGTAGAAAATATGATAAATAATAATTATAGCGATTTCGTTAAGGCTGTTGTTAGTGTAGAATTAGGAATAAACGACGAAAAAGGTCTTGATCTTATATATGACAAGTATATGGAAGATGATAGTGCAGGCTTGCTAAATGAAAATTTTGATTATATCGTTGACGAGCTAAAAGAACAAGGCAAAATAATTGACAATCAAACAGATTTGAGCGAAAATAAAAATTTAGTTAATATCATCGGAAATATATCAGGCGAAATTGAAAAGACGGAAATTAGCTCTGGAGTTAATGTGTGTAACTTTTCAGTGGTTAGCAAAAATGATGCTGGGGATAAAGTATATAATAACTGTTCAGCTTATGGCAATAAAGCGAAAGATGTAGAGAATTTAAAACAAGGAGACTTTGTTAAAATCTTTGGAGAAGAAAAACCTTATATAGACAATAATGGCAAAGAGCGTAAGAATATTTGTGTATTATCAGCAATATTATTAAAGGCTAAAGAACTCGATAATGAAAAGCTTAAAAAAGAGTCTGTTTTAGGTAAAATTGCAGATTACAAAAAAGAAGAAAAGGAGCAATCTAAGCCTAAGGCAGATAAAGGAATTGACAGATAGTGTATAAGACTTGAAATATTTATTAAAGTGTATTATAATATACTTACAATTTAAAGAGGATTGGGGGTTAATGTTTATCCCTTAGCTTAACCGGGAGCGTCGGAAATACCCGAGACAGCGAAAAACATTACAGTTTAGATTTATCTGTAGACCCTAGCGTGGGAGATGGAGGCATCTTCGGAAACACGTTAAAAATCGTATAGAAAGGAACTATAAATTTATAGTTCCTTTCTTATTTTTGGAGGTTATATATGAATAAAATAAAAAATATAATTAAGTGGTTTGAAAATTTTGATAACAAAAATATCAATTATGATATAATATATATTTATTTTCAAATTTTAACAAAAAAAAGGGGGGGGCATATGGATTTAAGACAATTAGAAAAAGAAATAAAAGAGTTTGGAAATGAAACAGATGCTTGCATAGTTTTTGATTTTGGCATTATAAATCCATTAGAAAATTTGGACTTCTCATTCTCATTGGGAATGGAAGAGATGACAGATATTAAATTAAACAGAAGATATCCTAACAAAAATTATTGTACAATAACAAAAAAATATGGAAGAAAATTAAGTAAAGTGGGATATCCATATATAATGAAACTTGAAGAAACAATAGATGAAGTAATGCTTTTAGCCATCAGAGTTGGGAAAAAGGGAACAGATAATTATTTAGAGATGATATTTCCACTAGAAGTTCATTTATCTAAAGAAAAACCTATTCTTTATATACGATTTCTAATTGATGAAGAGTTTAGTTTAAGGATTTTTTCTTCTAGATATTCAAAAGATAACAAGATAGAAAGTATAGAACTAACAAATAGACCCAATAAATATGCTTATAAAAACATATTAGCTACACCTACTAAAAGTGGTGAACACACGCTTATATTTAGTAACGTGTTGGGTGTGACAGAAAGTGTATAAGTAAAATAATTCTAAATAAAAAGTGGGTATGATGTACCTGCTTTTTGTTATGTGGTATAACATATGTCTTGACAATTAAGAAAAAGGAATTGATAGATAGTATATAACACCTGAAATATTTATTAAAGTGTGCTATAATGTATCTACAATTAGAAGAGGATTGGGGGTTAATGTTTATCCTTTAGCTTAATCGGGAGCGTCGGAAATACCCGAGATAGCTAAAAACATCACCGTTACAATTTATCGGTGGTCTCAAGGGCTAGTGAGGTTGTATTGCTAAAAAGCCACTAAAATTGACTAAGGAGTGATCGATTAGTATTACTCCTTATTTTTTTGAAAGATAGTGTAATAAGTTGCGACTTATGATATAATATAACAAAGAGGTGATAAGTATGGATATAGAAATAAAAACTTTGCCTATGCATTTGCAAATATCGATTAGTGGCTTTATAAAAGCTAAAGAAGCTAAAGACGATATATTGGAAGCAATGTATTGGGGAGAAATTTATGGTTCAATAAATTCTGCAGAAGTAGATAGAGAAATATCCAGCGAACTTGCCTGGACATTAAGAGAAAAATATTTAGGAATGGTGAAAGAACAATGATTGACTTTAGTAACTGTGATATAGATTTGTCGGTAAACTATAACGGAGCTAATGGCAAAAAGGCTTGTATCATTTATAATAATGAAAGATATATGATAAAAACGGCAGGCTTGGCAAAAGATAATCCTAATATAAAATATTCAAATAGTTGTATAAGTGAATATGTTAGCTGCAATATAATTGATAAGCTTGGATATGAAGTTCAAAAAACTATACTGGGCGAATTTAATGGAAAAATGGTTGTAGCTTGCAAGGACTTTAGAGAAAATGGCAAGTATACATTATATGATTTTGCTTCATTAAAAAATAATATCGTGTTTAGTTCAACAAATGGAACAGATGCAGAGCTGTCAGAAGTGCTAACAACTATTGAAGAACAAAACTTAATTCAAGTAGATAAACTTAAAACTTTTTTCTGGGATCAGTTTATTATTGACGCTTTTTTAGGTAACTTTGATAGACATAACGGCAATTGGGGTTATCTATATAATAATGAAACAGGACTATGTAAGCCAGCACCTATATTTGATTGTGGCTCTTGTTTATATCCACAATTAGCAGAAGATCAAATGAAAATTGTGTTAAGAGATGTAGAACAGATAAATGAAAGAATATATGTTTTTCCTAATTCTGCACTAAAAATAGGCGGAACTAAATTAAACTATTATAATTATTTAAAAAATACAGACAATGTAGATTGTCATAATGCTTTAAAAAAGTTTGTAGAAAGATATGACAAAGATAAGATATTGCAAGTGATTAATGATGCACCTATAATATCTGATATTCACAAAGAGTTTATGTATACAATGCTGAATAATAGGCTAGAAAAGATAATTGTGTATTCCTTAGAGAATAATATCAATATCAGTAAGGATAAAGGTAGCTTATCAATACTAAAACAAATAGAAGAGTATAAGAAAGATGTAAATGTTGTAAAAAGCATCAAAAAACATAATAATGACTTAGAATTATAGAGTGAGTTTTATACTCACTCTATTTTAATGCATATTTTAAGCGTAGCACGGCTTTCAAAAGCTTGTCCATATACTTAATAGGCTTAAGATATAAAATCGAGCTATGAGCCTATTAAGTAGCTTAAAATTGAAATGAGTAAAATGGAGGTATAAAATGAATAAATTAGAGAGAATTCTTGGTAAAATTGAGAAAGAAAACAAGAAAAAAGAAGATTCGGCTGAAAAAATTAAAGAACTTAAGTTACAAGCTAAAGAGCTTGAAAAAGAATTTGAAAATAAAAGAAAAATTGAAAAAGGAGAAGCCTTTGAAAGGTTTGAAAATAAAATTACAAGTAAAGCTACTTTAACTGATGGCAAATTTGTGTCTGACTTTTTAGAATTTGTGTTTGATGATAAAAAATTTAATGATATATTAACTGATTTAACTGATTCATATTTATCTAATAAATAAAATAATAAACATAAATTTTAAGCGATTTATATCAAGTAAAATTTATGTAGCACAAGGGTTAGGGAATGTAGTTCCCTTATATAATTACAAAAGGTGGAGGGTTTTATCTCTCCACCTTTTTTTCTTTGTCTCTATCTTGATCTTTTCCATAATAATTATCATAGTTGTTTTTGTATTGTATATATTTAGAAAAGTTGTCTTTATTAATATCATACTTATCAATTAGCTTTTCTTTTTCTGCCTGTAATTTATCTAGCTGTTCTAATATATTTTTAGTGTCTGGTAGTTTTCCGTATTTTTTTAAAATATCTTCAGCTGACTTTTTATATATTGTTAGTTCACTTTTATATTCGCTTTCAAATTCTTTATCGTTTGGATTCTTCTTGTGATATTTGTAGATTTCACGATACTTATTTATAATGTGAACGTTTTCCATATCGTTAGATAATTCACTCATTTTCTTTTCTATATTTTTAATATTATCCATAATATTTTGTCTGTCATTGGCTGTTTCTTGTATAAGTTTTTCTAACTGTGCCTGTGAATTAATTCCTAAGTTTCTTAACTCTACTATAGTCTCAGCCATAGCTTTTAAATTATGTTTAGTCGCCCAAAACTCATATCCTTTTGACGTTTTTACTTTTTTAGATGTAGATAAATTAATAACATTATTAACTCTTTTCTTGTTAGGATTATTTCTATTTTTAACGGCTTCATTAATTCTTCCTTTAATTTTGTCTTCTGTATAATCCTCTCCGATAGTCTTTGCTCTTGTAAATCTTTTCTTGTCTTTGTGTTTAAATGCAACATATTTTCCATTTTTAATTTCATAATCTAATTCTTTCATATTTTTTAAAAACTCGTCCCAAGAATTAGATTTATTTATCATTCTATCAATATCAAATTGCAGTTTGGATTTCCAAGATTTACCTTGTTTGCTTTGCTCATATTCATACCAAGATTTGCCTGCAGTTTTATATTTTCTTTTATATGCTTCATAATATTTATCGATTACTGATAGCTTATATTTTTCACATAACTCATCACTTTTAGTTCTAATTATATGATAAGATCTTTTATTAGATCTATAGCATTTACCAGTTTCAAAATTTACATTATTAAAAATAATGTGGTTATGAATATGTCCTCTATCTATGTGAGTTGCTAATATAAATTCATATTCACCTTTAAGTACTTTTTTGCATAGCTCCATTCCGATTTCGTGTGCTTTTTCAGGAGTAACTTCTCCAGGTAAAAAAGACTGAATTAAATGTCTTGCGTAAACAGTTCCTTTTGTGTTATTACTTTTTCTCGTCTCGTCAAATTGTTTATATGCAGTAGATGGATTACATTTATATGATGATACCAAAATATTTTCATCTGTTTTTTCTTTCTTAGTTATATAATCTATAGCTAAATTTACAGTTGATTTTATTGGGTGAATTTTAGTAATCGCCATTATTTTCACTCTCTTTTTTCTTAGGATTTTTTAATAATTCTGAATATAATCTGCATAAACTCTTAGATAAATTATCCAAATCTTCCTGCATCTTTTTTATGTCATTTTTATAAATAACTGCATTTGTATTTGCGACTTTTGCTATCTGATTTATATTATTTCCTACTTTAGAAATTTCCCATTGCAAATCTCTAAACGGATCAAGATCCACTACATTTATTTCTTTTTCTAAAACACATCTTCGAATAAAATGACTCATAGTTTTACACTTAGCTTTTCTCATTTTTTCTTCAAAAAGTTCACGTTCTTTTTCAGTCAATCTTATTTTTAACTGTATATTTCTTTCTCTGTTTTCCATAAACTTCTCCTCTCATTGCATACTTAATTGGGGTCTTAGGGTTCTCCCTAACAAGCTTGAAATTGATAAAAAAAGAAGCAGACCTTAACGGTTTGCTTCATCAATTTCTTCGCCAATGGGTACCCAGTGGCTGTGCTTGCTACTAACAAAACTACAATAAAGACTGCTTTCAGATTTGCTTACATTTCTACTGTAAAAGCCATCTTTAAAGAGCTAAGATTTTACTTGCATTAAGCTTATATATTTAATTTTCTTCTATGTCTAAATTTTTTATTTTATATTCATGTGAAATTTCTTCTATCCATTTTTTTAAGTTTATAATTTCTTCATTATTTGTTTTTTCTCCTACTTTTAAAATAGAATTTATATCAAAATGTTCAACATTATAACAATTTCCATTATTAGATTCAATATAGAATTCTTTTATATTTTTATCTTTATTCAATACTTCGTCAAATAATAATTCATTTAATATAGAATCGGATTTTTTCTTATTAACATTAAATAATTTTGAGATCATAAATTTTCTCATCCAAATATTTTCATCATAATATACTGCCTCAACATCTTCAGAATATTTTAATAATATAGTTGGAATTATTTTGTTTTCACTATTTGTATTTATTTCCTCTTCTCTTTTTTGTATAATATAATTTTTTGTATCAACTTTATAATTATTTAAAACTTCATCAGCTGTTATTTTTTTAATTTGTCCTGTCTTTGTTTCTTCATTAAAATTATAAACTCTATACAAAATTGCTCCATCATTTTCATTTTCTTTTAAAAATCTCAGTTCATTTTTACTTATATAAAAAGGGGTGTCACAATCTCCAGTAGTGGTCTTAACTTCAATTTTTAAATTATTACCATTAATATCAATTGAGCTAATATCATACCCAAGTTTATCTCCATATAATTTACTTACATGTTCCACCTTATCTGCAAAATCTTTATTAAATACTGCTACACTATTTTTTTCAATATTATAAACAAATTCTTCTCCAAGTTCTCCTAGTTTTGTGTTATATATGTGTTTACTTATATAATAATTATCTTCATAATTTTCATCTTTATCTGTATCATTCTTATCTTGTAATTCATCATCTATTTCATTTTCATAATTATATTTTCTCTCGTTTAATCTTTTTCTTTTAAAAAATTCTTGATAAAATTTTTGTTCTTCATCATCAATAATTTCGTATGGCTCATCATCAAAATACAATCTATCTTTTAAAATTGCCATTCTTTTTTTGTATACAAATATACTTAATACAATGGCAAAAATTAAATTTATTGTATCGTCAACAAATTTAATGTGAGTTACTATTAATTCACTATATGTGTTTTGAAATATTCCTAATAGTTTTAATATTCCAGTGACCATATATATTAAAAGTTGTGCCCCAAAAAAAGCTCCTATAAAAGAGGCGATATAGTTTATTATTTTGCTTAAAATCGAAACCTTTTTATTTACAAAATATAATATAAGCCCATATACTAATAAAATGATTGCTGTTGCTACTATTGCGGAATCATTTCCTAGTTTATCTTTCAAGAACATGTAGCTTGCAAGTCCTATAAAAAGAAAATCAGCCCCAAATAAAATTGCTAGCGTTGCGTATTTATATGCTAAAAATATTAACATTGCAACAATAAATAATAATAATATCATGATTGAACTCCTTTATTTAAACTTCTCTATATAATATTTATCTCTTTTTAAGTGAGCCATTCTTACCTCTGCCATTGATTTACTTACTTCAAATATTCTTGACAAATCATCAACGTCTTCATATCTAAATTTATTAACTAAGTGGACTGGCATTAAAATATTTTCTGCAAAAACATTTGCTTGCATCTCAAAAATATCTTTAGTCTTTCCATTAAATTTTATCAAGTTATTTTTTAAAAGCTTGTGATGATTTAAAACTATATGCCCAATTTCATGTGCGAGGGTGAAGCGATTTCTTTTACTTTTAAATTCGGGCTTGCTTATAAAAATATTGTATTGTCCATCTTTGTAAATTGTGAAACCATCTTTTGAAACCTCTTTTAACTTTTTATCGTCATATATAAACAGCTTCCATCTTGTTTTTAGTACATATGCTTCTAGTGGAGCAACGTTTGGATAATCGTTACATATATTAGGAATCATAGCCCTATTATAAAAATTATTAATTGTAGTGTATAAATAATAATTGCTATTCCAATTCATATTATCTCCCTCTAAATTGTTTTATCATAGATTCTATTATGGCCTTTTGTTCTTCATCTAAACTTATAATATCTCTTGCTAAAAGTAAAACCTCTTCATCATTTGTTTCTTCTTTTCTCTTTTCTAACAAGTCACTTCTTCTAATAAAAAGGAATTCACAAATTTTATCAACTTTATCCATTCTTGGCAAGTTGACCCCTGTTATATAGTTTGTTATTGTTGGTTTAGATACATTTAAATACTTAGCCAAATCTGCCTGTGTTTTGCCGCGCAACTTTAAATAATATTTTAAATTATCAACAAAAATATCTTTTATATCTGGCACGCTAACACCTCCTTTTATTTTCTATCTATATTATATCATAGATTTGATTGAATTGTACAGTTTATATTAACATTTTGCAAGAAATAATTCAGTTTTTTAAGAAATATATAAAAAAAGACTTGACAGTTAAGTTAATATTAACTATAATATAGATAAGGAAGGAGAGATAGCAGATGAAATTTACTTTAAAAGATGCTAGAATAAGTGCTGGATATACACAAAAGGAAGCAGCATTAAAGCTAGGAGTAGCTGAATCTACAATAGTTAGGTGGGAAAATAACAAATGCCCTATTAAAATTGAAAGTTTTTTAAAGCTATCTCGTATATATGGCATACCAATTCAAGATATTTTATTGTAAATATGGTTAAGTATAACTTAAAATAATATAAATATAGAAATAGTAAAGGAGAGAAATAGTAATGGAACGAACAATTTATAGAACAAAAAATAAAAACAGAATAAGAATTAATTTCTATGCGCCGTTTTGGCAAATATTAAAAGCTATAGGTGTTACTATAGGCATTTTAAGTGGAGTTGTATTATTTTACATGTTTTACATGTTTATGTGGGCTATTATGGGGTGTTAGTATGTATGAAGTGAAATATTCGAATTTTAAAGTTTGCAAATCAATATCCTTATTATTTAAAGATTATAAAGAAATTAATAGATATTTTGAAAAATATGACCTTGAGGTTACTGATGGGTCAAAAATAATTAGAACTGAGGATTGCAAAGTTAAAATTACAGAGATATAAATTATTAAAAATTATATAACATCAATAACTACTTAACAATTAATAATATAAAGTACAACTTAATAGACCAAGACAAGACGTTCCTCACTCTAAGAGCGTGCAAACATACTCGCCATTACCTTTCTTTGTGTTAGTCTGGTGGCACGGGTTTTAAAAGAAAGCTAGCGATAAAGTAGAGTTAAAATATAAGTGTGGAAGCTTATTCGCATAGATGAGAGTGAGGCATAATGATACTTCTTTGGTAAAGGCCGTTCATCCGAAACAGAACGGAGGTGAAATTCCTATGTTGCCATTATCCAATGGCACTTGTCAAAGTCATGAAACTTATTTATAGATAAATAATAGATATAGTAATAGGGGGGTTATAATGACTATAGCAGACGCTATAATTATGTTAAATGAAAAAGAAGATAAGATGAATGATTGGATTTTTATTCCTTTTGACCAGCATGATATATGCTGCACAGCTCTTGAAATGGCTGGTAAAAAAGTGAACACTTATAACAAAGACTATAAGCTAAATAAAGGAAGATACTCAGATTGTTCAAGAGTTTCATATGCCTTATCAAAAGATTCTCGTTTTGAAGTTTGCTATATCAACCACGGAACATTAAGAAAAGGGTATAAATATCTAAAGTAATTTTAAATAAAAATAGTAATAGTAATAGGAGAATTAAAATGAATAATAATATTGAAATAGATAATGATATAAATGATAATTTGGAAGTTAAAATAAAAGATAAAGCCTTTTTAACTATAAAAGAAGCTGTAGAATACTTTGGTATAGGTCAAGCTAAAATAAGAGAATTGACAGATCAAAGAAATTGTGATTTTGTTTTGTTTAATGGCAGTAAAAGATTGATAAAAAGAATAAAAATGGAAAAATATTTAGAATCACAGTATTCAATATAGGCTTTTTAAAAGAACAAATTTGTGATATAATAATTACAAACGAGTTCTTTTTTATTTAGTGAAAGGACGGGTTTTATTTTGAAAAGAAGAAAGGATAGTAAAGGAGTTGTTTTAAAGGACGGAGAGTATGAAAGACCAAACGGTACTTACGAGTATAAATATCGGAATAGGATAGGCGAACGAAAATCAATATATGCTAAGACCTTAGTTGAGCTTAGAGAAAAAGAAAATAATATTTTAAGAGATTTGCTTGATGGACTTGATAATTTTGATTCAAATTTAAGCGTAAATGATATTTTTAAAATATGGAAAAAAGTTAAACGAGGATTAAAAGATAACACTTTTAAAAACTATATTTATATGTATAAGCAATTCGTAGAGCCAAAATTTGGCAAGCTTAAACTAAGTAAGCTTAAAAGAACTGACGTTAGAAGCTTTTATAATAAGCTAAAAGAAGATGGGAATTTAAAAGTATCTACAATCGATAGTGTTCACACAGTTTTACATCAAGTTTTAGATGTAGCTGTAGATGATGAATATATAAGATTTAATCCATCAGATAATGCTTTAAAAGAGCTCAAGCTTGCTTATCAAGGCGAATCTGAGAAAAAAAGAGCAATGACATTAGAGCAACAAAAAATATTTCAAAACTTTTTATATAGTTGCAACGAGCAAAAAAGATGGTATCCAATATTTTGCGTAATGCTTTGGACTGGGATGCGAGTTGGTGAGGTTACTTGTCTTCAATGGGATGACTTAGATTTTGAAAATAATATTATTAATGTTGATAAAACACTTGTTTATTATAGCAAAGGAAAAGGTCTAAGTTTAAAATATGCAATAAATACCACAAAAACTGAAGCTGGTACAAGAAAAATACCTATGACAAGTGAAGTCAAAAAAGCTTTCTTAATGGAAAAGGAATTACAAAAAGCATTTAATATTAAATGTATAGACTCAATAGGTGGATATAATGACTTTGTTTTTCTCAACAGGTTTGGTAATGTTTACAACAATGGAACTCTTAATAAGGCTTTAAGGAGAATTGTTAGAGATTGTAATTTAGAAATAATTGATAAATCTCACAATTCAGCTGACGAAGCAGTATTGTTGCCACATCTTAGCAATCACATTTTAAGACATACATTTTCTACTAGGCTTAATGAAAACAATGTGAATATTAAGGTTATACAAGCTATATTAGGTCATGCAGACGTTTCTACAACTATGGATATTTATGTAGATACTACAGAAGACTTTAAAAATGAAGCAATGAAAGATTTTGAAAAGTCTATGGAGTTTATGTTTTAATTATTTACGACAAACTTACGACAAATTTACGACAGATTTTAATAAATTGATAAAAAGTAATATAAACTTGTGGTAAAAAGAATTAAAGCAAAAGTGCATAATATGTACACTCAACAATTTATATTAACTAATGAAAAAATTAAAGAGATTTTCCCAACAATGAAGCCAATAGGCTTAGAAAAGGCAGAAAATAGGGATTTGTCAAAAGAAACTTACGAAACTTACGACAAACTTACGACAGAAAAAATCGACTTTTCAAAAGTAAAAGTAGAGCCATTATTTGAAGATATGGTTGATTTTGATACATTCTCAAAATCTGATTTTAGAGTTGTAAAGGTTAAAGATTGCGTGGCAGTACCTAAGTCAAAGAAATTACTTCAATTTACACTTGATGATGGTACAGGCGAGGACAGAACAATACTAAGCGGCATACATGCATACTACGAGCCAGAAGAGCTAATCGGCAAGACACTTATCGCTATAGTTAACCTTCCACCAAGAGCTATGATGGGCATCGACTCATGCGGCATGCTTTTATCAGCAGTACACGAAGAAGAAGGCGAAGAAAAGCTTCACTTACTAATGGTAGATGATCATATACCAGCAGGAGCAAAGCTATATTAGATATAAGAAAATAAAATATAATAAATTATATAAAATAACTGGAACTAATTTGACTGAGTCCAGTTATTTGCGTATATAGGGCTTATTTACACATTCAAAGTGTTAGCACGATAAATTCGAACTTCGAAATATTTATTGCGAAATTGAATAGTTTGTACTAAACTTGGGTATACATTATAAGTATGTTACATGAAACAACAAGTATATACAATATATCTAGACATAATATAGAAATAATATTAACTATGTTTATATAGTTATTAAATTTGAAACGGGAAATAAAATAGGAGGAAAAAATGAAAGAACAATTAGAATCGAAAAAAGATATGAATGATTTTAAGATAGTCATTCCTATGTCTGACGAAACTATTAAAAAGATTAAGTCAAATGCAGCGAAGGCTGTATTAGGTGCTTCAATTGCAGGAGTTATGATTGCTGGTGGACAAAGTGTTAAAGCACAATCTGTTCAAGAACCAGTAGCTGTAGTACAAACAATTGATGCGCAAAATGAAAATGACAAGAAAGAACTTTCTTTGATGATAGATGAGATTCTTACATCTAAAGAAAAGAAAACAGATCTTGCTGAAGTAAAAGCAGCAAATAATGTAGAAGAAGTAAACGATGCAAAAGAAGTAACTGCTGAAACATTAAGCGTTAATAATGCTAGCTCAGATGAAACTCAAACAGAAGAAGCGCAAGCTCAAGAACTTAACGCAGCTAAAGAAGAAACTGAAGATACAACTCAAGCAGACGAAGTAGGACAAGCAGAAGAAAAAACTACACTTAGCCTAGATGACTTTATTAACAATGAAGGTATTGAGGCTCTATTTGATGCTGATAAAATTAAAGCAGACGCAGCGAAAAATCTAGACGTAGATAATCTAGATCTAGAAGAAGAAAAAACACCTGAAGTGCAAAAAGCTGGAGAAGATAAAGCGGAGACTGAACCAAACTATGCCGACGACGAAAAGAATATCAAAGACTATAGTGAAGAGGAACGCTATCGTTCTACCGAGATGGAACAGGGCAATGGCACAAGTTATACCACGGTAGACAAACCTAGCATGGATTTCAAAGATGGATTCAGATATGATACCTTAGAACCATCTGCGACAAGTGATGATAAGACCCAATGGGGTCTCGAGATGGAATTCGACAAGGAAAAGGGTCAAAGAACCTACACTGACTTTGGATTTACCAACTCCGGGAACCAAGCAGGTGTCCTTGATACCGGAAATATTTCTGCGAATGAGGTAGGAGATAAGCTTTCGGAAAAGGGAAACTTCAATGATCCTACTTATAAAGCAAAAGCAGAAGTCGAGATTACCGGCTCTAGAGCTCAAAGGAACGAAAATCTTTATTCAACGAAAGAGGATTTAGAGCATATCAACAATGTCAATACCAAAGATCCTACCATTATAGCTTGGGAAGGAAAGTATAAAAAAGACAATGCTAACGGTCTCAAAGCCACTCAAGGGCCCAATTCCAGCTTTACCTTCTCGGTAAACCCATGGCCGAATGAAAATGACAAGCTTGACTTAATCAAGCTTAACGGTAGCCATGACCAAAAGGAATTTGTCCAAGGTCAAACCATTACGACCAATGTAAAAGTAGACAATTTAGATGCCAGCGCAAGAGAAAGACTGGTCGGCCAAGTCTACCATCCTCTTACAGGAGAAGTTGTTCCGGGAGCTAAGGCTTATATAAATGATGAAGGCAAAGTAGTCGTTGAAATGCCTGAGGGAACAATCAATGCAGACGGTTCTATTAACGAAAATTCTATTTTCTACAAGGATGCCAAATATAAGGGCATCCAAAACCTGGAAGTTAAGTTCTTTGCCCGTCCAAGAACGGCAGAAGAATTTAAAGCCATTGTTGAGGGCAATGGTGGCTATGGCTATTACACAGGAACAGGTGCCGGCACAAAGAAGATTAACCACGATGGTAAAGAAGTTGAAGTTGATCTCCAAGGCATTGACCGCTATGACCACTACAATCTCATCGGCGGCTTCAAGCTGAACCTTGACGACACCCGTTACTACGACCAAGACTTTAAAGATAAAAATGAAGACGACACATCGAAACACACCCATTCAAAGGTAAAACCGGGGGAAGAGTTTAATGTAGATCTTTATGTACCTGCTGATAAAACAGATAGGGATGCATTTCCAAACCAAAAGACCCCTGGGGAAATGGAAGCTGCCAAAGATGCGAACCAAGCAATCGGCTCCATCGACACCAGCTTTATCGATCAAATCAACAAGGGTAAAGCAGAAGAAGACAAGTGGGTATTGGACTATGATGAAAGCACCCTTCCCACAACCCTGAAAATCACGCCGCCGAAATCAGCTAAGGCAGGGGACTTTGTTGCAGTACCATTAACTTACACCTACACCAATGGGTCTACAGACACACATTGGTTCCACTTTGTTGTCCAAGAGTCAACAAATGTGAAACCAGAATATGATGTACAAGTTGATTATCCAACAGCAGAACAAACATCACCTGCTGATGTTAAACCGGACGGTAAAAAGCTTGAACCAAAATCTTATTCTATTCCAGAAGGAACGGAATTCAAAGACGACAAGGGCAATGAATGGACTGTTACTATAGACGAAAAAACAGGTCAAGTAACAGCTAAGCCTAATAACCCAAAAGACTTCAAAGGTGGAGAAAAACTTCAAGTTCCAGTAATTTCACACTACGAAGATCCAAATGAACCAGGCAAAGTTATCACAGAAGAAACCAAGGCTGAATTTGTTATTAAAGAAAAAACAAATACAGCTCCTGACTACAGTGCAAAGGTAGGTAAGGCTGGAGAAGAATTATCATCTCCTGCAACAATTAATAAAGATGAAGATGACTATAATAGAACTCCAAAATCTTATAGTCTGCCTGATACTGTAAAAACAGATGATGAAGGGAATAGGTATGTCCTAGATGACAATGGTTACAAGTGGATTGTAACTATTGATGCAGAGACTGGACAAGTCAAGGCAACTGTTCCATATGGCCAAGATGTAAACTATGCTAAGTTAAGAGGAACTATTGTTAATGTACCAGTAGAAGCTCATTATATTAATGAAAATGGTGATGATGCAGGTACAGAAGAAACTTCAGTCCAATTCGTGGCAACTGGTGATGATTTTAAGAATATCCAATACGATGCCCAAAAGGGTAAGGCTGGCGATACATTAAATTCTGAAGTAATACTAGATAATAATGAATACGAAAGACAACCAGTGAAATACACCATAGATCAAACTGAATACGAAGACGACAAGGGAAATACTTGGACTGTATCTATAGATTCAAAGACTGGTAAAGTTACAGCAACTGTACCAAATGCAGCTGAAGGAGAAACAATTGACTTAGACGGTACAATGATAACTGTTCCAGTAACAGCTCACTATGAAGATGCCAGTGGAAATTTAATTGGAAAGAAAGAAGCTAATGTTCAATTTCTTGGCTCAGGTACACAAGGAACCCATAAGGTAACAGAAGAAATTCCATTTGGAATCGATGTTAAAAAAGATCCAAAGCTTAAGAGTGGTCAATGGGAATATGCTAAAGATGAAGCTGGAAATGAATTAAAAGGTGAAAAGGGCGAACAAGAAACAACCCTAACTATCGTTAATTCAAAAGTAACAGAGACATCTGATCCAACTGTAACTAAGCAACCTAAAAATGCAGTTATCCTTATAGGTGAAGGTACTGAAGAAGGTACTCATGAAATCAAAGAAAAGAAAGAAATTCCTTTTAAAACTAGGATTGAGTATGATAATACTCTAGAAGCTGGTAAACGAATAGAAACTGAAGGAAAACCAGGAGAACAAGAAAGAACAAATACTCTTGTTATCAAAGATGGTAAGGTTACAGAAACTAAAGAAGGCGAGTTTAAGACAACTAAAGAAGCTGTAGATAGAGTTATTAAAATTGGTATAAAACCTGTAACGAAAGAAGTAGAAACTGATTATAAGACAATAATTGAATACGATGATAAACTTGAAGCCGGTAAGGTAGTAGAAACTGGCGGCGAAAAAGGTAAGACTACTATTACAACTTCTTATGATCAAGATAAGAAAGAATTAGTGACAACAGAAGAAAAAGTAGATCCAAAAGATAAAGTTGTAAGAATTGGCACAAAACTGGCTGAAAATACAACATCAGTAAGCAAGGAAGTCGGCACAAAGATTGAGTACATCTATGATGATACTCTTGAACTTGGTAATGTTATTTTAGGAGACTTTACACCTGGTAAGGTTGAAACAAAGGTTGTTCAAAAATATGATCCAGCAACTGGAAAAATTACAGCAACAGAAGAAACAACTGTAACTTCTGGAGTTCAAAAGATTGTAGTCGGCACAAAGAAAACTGAAAATACTTGTCCAGCTCCAGATCAACCAGATCAACCAGATCAACCGGACCAACCGGATCAACCGGACCAACCAGATCAACTGGACCAACCAGATCAATCGGACCAACCAGACCAACCAGGAGAAACTCCTGACAAACCAAACACTCCAGGTACACCAGATAAACCTAATACACCAGATACACCAGATACACCTGACACACCAGATACACATAGTGAAGGCGGCACTACAAGCACTGAAGAAAAACCTAGTGAAGACCAAAAGGATTCAGAAACTAAGCCTGAAACAAGCGTAGAAGAAGATAAAGATCCAGAATTTAACGAAGAAACTTCTGTTGAAGAAACTGAAGAATCAGTAGAAAAACCTGAAGTGGAAAAAGAAAATGAAACTACTAAGACAAAACAATTGCCAAAAACAGGCGACGGAATGAATAGATCATTATATGCTTACGCTATGGGACTTATGGGTTCAGCATTATTAGCACTTGGAGCTAAAAAGAAAAAGAACGACACTGTAGATGAAAAGTAGAAAACTATTATTAATAATCGGAGTACTATTAATAATGTCATCGACCATATGGCTAGCATCTATAAAGATAAGAGAAAATCGTATGAGGCAAGAAGCTCTCGAATTAGAAAGAGAATTTCAAAAAGAAGCTCTTGAGGATAATATTGAAGAGGTCGATAAGAGTACTAAAGATACTGCAGAAGAAAGAGGGTCAGATAAACCTATTGACAGAGATGAGATAACGAATGACAAGGCCATAGCTGTTATTAGGATAGATAAAATAGGCGTGTTAGCACAAGTGTTTGACAACGATAAGCAAAGCACACTTAGAAAAGGTGTTGGAGTGATTGAAACGACAGACCTTCCATCGTCAAGCCTAGGCACGTGCTCTGCCATTGCTGGACATAGAGGGGGCGTTAACGAAGACCTATCCTTCCTTCATATCGACCAGCTAGAGAACGGCGATGAAGTCAAGGTAACGACTAAGGATGAAGTCCTTGTCTATAAAGTTACTGGCTCAGAAGTTATCGAGCCAGACGACTGGAGCAAATTCACAAGAGATGAGGACAAATCAAGGCTTATACTCATGGCCTGCCACCCATATCCAAAGAACGACAAGAGGATATTAATATATACAGAATTAGAAAAATCAGAGAAATAAGAAAAGTGACTATATCATTTAGGTATAGTCACTTTTTTATGTCTATCTTTTGTATCTCATCATGTAATCGTACAGAATTATTGACGTCGCAATCGAAACATTTAAGCTGTCACAGTCACCATGCATCGGGATCTTAATCATCTCATATTGCTTTTCGTACCAAGGAAGCGAAATGCCATATTTCTCGCTGCCAATCACGAAACAAGCCTTGTCATTATATTCAGTATCCATGTATATGGCCTTGGCATCAGTGTCAGTTAAATATATGGTGTAGCCATTGTCATGAAGATATTTATAAAGATCATCAAAATTTGTATCGATAATATTCATATTAAGAAAGCTACCAAGAGATGAACGAACAAGCTTAGGGTGATTGATGCGGACCTTCCTATTAATAAAGACAACGTCGTAAATGGCAAGGGCATCAAGTGTCCTAAGTATAGTGCCGATATTGCCGTGAATCTCAAGACCGTCGAGCACAACGAGAGGCTTAGCTGGGTCAATGTCATCGTAGCTGCCTTTATTCATATAGAAGACGGTGATGACGCCTTGAGGGTTCTTCTCCTCGCTTAAGTAGTCGAAAGTCTTCTTCGAGACAAAGTAGAGCTTGGCGCCACGCGTGTAAGATGCATCGATAAGGCTTTGCGCTTCAGCGGTTTTTATGTAATCAGGGCAGACCACCAAGTAATTAAGGTTTTTATTGTACTTCAAAATTAAATTCAGTCCCCAAACACCTTCAAGAGCAATCTCATTTAATGGATTGGGGCGCGAGTTGTTATTAAGTTTGATGAGACTTTGAATATCGGGATGCTTTTTTGACGCCTCAGTATATTTATTAGAAAAGGCTTCCTTTATATAAGGGATTCTTTCTTCATCACTCATAGAGTTTAAATCAATAAATTTCATATAATCACCAAGAAAATTATAGCATATGGAGAGAGAAAATGCAATTGAAGTGTATGGATGAGTAAATTTTATAAGAATGGTGAAGAGGAATGATAAGCGACGGGAGGATGATAAATGACGGGTAGATAATGAGTGAGGAGCGGGTGACAAGTAAAGTAATGAAAGTATGATAATAAAATAATTTAAAAGTTTTTTGCAAAATAGCTTGATGGATAGGACGAAGTGGACTGAAACGAGCGACGATATCGTACAAGTGAGTACGTTGAGAAAGCTCGTTGAGGGAACGAGTTCTAGGCGCAAGCTAGATGCAAAAAAAATAGTGTAAATATATTTGCTTGACAACTACATAGAGTGGAGTGTAAAGCGATAGTAAAGATATTTTAAAAAAACTTTAAAAAAAGTGGAAAAACTTTAAAAAAACCCTTGACAAGTAAAGAAATAAATGGTAGAATGGATAAGTCATCTGGAAAGACAGATGGCAAGCAAAACTGAATAAAAGTGAAAAGAACGATTTAAACCAATCAATTTTTTTATTGATAAATAATTTCGAATTTAAGAGCCAAGGATAACTTGGGATT
>QWCY01001982.1_pt1 | contig 30820 bp, 16 predicted proteins | sample 1972631 | NCBI WGS metagenome assembly QWCY01 (sample SAMN09866696, study PRJNA288562) | Human gut metagenome isolate pre1_stool, whole genome shotgun sequencing... | isolation source: gut | host: Homo sapiens | place: USA: California
GAAGCTATGAGAACTAAGATCGTCCACTTTGGGCTCTACTCCCGAAGCACTCATTTGCTTGGCATCCAGTGCATAACCCTGTACCGGGTATTTGTTAGCAAAGCCTTTGGTTCCCGTAAGCTGATATAAACGGTTGTAAGGTTGCGGAGTCATTACATTGTGCTGTATCTCGATCACTTTTCCATTCTCTGTACGGATGAGTGTTGTAGTGTGGTCACCATTGCGGAAGTTGTTGCAGGCCTCACCGGTTCTCTCTTCTACCAGTGCTTTGCCTACTGCCGATTTGGTATCCATGGCAACCAGTGTTTTCATACGGTCTCCACGGTGTATATCCAGTGCCTGAGCTACAGGGCCAAGTCCATGAGTAGCGTATACATCACCCCGGTGTTTCATATTATAATCCAGGCGCCAGCCTAACTTGTCAGCTTCTCCGTTCTTCCAATAATGATCCCAGAATGGCTCCAGATTATGAATATAAGCACCCTGGGCGCGGAGAACTTCTCCGAATACTCCTTGTTGAGCCATATTCAATGTATTCATTTCAAACCAGTCATAACAGCAGTTTTCCAGAATCATGCAGTGCTTGCGTGTCTTTTCTGACATGTCGATCAATGCCCAGCACTCTTCCAGATTCATAGCCGAAGGAACTTCAATGGCTACATTCTTACCGTTTTCCATAGCACAGATAGCAACAGGGAAGTGGTGTAACCAATCGGTAGCAATATAAACCAGGTCTATATCGTCACGTTTACATAACTCTTCGTATCCTTTTTCACCCGAGTAAACAGCTGCTTTAGGCATAGAAGCTTTTTTCAGATATTGCTGACACTTTTCAGCACGTTCTTGTTCGTAATCACAAAGGGCTACAATCTGTGTACCCGGAATGTGGGTGAAACGCTCTACTGCACCAGGGCCACGCATGCCCAATCCTACAAAACCAACGCGGACGACATCCATTTTCGGAGTAGTCAGCCCGATTACACTGGCCTGTCCTGCGGGGCGTTCCGGAGTTTCCACTACGATGGTTCCTTTATCCCAGCTCCAGTGGGTTCCTTTATCCGATACTTGTACGGATGGTGACTGGGCAGAGCATGCGGCAAAAGCTACACAAGCACCCAATAATAAAAACTTTAATCCTTTCATGATATATAATTTATAGTTTAAAAATGTGGCAAAACAAGTTTGATACTTTGTGTATTACCAGCCGGCATGTACACTTTTGTTGACATAGGAGTCTGCTTCCCGTTTTTTCTCACCGGTATAGTTCCATTCAATCTCGTCTTTGTATTCTTTGCCTTTATACCGGACGATAGCTGTTAGTGTATTCTTACCATTATTCAAGGTCACTTCGTCAAAGACGTAATGTACGTTTGTATATCCTTTTCGTATGCCATTCAACTCTTGTCCATTAAGATATACTTTCGGAGTACCTATATTGGAATATATAGTAACGGAAGTTACTTTTTTCTCTCGTTCGGTGTTTCTGCGTTGTGTAAGATACAGCACCGGATCTTTACTCCAATTAGCTTTGTACCAAAAGTAAGAATCTTTTTTTATTTTCCGGTCAAAAGTAACCAGCCCTTTTAAATTACGTGCAGGTACTCCGCCGCGTCCCCACATCGGGACAGCGAAATCAAACGTATTCCAAAGGTAAGAAGCAATGATAGATGGATGTTCGGCTATCACGCTCCATTGATATTCGTGTGTTTTTGTCTGGAAGGTTTCCGGATAGAAGGGTTTGGTCCAGTTCAAGGCATCCCCTAAATATTCGGTTTGGTGCTCGATATTGGCATCTGCTCCGTATTCCGTAAGCATTAGCTTTTGCCAGGGATACTCTTTTTCCATATTTTCTATCCAGGGCTTAATATCCTGAATCTTTTTTTCGTACCAGCCGAAATAACGGTTCATCCCCTGTATGTCGGCATTTTGGTTTACAGGATGTTCTGCATGTCCATATCCGTTTACTGAGACTGTGTACCTGTCGGGATCTTCCGTTTTAGCCAAATCATGTAAGGCTTGTGTTAATGAAGCCGTATATTCATGTGGTTGGTATACTTCATTATGGAGCCCCCATACGTAAATGGAAGGATGATTGAAACTCTGCCTGATCAGTTCGCGCAATTGCGTCTGTGCGTTTTCTGCTTCATAGCCGGTTACACGGTTTACGAAAGGTATTTCGGCCCAGATAATCAATCCAAGACTATCACAACGGGAATAGAGATAATCGGATTGTTGGTAGTGGGCAAAACGAATAGTTGTAGCTCCTACATCCATGATAGTAGCCAGGTCAAAATCGTGTTGCTCATTTTTAAGAGCACTTCCCAGGCCCCACCAGTCCTGATGTCTTGTCACTCCATACATCGGATATTTCTCTCCGTTCAGATAGAAACCTTTGCCGGCTATGATCTCGTATTTGCGTACTCCCAATGGCTGGGGTATAAATAAGGGTCTTTGCGGCCTTGCCATAAATGAGGTTTCTTGAGTTTAAAAGTAGTGTAATAACTTTGAGTTCCTTGTGGGGTAAGCTCAATGGCTTGATCGTCAGAAGCTACTTTCTTTCCCTCCTGTGTGTAAATTGTATTTTGAAGTACCAGAGATTCCGGTTTTAGACTGCCATTGTCCAGTTTCACTTTTACGGTAATATCCGCCGATTGATGCGATACATTTTTTTGTGTGATATAAACACCGGGCGAAGCACAATCCATAACTGTTATGCTACTTTGTTCCGTAACGATCAGCCACACGGGGCGATACATGCCTCCATATACTCCAAAAAGACTGTGATTGACCGGGATAACATCCGGACGTGCCGTATTATCAGTTTTTACGAGAATCTCGTTGTCTTCACCATATTTTAGAGCTGTTCCTATTTCTGTGGCGAAAGCGGAATACGCACCTTTGTGTGTACCTACCAGTTTCCCGTTTACATAAACTTCGGTACAGGTTCCTACTCCTTCAAATCGTAAGAATACTCGTTTGCCCTGCAAACTCTTGTCCGCATAATAGTTCTTTTTATAGTATCCTGTTCCTTCGTAAAAGGAGTTCACTTTTACCTGCATATCTTTAGCATTCCAGGTATGGGGAATTTCCACTTCCTCCCATTTGGAATTCCATTGGGAGACAACCTTTGCCGGTTCACTTGAAAAAGGGCCTTTTTTGAACAACCAGCCTTGATTGAAACTTATTGTCTCACGGGCGTGCAAGAGAGACGAGTAGTTACATAAGCAAGCGATGAGCAATAAATAGGTATAAATATGTTTCTTCACTGTATAGTATGATTATTAGTTTGCCATCTTGTAAATTTGACTGCCGGCCAACAAAAATGCACCGACTCCGTACACCTCGGTCATATCGCGGGTTACTTTGCGCGGATCTGCTCCGATGGGTTGTACATAACCTAATTTGCCGTCCGGTGCTACGGCATCCAGCATAGCCTGCCAACCTTTTGTGATAACAGGAGCGAAGGTGTCTTTATCCAGCAGTCCCTCGTTCACTCCATATGCCAGGGCATAGACAATAAAGCCGGTGGCACTGGTTTCGGGCGAAGGGTAAGAAGCCGGGTCGAGCAGGCTGGCATGCCAGTATCCATCCGCACTCTGTAACTCTGCTACACGCGTGCACAAAGTAACAAATAATTTTGCATAAAAGTCACGATTCTTGTCTTTTTTAGGGAGTGCCTGGAGTATTTCGGCAAGACCTCCAAGTACCCAACCGTTACCACGTCCCCAGAAAACCTTCTTTCCGTTGGCTTCCTTTTTTCCGAAGTAGCGACGGTCACGGTAAAATAAGTTTTCCTCTTTATCGAAAAGATAGTCGTAAGTAGCCTTGTATTCTTTATTCATGAACTTTATGTATTTTTTCTCTCCCGTGAGGGCATAGAGTTTGGCATATACGGGAGGTGCCATGAAGAGGGCATCGCACCATGCCCAGCGGTCCAGTGTCTCTAACTTTCCGTAATCCAGTTCCAGCGTCGTTTTTGCAGGATGTTCTACCACCCAGTTGGCGCGTGCCATTACCGGCATGATCATTTTCTCCTGTTTGTACTTCTTGTATAAGTCGATAAAGGGTTGCCCCACTGCAATGAAATCGGCGTGATACATCCATTTCCCTACCTGGAAATGATTCTTCCGCCCTATCTTCAATAACCATTTGTAGTAGGTATCGTTACTGTCTTCCTGTTCAGCTATTTCTGCCCAGTCTATCATGCCCATGTAGAGGGCCGCGTGCGTCCAGTCCAAGTCGTCGTGCTCAGCTCCGTTGTTGGGATTGGCTATCTGCCAATCGGCTACTCTTTTCATCACTTCTTTGGTGGCTGCCTTTGTGAAAGGTACCTGTGCCGATGCTACAGTTCCGATCAGATAGGCAACAAGGACCATAAAACCTTTTTTCATGAAATTGATTTAATTAATGATTCTACTTTAACTGTGGGGCTATCATTTGGTATTGCTACCCACTTTCTTTTTAGACACTAAAAATGGCGTTTACCCTATGTTGGTATCTTTAATTTTCATTGATTCATTGCAGATCGGACATGAACTAAACTCATCACAGAGTAGCACAGAGTTTCACAGAGTATTATTTATCTGATGAAACGCGGATTAACACAGATTAAAAGACTGTAGTTATTTATTATACATTTGTTTCCTTTTGTGAAAATCTGCGTTTATTTGCGTTTTAAAAAAGATTTAAGCTCTGTGGAACTCCCTGTTACTCTGTGGTGAAATACATTCAAAACCGTACAGTGACGAAGATTATGATCCTATCTTTTCGATGGAGGAAGTATCCGTAGACGGCATTGTTACCGTTGCCCGGTGTTGTACTTTGTCTTTCTCAGAAAGGAACGTTCCTTTCCTCGGTGTGTCGTCTTGTTTTAGATGTACATGTAAAGCAGCATGAGATGCACATGTCGTACTGTCCCACATGCACATGTCGTACTGCTTTACATGTACATCTAAAACAAGACGACACACCGAGGCTTCATACGTTACTCTATGAGATAGAGCTTTATCAATACCGGAGAAAGAGACTGATAGCAATGACAAACACCATTAAGCTCAAAACTGAATCTATTTACGATTAGACGATTTACGATGTACGATTGAAGTTACCCTTTTAAAAGCCTGTTTTTCAGCGATGCTAGAGACAGAGTAATTCCAATCGTACATCGTCAATCGTCTAATCGTAAATAGATTCGATTCATTATTGATCAGTATAAGTATTTGATGACTTTCTTTTTATCACCATTCCGTAGAACTATCGCATACAGTCCGTTGGGTAGATTATTCTTTTGTATGATTGCTTGGCAAGTACGACCTCCCAATAACTCGTTAGCTACTTTGACTCCCTGTTCATTGTAGATGGTAACTCTTGTTTCCGGGTAGGAAAGGAGATCTTCGTCCGTTTCTTCTTCCTCTATTCCCGTGCCGCCTCCTTTTGTCAGCTTATACATTTCGGTAGCTGCCAGTAAAAAAGCTCCTATGCCGAAAGTAGCTGTCATATCTTTGGTTACATTCTTCGGGTCCTGCCCGATAGGTTGTACCCAGCCTAATTTTCCATTTTCGTGTATCGCTTCACACAATACATTCCATGCTTTTATTGCAGGTTCATATGCTTCCTGTTGTGTCAACAGCCCGGTGTTCAGTCCGTAAGTCAGGGCATACGTAATGAGAGCCGTACAACTTGTTTCGGGTGCCGGATAGCTATCCGGGTCCAGTAAGCTGGCATGCCATGCTCCTTTTCCATCCTGCAATTTGATGAGGCTTTGTGCCAATGAACGGAAGATACTTTCGTAATAACTTCTGTATTCGGAATCCGCAGGCAGTGTTTTCAGAATATTGGCAATTCCGGCTATCGCCCAGCCGTTGCCTCTGCCCCAAAATACCTTTTTACCGTTGGCCTCCGTCTTGTTGAAATAGCTGTCGTCTCTATAAAATAGCTTTTCGGTTTTATCGAATAAATAGTCGTAGGACTTTCTGAACTCTTTGTCCATGAATTCAAAATAGCGGGTATCATTCTTTAAAAGACTCATCCGGGCGTACAAGGGCGGTGCCATAAACAGGGCATCACACCAGGTCCATGCTTCCTTGTTCCGGTAGCTCATAGAAGTATTACGAGTATCGGACATCACCCGTTCCATGCGCTCTAAGGTTCCGGCAATCATCTTATCTTGTTTGTGTTTGCCATACATGGTAGCGAAGAACTGACCGATGCAGAACTCATCTGCATGATAAGGATAAATGCCATTCATCTTCCAGTTACTTTGGGTACCGATACCGGACAACCATTCCCAATAGGTCCCGCTCTCTTCTTCTCTCAGTGTCGCCCACTCGGACAGGCCGATGTATAATACCGAATGTGCCCAGGAGGCTATGCCATTGTCGTGCAGGTTGCCTGAAGCCGAATAGTGGAAGTTATCTATCTGCCAGTTTACCACCCGTTTCACTTGGCTTTCAACGTCTGTGTAGCTGGGAGGAGTATGGTTATCGTTGGCGCTTGTTACATTACATCCTAAGGAGAATAGGAGGAACAGTCCTAATACATATATGTTTTTCTTCATAAATAGAGGGTGTTAGCGTATAAAAAAAATCCGCAACACCTCCTTTGGGGGAAGGAGGCTGTTGCGGACATCGGAAAAGAAGGAATTAATGTACTATAAACTTAGCTGTGGCTTTCTGACCGGCAGCTTTATCTGTCACATGCAGGATATAAATACCTTGTGACAGACTGTTTGTATCAATCGTTGTGGTATTACCCTGTGCCCGAATGTTACCTGTTGTGTCATACAACTTGAATTCGATGCCCTGAGTATTACCTGCGATGATATGTACCTGTTCTCCTTGTTTCACAGGATTCGGGTAAACTGATACGGTAAAGTTGTTATTGCCGGCTTTTGCTTCTACAATGCCGGTCGGGTCACCGCTTTCCGGGATATCCATCAGTGTTTTCTTACCGATGTTAAAGTCAGAAACCTGGATGGTGCTGCTATTAATTTTGTCGTAATCTGTAATCGCTACTTTAATATAACGGAAAGATACTTTATTGGGCAGCAGTATCTTGTTTTCGGCTACAGAAGTATCCAGGGTTATATTCTCCAGAACGGGAGTGAATTCATCCGCTTCATTGTTCTTGCCATAGAAAGATATGCGATTGGCTCTCAGACCTGTTGTAGTATTGCTATAATCACGGTGGCGATAAACGAAATATTCCATTTCCTGCGGAGTCTGCATATCAATCGTGAACGAAGGAATATAATCTGCCGGTGCTACGATACCAGAGAAAGTCTTTCCCGGTTTCACAAACAAGAAGGATGTTACGGTGCTGTCGTCAATCATATTCTTAGGATCGTCTCCTCCTACAGTTGCATCTGCCGGGCCTGCCAAAGAAGTAGTAATGGTCCATGCAGAACGGTCCGCCAAAACATCTCTACCGGTTGAGGCTGGTGTGTTTTCATTCACCACGAATTTCATAGAACGGCCTTGATAAGGAGCTTCACTCTGATAAGTAACAAGACGTCTGCCTTTCACTGCCGGAGTTTCAATGCCTAAGTTAATCGGGCTGCCACCATTTGTCGGATCGGAGATATATACTACTGTTTCTGCTTTATCGGCATCCTTCACCAATACTATACAGCCCGCATCAGCTTCTACTGTCAAACCATGCTTGCTGAAACCTGCTGATTTGTAGAATACTATTCCGTACATCTTCAGCTCTTTGTGGTAAACAGCCTGTACAGAGTCAGTATTGATGATGATCTCGACGTTATCGCTCTTATAAGCCTTTGCATCATCCTTGCTGATGCCCGGAACGATGATATAAGCGTATGATCCGTCAGTTGGTTGTGTACCGTGGTTGAAAGATAAAGTAAAGACATTGTTCTTCACTGCTTCGTTGGCATAGTTGGTGTTGATGTCATACCAGTTACCGGTTCTTTCACCTGCGTTCAGTTGCAATTTGCCCTTCTGTGGGAAATAGTAACCTACGTTTCCGTGGAAGGCCCAGTCCAGATTATCTTCGTAATTGTAATCCCCTGCCTGCAAGGTAGATTCGCTACCATTGGAAGAAACCACTACATCGCCATCCAGCAGACACTGGTTGACAGTTGTGTTCACCTGGAATTCAGAAACAGACTTGATGCTGTTACCCAGACAAACAATCTCTTTGTCAAAGAAGAACCATGCCTTATTAGCCGACGAATTTATATTAAATTCATTGTCTATGTACTTGTAAGCAGATACACTGCACAGGCTGTCTGTTACACCACCTGCAAATGCCGACTGTCCCATCTTGATATAGGTGCTGGCTTGCGGTATCTCTGTAAATTCCGGACAAGTTACACCAGGTACTTTCGCATAATTCCATACCGGGAAGATGTTATAGTATTCGTTCCCTTTTACCATGATTGCGGTAGATCCATCCGACATGAAGTACTGCTTGATACCTTCGCCGTTGTCCTTCAGATATTCATTGCGTGCCGTACGGGTAGAAACCAAGCGCAAGTCTACTGTATACTCCGGACGCTGGTGGAGTGTGTAGTCACCACGGAAGAAATGTGTGCTTCGGGGTTCCAAACCATAAGACGGTTGTTGAGTTCCATTGATACGTGCGATGGTTTTCTCATATTTATCGGTATTGGCAGGATCTAATGCGATCATGCGTTCGATGATACCCGTTCCCTTCTTGGTTGCACCGGGGCGAGTAGAAGAACGGCCGATTACGTTATATGACATATATCCACCACGAATGGTACCTATATACGTATTTACCAGACTGCTCAGAATATCCAGCTGTTGTCCGGTTACTGTGAAACGAGTGCCGGCTGCATAGCTACAAGCCTTGGTGATACCATCCAGGAATACATCGCCGTATGCGCCGATATGTAATTGGTGTCCGTGTTGAGTAAATGAGTTATCATACTGGATACCTTCCGCACCAGTAGTATATTCAATAGTAGAGTAGATCTGATCCATTGCTTCACGCATCAGGTCGTCATCTTCTGTCAAGCAAGCGCGGTACATCCAGTGCAAAGCTACGTCCACACGGTTTGCTCCTGTCTGAGAACTGGGGCTTCCGCCTTTATTTTTCAAGCGGGCGATAGATTTATTGAACAGGTCTTCAGAGATTTTCTCTTTGCCTAAGTTCTGCATAACAATCAGGTACTGTCCCATACGTTGCGGTTCACCGATTTGATTCTGATACCAGTTGTTGGAACTTGGCTGTTTGCTATGCCAGTAGGTAAGCATTAAGTCCATCTTAGCTTTCAGCTCATCGTTGCCATAATACTTGCTTTCGGTTTGGGTATAAGCCAATCCCATAGCGAGCAGTCTGTCAAGATGTTGCATCGGCGGCCAGTCTGTACGAGCGTCAGATGCATAATCTATATCAGGGAATGAACCGTCGTCTTGCAATTGTGTCAGGTAAGAAGCTACGTTTCTATCGAGTTGGTCAATAGTGGAGATTTTACTTGCAACAACATCCGTAATAATACGATTGATGAAAGTCTTATAGACGGATTCTCCCAGTACTGTAACCTTGCAAGTGGTACTTACAGAAGCATTGTTCTTCAATTTGGCTGTGATTGTTGCCTCACCGGTAGCTTTACAAAGAACTTTACCATCTGCGGTAATTTCTACTACTCCCGTATTGCTTGATTCGAGCGTATACTCTTTGTCTGTAGCGAATAGCGGAGCAAATCTTACGTCAAGGTTCGTCGTTTCGTTGGCTACGAATTCATAAGAGTCCTGTCCAAAGAAGATTCCGGTAGTTGCTACTCCTTCTCCGGCACAGGAGATGGAAGTTTTATAGTTAGTAGGATTGTCATACATACCCTGCATCCAGAATACATCTGCAGGAGCATCTTTAATGGCTATCGGGCGGATATTCAGTTCACCTGCAGGAGTTCCAGAAGTGATGACCTCCTTCTCTGCCCAGGTAGCACCATTATCTGTGGTTTCGTAACGGTAGATTTCGAAAGTACCTCCGGCTGCCTTCTTTGACAAGTAAACGGTATTCAAATCATTTGCTCCGAAGCAGATACCTCCGGCCTGGTAAGACTTGGCTTTAAAAGTATTTCCCTCAACTGCTTTGTATTCGCTCATAGGAACTCCGTCTCCGGTGGTAATTGCTGTACTTTCCCATGCAGTTCCATTCCAGCGGGCATAATAGTAGGTGTGTCCTGTTGTAGTACCATCTTCTGCGGCTGTGAAAGCGTCGTACAATACTACCGGATTACCACTGGCATCGAGTGCAATATCATACGCCCATACCTTGTTGGCATCCTCTCCTTTGGCAATAACATCCAGTTCACTACTTTTAGACTCGGTGACATGCATGCCGGAGATTGCGGTGCCATCCGCCTTTTTGAATTCTAATTTATCTCCTGCGGCATTTTTATTAATCTTCAGATAATGGACTGTGCTGTTTTTATAAGTCAGACCGGTGCCTAAGTGTGTAACCACCATGTGTATAGTGCCATCTGCTGCTTGGCAAGTACGCATTTGCGGAACTTCGTCGCGTTTTGCGTATGCATTTGCGATATCAGTTCCGATAAATCCTGCTCTTGTTTTAACTGTAGGTAAATTTCCGGTTTTATCGGCTACATTTGTAAATAGAGAGTAACCTATATTGTTTTTTGAACGCCAGAATACGACCAGATCATTTCCCACCATGTGAGGAGTAGTGGAACTGATTCCATATCCAGTCTGTTTTTGAGAACTGGACCATTCCGTAATGTCTTCCGCGTTGGTGGAATACCAACTATAGAAGCCATTTTCTTTCTTATTGTCTGAACTGAAAAGTAGTAACTGTCCATTCCCTCTCACAGTAATAGCAGGAGACGAGAAATCATCCGAATAACCGGTAGATACAACCTTTTCTTTGGTTTCTCCTGTTGTGTGATCGTAAGACGCAACAACTAATGCCTTACTGGAACTAATCCAGGTAAAATAAGTTTTTCCGTTGTAATAAACGGCACTGGGTTGAGAGTTAAAAGACCATGCACCATCTTCTGTTAATGGCACGGTGACTTTCTCTGCTTGTACAGTAGTAGGCCCACCCATAAGTAGCAAAGCCCCTAATGAAAGAGTAGTAAGTAAGTGTTTCATAATAAGTTAAATTTATAAGAGAATTTAGAATGTCGTTAACAAACTTGTGTAAAAAGAATATCCTCTGCGACCTGATGTCGGTCGACAAAAGAGACGCGAGGATATTCTGGTTAAATATTCATAGAGAGATAGATTTTTATAGTTTATTCATCAAACGGGATATCCAGCGGTTCTATATTGTTTTCTGAACCGGCATATCCGGGAGTTTGATTGATGTGTCCTTCTACATTGGTGGAAGTAGCTGTCAAAGCGATAGGCCAGCGTACATGATAGGGTGCTATAGTATATGTACGACCATTTTTAGCTGTTACCCCTTTGTTATAGAAATCCGTAACGGACATAATGTGATCATAGAAGAAATTGTCTGTCGTAAAGTTCTTCACTGAGTAAGTTTTACCATTGTCTGCCTGAATACCTGTCTGTGCATAGATATAGGCGATACGTGTAAGCTCGCATTTACGTGGCTCTTCATAAAAGAGCTCACGGGCACGTTCGTCCAGGATCTGACGGATACTTACTTCACTTTGGTCTAAAGCTCTTGCACCGGCTCTTTGGCGGACCTCATTCAGGTCGGCAACTGCCAGATCCTTTTTATTTAACCAGGTATAAGCTTCTGCACGTAATAAATAAGTTTCTGCCAAACGGAATACATACCAGTCGGCCCATCCGCCACGCCACCATGATTCTTTCTGGTCTGCTATATTACTTTTGTAGTGAGGCCATCCTGCCCAGCAACGAATTGTATCGGATACTAATGATTTACCGTTATCGTCATACATGCGCAAAGGCTGATCATACCATTTCTTGCCAACCAAAGCCGGATTGTTATACTTCAAATCGGTCATTTTTATCCAATTACCTTCTTTATGGCGGTAGTCTGTGTCGTCCAGTGTCCAAATCATACTTTGATGATACCAGGTAGAACGCAAGGTACATACACCACGTCCATATTGCAGCAAATAAGGATTCTTCTTTTCGTCATTATCCACAAATCCCTGTTCACCGTCAGGTGTCATAATCATACCTGCTGCTGAATACCACGGAAGTAACTGGCGTTTGATTTCCAAACCGGCAGCAGAACGTGCTTCTTTCATATCATAATCATCCAATACGATATAGAGTACCTCTTTGTTTTCCGGCAGGCGTTTGTTGGCCGATTGATGTAAATCCCATACCACATCTTTAGTAGCATCATTCTTATCTACTCCAAATCTTTCTTTCATCAAAGAGTGCACCCCGTCATTTATTACTGCAGAAGCGCTTTTTACTGCATCATCAAATTCACCTAAAGCCAGGTTTATTTTGGTCAGTAAATGATAAGCAGCTGCTTGGCTCACTTGTCCGATATAAACATTGTTAGACATGTATTCCACTGTTCCGTCCAGATCGTTTTTTAGTTGACGCAAGATCGCTTCACGTTTGGTTGTGTAGAAGTCGTATCGAGGCACTGTGATTTCTTCGGTTATAAACGGAATATCGCCGTACTGATGTACCAAGCGGTAATAACGGAAAGCTCTATGGAAGTACAACGTACCCAAAATTTCCTTTTTTTGTGCTTCCGATTCAAATTCCACATCTTCGGCACGTGTTATCAACGTATTGGCATCTTTAATTCCTTTATACAGGTAAGTCCAATAGTTATTAATCTGGCTGCCATTTCCTGTTAGAGTAGCGCTTGGGGTAATTTGAGTTATCAGATCCATTGGTGCATTTGAAGCATCGGTACGCGCATTGACTCCCATATCCGAAAAGAAATATTCAGATAAGATACATGGGTCTGCTGAACCTGAAGTAGGATAAAAATCAAAGTAGCGTACGTCACGATTCAACATGTCAGCACCGGTTTTTATTCCTTCATATGAATTAAATGAATTTTCCGGTGTAAAGAATGATAAAGGTTTTGGATCTAACCAGTCCGAACAACTGCTGACCAACAGGGTAAATCCAAACATACCCGAAATGATTGTATTCTTATTTATTAGTTTCATAAATGTACAAGTTTTTATAAGGTTAAGTTGATACCAAAATAAATAGTTCTCGGTATATTGGGGTTACCGGTTATCGTTTGGTTAGGAGTACCTGTAGGTACTTTCGATTGATATTCCGGGTCATATACTGGGAAACCAGTGATGTATCCTACGTTTTTCATTGTCAGATTCAAATTCAGAGCCTCGATTTTAGCACGTTTCAACATCTCTTTTGGGAAGGTATAACCTACCGTAATGTTATCCAGACGAAGGAATGAACTATTTTTATAGATCGAGTAGGAGATTCCACCCGGAGAAGTTGCTCTCAGACGCGGATAGTCATTAATAGGATTGTCAGGTGTCCAATATTGACGTTTAATAGAGTTTGTCACAGTCAAAAGTGCATTGTTGTTGGTAAAATAGTCAAGAGATTTTTTATGTCCCAGATAAGAGTACATACTGAATGATACATTCCAGTTTTTGAAGATAGTGAATTCATTGCGCATGTTCCAACGTACTTTCGGTGTTTCATTTCCCTGGAACACTTTATCATCATTATCATATTTATAGTTTCCGTCAACATCCAGTATTTTGGGGTCCCCGGGGATTTGTTTATATTTAGCAGCTTCTTCAGCTTCGTCTTGTTGCCATACTCCTATAAACTTATATCCCCAGATTTCATCCAATGCATGTCCGATGAAATACTTGTTCTGGATATCATCTGCCTCTTTCTGTCCGATTACGTTGCCATTTTCATCTTTGATATCTTCCATGATACCATACAGATGATTGATTTTATTTTTGTTGTAAGCTAAGTTGAAAGTAGTACGCCACGTTAAATTAGCTGTACGGATATTAGTAGAACTCAAGGATAACTCTATACCCGTATTTTGTATTTCTCCGATATTGGCTTTCACACTACTGTAACCAATCAGACTTGGCAATTGACGATCGTTCAGCAAATCGGTTGTTTTTTTCTTATACACATCCACGCTTCCTGAGAGACGGCCGCCTAAGAAAGAGAAGTCTAATCCACCATTCCAGGATACGGTTGTTTCCCATTTCAGGTCACTGTTTGCCATGCGATAGCAATAGAACGTATTAATGTCGACCACTGAACCGGTAACGGGGTCAATATAGAAATATTTGCGAGGATCCAGGTTCATTAGTGCATCATAAGTTCCAACGCTGCGGTTACCATTCTTACCCCATGAGAAACGAAGTTTTCCATACTCAAACCAACTCGGTTTATTAAGGAATTTCTCTTCAGAGAATACCCAACCTAAAGCGACAGAGGGGAATACTGCATAAGGATTACTCATACCAAAAGCTGAATAACCGTCGCGACGAATTGTAGCTGTGACCATATAACGTTGGGCATATGCATAATGCAAACGTCCCATTAGAGCTGCGCCTGTACGATAGATATCATCCGCTTTTGTTACAGGGTCTGTGCCATAACCAATACCATGGAATCCCAGATTATCGCTAGGTTGATAATGTGAATTTTCCATTGTATTATTCCAACGTTGGAATTTTTCCCAGTTTACTAATCCCGTAAAGTCAAATGAGTGTTTACCAAATTCCTTATTCCATTTCAACATATTATCCCATTGCCAGTAGAAATCTGTGATATTCTGACGGGATGATTTTCCGTTATCTGTAGAACTTGGATAATCGGCAGAGGTATGTTCCAACTTATTTGTCCATTCAAATCGTGGTGAATAAGTAGTTTGCAATGAGAAACCCAAAGGCAGATTAACTTTCAGATATATTGAAGAGTTAAGATTATATATATTATTAATTTTACTTTTATATGCCTGTTCCAGCAGAGGGTTGATACCATTATTATTATCATTTGGATAATATTTCAAAGTTGTTCCGTCGTCTTCATACAGGCTTCCGTAGGGCGACAATGTATTATAGTAACCGGAGGTAGTTCCGATATATCCTTCATCACGTGCGGTAAATTGTGTATTTATACCGTAAGTAAGGAATGACTGTACTTTATTTTCCAGATTTACACGAGCACGAATTGCACTGTATCCGGATCCACGTGTATTACTTTCGTTTTTCAGATAATTTAAAGAAGAATAGTAAGACATATCTTCTTTCTTACCGGAAATACTAACAGTATAGTCTTGTCGTAAAGCAGCTTTCTGATAAATCTGGTCTCTCCAGTCTACTGTCTTTCCAGCCATGTAATTCTCAATTTCTGTGCCGGTCATCTCCAAGCGGTTCAGCCATACTTCTGTTGGATTTCCTGATGCTCCGTCCATCCATTGGGCTAATTCGGTATTTGTCAGATTGGAAGGGTTATCATAGTAATTTGAAGGTTTACCTGATTGAGAGTAGATACTCTTTATCCCGTCTTGACGGAAATTTACAAAATCCTGTCCTGTATATACTTCTGGTACAGACGTAAGGAAAGAAGCTCCCCATGTTGCGTTAAAATTGATAGTTGGTTTTTTGCCACCACCTTTTTTAGTAGTAATCAATACAACGCCATTGGCCGCTTGTGCACCATATACAGCAGCTGAACTGGCGTCCTTTAATACATCGATACGTTCAATATCGTTCGGATTAATATCAGTCATTTCTCCACTGTAGATTACTCCGTCTAAAACCAGCAAAGGATTTGTAGAAGCACCGATAGTTCCTTTTCCGCGGATCATCATGGCGCTATTACCTTTAGTATCAGTTTCCACTCCTACAGATAAACCGGACACTCCAGTACGAAGCATGTCTTGAATTGTTTGGTGTTGTTCCTTTTCTAAATCGGCACCTTTCAATGAATTTACGGCACCTGTCAGGTCTTGTTTCTTCATTGTTCCATAACCTACTACAACTACCTCATCCAATACTTTTGAGTCTTCTTTCAGTTTCACCACCGATGCACGACCGGCTTTTACTACTTGTGTAGTATATCCAATATAAGAGACTTTCAAATCTGCGTTGTATGGAGCTGATAGGGTATAATTACCGTCCAAGTCGGTAATTACCCCATTAGTCGTTCCGTCTACTACTACATTGGCACCAATGATAGGTTCACCTGTTTCGTCCACCACTTTACCTTGAATGGTGACTGCTTGCCCCGGTTTTTTGATCTCTTTCTTAGGAAACAAAGCAATCTGTGTACTTGTTACTTCGAAATTTAAATCAGTCTTGGAAAACATTTTTTTCAAGGCAATAGAGATGGGTTCCTTATCAGCATGTAAACTAACTTTCTGTTGAAGATTAGTCTGTTTCGCATCATAAAAGAAGGTATATCCGCTTGCTTTCTCTATACGAGCCATAGCTTCGGATAGTGGTATGTTTGAGAAACTGATACTAATCTGCTTCTCCTTCGTTTGTGCTCCTAAATTAATACAAACGAACAGTAATAATAAAAACGCAAAGTGCTTTAAATTCATATTTTTTGAAATTATAAGTTAACTATGAAGTGCAATAAGAGCCTTGGCCTAAAAGATTTAAGCCTACTCATTCCCTTAATCATTGATTGAATATTCAAGGGTGGGCAATGGGTTGACACCACCCTTGAAGTTCACTGGAGAGGGATTTTCCTTCCGAGGTTATTCTTCAGGCGAATGGTCTTCGGGAGTATAGTCCATAAACTTCTTATTACCAATATTGAAATCTGAGATTTGGATTGTATTACCGCTATTACTCCATCCATCGTAAGTTAATTTGAAGTAACGGTAACTTACATTTTCAGGTAGATCGACAGTTACACTACTAATTGTAGCTGCGGTGGCTATCGGAGCTTCTTTTATAACTTCCGTATAGTTTTCTCCGTCATTACTTCCATAAACAGATACTTTTGTTACACGGAGGTTAGCGGTTGTATTTTGATAAGTACGGTGACGTAATACAAAGAAATCGAAATTTTGCGGAGTCTGCATGTCGATTACAAAGAATACGGATTCATCTTTACCTATTGTAAGCTTACCAGGTTTAATCAGTGCCAGGCAACTCTTTTCGTCGTCATCGATCAAACATTCGGGAGCGCCATTTATTACATTGTCAGCGAAATAGTCATGAGAGGTAGTTACGGTCCAGTTGGCGCGATCCAATAAGTTCGAGTGATCAATATCACGTACATAAATCTCACATGTTGAGCTTACATTGCTTCCATCTACGGCTTTTACAGTGATTGTAACATTTCCTAAAGCTTTGGTATACACTTCGCCATACTCATTTACTTCTGCAATCATGGCGTCGGAAGATGAATAAACTACATCAGGAGTAGTTGCATTGTCAGGGTTTACAGTCACTATACCACCTAAATTGAAAGTAGATTCTACGCCCATATAGTACTTCTGATACTTCTCAGGAATAGTGATGGAGGTAACCGGATAAATGCGTTTTTCCACTTTCACGAGGCAAGTAGTCCACATATCTGTGTTGTTAACAGACCATACGGTTAGCACGGATTCACCTATTCCGGTAGCAGTAATCACACCATTTTCATCAACGGTGAATACTTTGTCGTTTCCGGTAGTGTACCGGTATGTATATTCATCAGCATCTATCGCGCCTTCGGGCAATGTAGTGACTTTCGTATTCCAAGTGTCGCCTTCTATCAAAGAAATTACTTCATCCGGTACATCCGTTACCATCATGCGGTTCACTTTTATACTTGTGTTGTCATCTTTGTCATCGCAGGCTGCCATGCCGGACAGGAGTAAGACTCCTGTCAGCACTAATGCCAATTTATTAGTTATATATCTCAATGTTTTCATTATTATAAAAAATTTGATTCAGATTTTATTTTTTATACGATTCAAAGTTCTCATCAGTAATCAGGTACAAATTCTCCGGTGCTTTATTGTAGCCCTTTGCCTGGATTTCCGCTTTCAAGTCGTCGATTTGTTTTTGGGTTACTGTGAAGTTCTTGTTACCGTAATCATTGAACGTCTTATCTACCGGACGGAGGAACCCCCATTTTTCAAAGAAATCCAGGAAGTCTACTTTAGCTCCGTTACATACCTGACGAACAAAGTCTAATTGCAAGATACCTTGTGTATCAACAGAAGTATCCAAATCCGGAGTTGTGCGATAATGTTCATACAAATCGCGATAGAAGTCTTTTTGTCCCAACACATCCATGATGTAAAGTTTCAATTGCCAGAAAGGGACCAGTTTTACATAATATTCATCAGAAGCATTGTCCAGGCAATGGGGTTGTTCAGCTTCAATAATACGTTGAATGGCTTCTTCGTAAACGGTCATACCCGGCTTATCTTGATCCATTAATCTGGAGCCTTTTCCGAATGCACCTCTGACGTAGTTAGCATAAATATTATTGGTAACTTCGGTAGTACCTGTCCATTTTAGTCCCGGACGAGTCTGATTGCTATGGCCGATCTCATGGCCTAATACCCAGACACGGCTTTTCAATTCTGTAGTGGTACAGAATACTCCTTTGTAACTTGGCAGGTAGGCTGTATGATTGGCGGCTGAATACGGATTCTTACTGTTGTATTCTACATGCAGGTACATACGGTTGCCAAATTGTTTATTGTATTTGAACAGTCCCATGAAATCCCATTCCAGACGAACGACTTCATCCATCAGATCCATTACTTCCAGGATCGGTGTATTGGCTTCTTTATAATCGTTCACTGTCCAGGTGATGTGTACATATTTGCCCAATACATCGATATCCTGATATTTGGCATTGCGCAATACTTCTTCAAATTCGGCTTGTGTTCCGGTCTGTGCATTAAAATAACCGTTTACTTTAGCGAATGGAAAGTGAATCTTCACTGTTTTGGCAGCAGCAGCCTGTTGGTCTGCTTCTGTTTCCAATACCAATGGGATTTTTTCGTCTGTCAGATTCTGGATATAAATCAAACCGCCGGATAATACTTTTACTGTATTTTGTCCTTCTTTTAATGCATAAGATTTGCTACTATTATAACCTAATGCCAAATCTTGTACCACCATAGAGATATTCTGACCTTTTGTATCACCAACAAGTACTGTTAGTTCTTCACCTTGTTCTACATAGATACCAGTAGGATTATCACGCAAACTATAAGTAGATGTTTTATTTACAGCTGCCATTACAGATGGATTCTGATACGGGCGATATTCGGCGACTCTGTATTCCGGGTTGTATGAACCATTCAACAAAGCAGTTGCCAGTTTCTTATATGTTTCGCCCGGCATCTTTCTGATATCAGTCTCGGTAATACCTTCACGCAATTCCGAACAAGTATTATCAGTAAATACCTTGGTATAATCATATTTGTTTGCACTTACGCGGAAGAACTCCATTTCAGCACAACTGATACGGTTGTTATGGGCAGCATTGATGACAAATCGTACTTGTTTCACATTCTTTACTGGCTCATCCAGATTTAGTATGGTAGCAGTCGTGTAATTTGTCTCCATTGTGCATTCTTTTACTTTCACAAATTCAGGATTTTCTTCTGTAGATACCCAAATTTCAAAGTCGTTGAATGCTCCGTATTTAGTACCGTTATCGGTACGGGGATGATAAATAATGTAATTCAATACCGTACAATCTTCCAATGTATAGGTGATGAGGAATGGCCAATCGGTATATGCACCGAATTTAGAGTTGAAGTAACTGCTATAGTCACCGTCGAATGTATTTATAATGCCACGTGGCTCTTCAACGACTTCTTCGGTGGTAGCCTCTGCTGCACTTACCTTGATTTTAATGTCTTCTGAACCGGTAGAAGCTGCCTGACTAACAGGGATTTCTCTTCTTAGATCTCCGTAAGTAAGGGCGATAACTGTAGCGCGTGGTTCTTCATAGTAGTTAGGTTCAATGGTAACTTTCAGTAGATTATCTTTTATTTCCGGATAGCACCAATCTTTACCTTCACCTACAACAGAATATTGTATGTCAGTTAAAACTACATCGTCCGTAACTACAAGATAAACATCCTGATTTCCTCCACTGGCCGGGATATTTAATTCGAGAGGTAAGACTCTTATCCAACCTTCACGTCCCGGATCTGTGTCATCATCCTTACAAGATGTGAATAAGAGTACAAACAATACCAAAGCTATGTTCCATATACTTAATGAACAAAGCCTACATTTTTTCTTATAAATGTCAGTCATCGTTTTTTTAAAGATTAAAAAGGTTAATTAATGGCTTGTCGTTTAAGGCTTTACTCGAGTTAGGCCTTTTCGGCAATCGGTTAATTTATTAATGAATTATTTTTTCTTGTCGATAGTTACTACATTTTCTTCGTCAAACGAATACTCTATCGGATGTATACGTGACATTATTCGCAAGATCTCTTCCAAAGGTTCATGACGTAACGTAAATGTGTATCTGAACTGATCTTTTATTTTAGGCGAAAGGTTGATTTTCACATTATACCATTTTGAAAGAAATTGGGAAATCTCTTCTAAATTTTTATTCCGGAATATGATCTGATCATTAGCCCAGGAAACCGCCAGATTTACATTCCCTTTTTCAATTTGTATTCCTTGATTGCGCTTATTATAAGTTGCTATTTCACCGGGACGTAACATTCGTTGCTCTTTTGCCGTTTCTAAAGAAACAGACCCTTTTTGTAAACTGACATAGATGTTATCTGATTCGGGAAAAGCCTCCACATTAAATTTAGTTCCATGTACCACAACTCTAACGCCGTCCATTTGTACGATAAAGGGATTGTTTTTATCGTGAGTTACATCAAAATAGGCTTCCCCGGTTACATTTACCACTCTTTCTTTTACCTTAAAGTTGGTATTATAGCTTAATGATGTTTTGGAATGGGCCCAAGCAGTTGTTCCGTCAGGCAACACGATTTTTGATTTCCCTCCCCAATTGGTATAAGTTTGTTGAGCTACTTCCGGGCGTCCTACTTTTATGCCGAAATAAAAAGAGGCAGATGCAAATAAAACGGCCAGAATACAAGCTGCGGCTACATACTTGCGCATGAAAATTATAGCTTTATGCTTGTTATCAGTAGTTTTATTACCTTCATCTTTGGGTTTGTTCAAGGACTCTGTTTGTTCTTTTTCATTCATACGGCGCATTAATTCATTCCAGCATGAATCTGTATCGACCGTATAACCAACAGCTTTGGCGCGTACCTGCTTCCAGACTTCCTGAAGTTCTTCAAAAAGTCCTTTATGTTCTGCAACAGACAACCATTTTTCAAAGAGTTGTTCGTCACTGGCAGTTAATTCGCCTTTTAATTTAGAGATAATTAAATCCCATGGGATGTTCCTTTTCATATACCGTTTTTAGCTGTTTACAATATAATGACACAAGAATCCGAACATACCCTTACTCACAAATACTTTTTTTTTAAAATTATTTTTTTGTATGTTTGTAAACCAAATCCAACTCTCCTTTATTATGAACGATATATTTCTGTTACGATTACTGAAATCTGGTGACAGACAGGCGTTTAAACTGCTGTTTGACACTTATTTTGAAGCATTGTGCCGTTTCATGTATATCTATCTGGATAATAAACAGGATGCAGAAGAGATAGCAATTGATATTTTTATGTATCTCTGGGAAAATAGGGAGAAGATTGAAATTAAGCTGACTTTTAAAGGATATTTGTTTCAGGCTGCCCGAAATCGTTGTTTGAACGCCCTGCGAGATCGTAAGAGTACGCTGGCGATAGATGATATAAGTGGAAGCGAGATTCCCCAGGCGGATATGAACAATCCATTGGAGATGGAGGAATTAAGTAAATTGATAGAAGAGGCTGTTTTATCTTTACCTGGCAGATGTCATGAGATCTTTGTGAAGAGCCGTGAAGAGAAGTTGACTAATCAGGAAATAGCCGATGAAATGAATATATCCGTGAAGACAGTAGAAGCTCAGATAACCAAGGCTCTTAAGCGTATCCGCGAGTTTTTGGGAGAACAATATTATTACTTGTTTTAGTGCCGCTGGTATTCGGACCAAAGTACTATTAGACCAAAAAACGGTTGCACTTTATTCAAATGCAACCGTCTTTCAAAAGGGACAGTTTCTATTTTAAAAATCAACCTTTATAACATTCATATTCTTGTCTACTAATATTCCATCCTGAGCTTTCAGATTGAACTTTACAGGTCGTTTGGCTTTGAACTTTAAAATGATTAACTCTTCATTTCCTTCCAGGTAAGGCTTCTCTCCCAAGTTGACAAAAGTGGGATAAAGTGCTTTTGTCCCGTTGGTGTGTAACCGGTCATAAGTAAGGTTTTTCATTTCTTTCATATTGGGAGTTTCTACTGCAACAAATTCCCAATCTTTTGTATCGTAAGGCAATGCAAAACTAAGAGCATTTACAGATTGTAAATCGATTCCTTTCATGATGACCTCCATAATTTCACCTGCATGATAGGTTTGTTTGGTAGTCCGGATACTCAGATTACCTGCAACCGGAGGAGTAGCCTGTCTGCTTACTCCGTCTTCCAACTCAATAGCTACTGCGGAGATATCGTATGCATCGATTAATCCGTTGTTGTTCAGGTCTCCTTTACTTACATAATCGAAGTCGGCATCTCCTTTACGCAGGCCGGTATAGTTCATATAGGATGTCAGATCATTTTCATCCAGTTTTCCATCCAGATTTATATCACCTGGGATGTAGCTTTCGGAACTGGGAACTTTGAATACATACAATTCGCGTCCGGAACCGAAATTACCCACGGCTTCGCTGACTGCAATTTTTATATATCGGGCTACAGGCTGGTCTTTGAAAATGAATGTTTTTACGTCATTGCCTTGCCACTCAAATGTTCCGGCCTCCTGCCAGTCGACTTTATCCCTGCTGTAATATACAATACCTTTCTGTAGGGTTCCGTTACCTCCATTCTGACGGGGCAGGTATTCAAATTTATCCAATACGTTGATGCTTTTTAAATCCATAATGAGTTCGAATGGGACGGCGCTGTTCTGCCATTTGGTGTGCCAGAGGTCAGATTCATCAAAATTGAACATTTTGTCAATTCCTTGTCTTCTTTGGTTCTCACAAGTCGTTTCGGCCTGGATACCTGTAATGGCAAATTCCAGTGGGTTGGATTTTGTGGTAGCTGTAATTGTACTCCAGTCTGATTTTCCGTCTTTGTTTACAGCGCGTAGCTTGAATTCGTACGTTGTTTCGGGAGTCAGATCCTCAAACAACAGTTCCGTATCCCGGATGGTGGTGTAGTTCATGCCATTATATTCTATCTCATAATAATCGGCATTTTCTACTCTATCCCATGAAGGTGTAAGTGAATAAGGCCCTGTATGCGCTTCTGTTATTTGTATTTGAGGAGTTGTGAGTGTACCTGTGGATTGCAGATGGCGATTCGCTGGTTGGTATACAAATCCCTTAACTTCTACTTCTATGGGATTTACCGTAATATCGGTAGAGGTTAGTTTGATGTGCAAAACCGGATTTTTGGTAAGGATCATATTGGCAAAATCTGTTCCGGGAGTTGCAAACGAGTTCATATTTGGTGCAGCCTCGTAGTAATATACATTCTCTCCTTTATCGAAACTATCTGAGGAGCTTACCTCGACTAACTTCACCTTTTTATTCCCTTGTTTAGCTGTTATTTTTTGAGGTTTCGCGGTTACGTTTATTCTCAATATGGTTGCTTTCTCTTTTTCCATTTCCGGAAAACTACCGGTAGTGGGGGCAATGGTAACTCTTACTCTGTCCTTGTCTACAGTCGAAGTTATCAGTGTTGCAGTTGCTGTTCCGTTGCGGTAAGCTTCGGTAGTACCGTCGTCGTCGTATTCGGTGAACGTGCTGTTTCCGTAGGGATACAAATCGTATATGCGTACGTGTTTATCTATTTGGCTCACATTGTTGTGAGGTTTTGTCATTGGCAGAATTGCTCCTTGTTTGATGAAAACCGGAAGCTTCCAGAGCGGAGTATCGAAATTGTTAATAATGCAATCTCCTGAATATTGTTCACCTGTGAAATAATCGATCCAGTTTCCTTCCGGAAGATAAATACCATTTCGTACGTCGTTACCTTCTTCATCTGCCTTCGTATTTTGGTAAACGGGAGCTACCAGTATGGACGGACCATACATAAACTGATAACGGGTAGCTGTTCCTAAAGTATATTTGTTGGGATATTCGAGGAACATAGCCCGAATCATTGGCTTTCCATTTATTGCTTCTTTGGCGATACTATAGGCATAGGGCATGAATTCGGATTTCATTTTCAGATACCAGCGGTTGATAGAAGCTGCCGGTTCGCCCAGGATATGTGGATATTTGGGATTGGCTCCCCATCCGTCCATGTTCAATTGCATCGGAGTGAAAGTTTTCCATTGGAAATCGCGTACATTGACCGGTACATTTTTTCCTCCGAATATGCCATCCATATCCGAACAAATGTTAGGTTGTCCCGAAAGACCGGAACCTATATAAGTAGGGATGTGAAAACGGATATATTCCCATTCACCGCCGGTCTGGTCACCTGACCATATACCGGCATAGCGCTGTGTACCAGCCCAACCGTCCAGTGAAATAATGAAAGGACGGGCATTGTTACCATAATAAGGCATGATAGCCCCTACATCTGCTACGCCATTTAGTCCGAATGAGTAACCTGCACCTACCCATGCGACATCGGTTTTCAGTACACGTACACCGGCATCGCGTACCTCTTTTACAATATCACGTTGCAGGAGAGCTTCGATACCTGCTTTGGGGTGTAAATCAGATTGTGTCCACAGGCCAATTTCCACTCCATGTTTGCGTGCATAATCACCGAACTCTTTTAAATTCCGGATGTTTCCATCCAGTGTTCCGGTTTGCCCGTATCCTGCACCATAGCCATCATTGGGAAGAACCCATCCCAGTGGCATGTCATATGCATTATAACGGTCGATGACGGCACGGGCTGAGAACTGATAATTGTTTTTTTCACCATTCAATGATTCTTTAATCCCCCCATTGTCTTTTTGGCTTTCCTTATATTTTTTGCCGTCCTCAAAAAGAATACCCTTTTCGTCTTCTTTCCAATAGTCGCGATTGTAGGCATTCAGATGACCTTCATAAAATCCGAATTTGGGTAATAGGACCGGGTTACCGGTCAGCTGGTAAAAATCGTTCAATAAAGCTACCGGAGTACTATTTATCATGAAAAATAAATCCAGATAGTCCGTATCATGAGATAGTTGTACGATACCTTTTTGTGTGGCCCCAAAATCGTATTTACCTTTTTTGAATGTATGCCACATTACTCCGTATCCGTTTGTCGACCAGTAGTAGGGGGTTGGTGAAGCCACTCCGCCATCTGTCCAGTTATTCGTGTTTTCGATGGCAATAATCTTTCCTTTATGTGAAAATCGTCCGTTTTGTACTCCACCACCATAAAAATATTCTTCAGGACTCTCTTTCAATGAAAGTTTGGTATGCTTTCCGGAAAACTCTACCGGTGCCGTGGTTTCTGTTATTACTTTGTTCTCTATAAGGTTTATTATCTTGAATAATCCCGTCTGCTTGTCTATGGATATCCAGATGCGATTGGTGGCAATGTCAATGATCCCGTTTTTATCGTTCAATGTTATTTGTCCTGTTTGTCTTCGGGGAGTATTGACTAAGATCTGTGCTTCCGGGCTTGCCTGAGGATCACGGATGATACCTCCGGAATTATCTTGAAACATACGGAAAATGTTAGCTCCATAAAAATCAAGACTCAGCAGTGTTGTGTCAGAATACAGGACCTCTACGGTAGTAGGGTTAATCATTCGTGCACCCATAATGGCTGGCTGATGGTGGGATACTACTTGGGATAAGTCTGTTTTTTCACATAGAGCATGCATTGTAATGGGTGCATGGCTTAATGAAATTGTCAGAGCCAGAAAGACTACTCTACTCTGTCTCATACCTCGAAACGTTTTTTTCATGATCGTTTTGTGTATTAAATTAAGTTTCTGTATTTTATTGTTTTCTACTAAAAATACAGAGTAAGAAAATATAGAAAATTAGATGTTGCAAAAGTAATGCTCTATTTCATTTTTGAAAACTATTCTGCATATGTTTTTTCTTTGTATACAATTCTTGTCTTATTTTAGCAGTATGGTCAGCTTGTCGTTTATGGTTTATTTTAAAGCTAAACTTCTTATCACTTTATGATGAATTGTTTTGTAATTTATTGATAATCAGTGATTATGAAAGCGTACATTTTGGTTATGCAAGAATGTACACCTTTGCATAGCAAGAATGTACACTCTTGTTATGTAAAAGTGTACATTCTTATCATGCAGGAAGCCGCATTAAATATCAAGCTTATAATATTGGTTGATTTTCTATTACAATATTCTGTGAAAATCTACTGGCTCTTTGTAAGTCTATGTAAACTCTTATGATTATTCAAGCCGTTGTTCGTAGAGGAAAGGGGCGTTTCTCTACGACAAACGAGTCGAAACTCGTAGAGGAACGCTTCATTTGTCTACGAGAAAAAAAATGTTTATATAACATGTTGATATACAGTGTTTTGTGGATAAACTTGATTGTAGCGTTTTTTTTCTTGGTTTTAAGAATTACATTTAGATTTCTTAGTTTATTCGCTGTTTCTTAATATTTACAAATTGCAATGTGCTATTTATTATGAGTACTCATTCCGAGAACTAATGTTTGCTATAGTCATCCTGGTAGTAACGTTTATCTGTTTCTATGTAGCAGGTAGCATCAATACCAGCCTGAAGCAAATATTCTGTAATTTCTTTCAGTTTTCTACGCGGAACCCTTCCTATATAATACAGATAATAGTTATAGTCCTGATCCAATACTTCCATATTGTATGTGAAAGTTCGTTCACGGGCATAGTCAAAATTTACTTTCCGCAGGCTACTATAAGGAAAAGTCACGGTTCGCCCGATGCTATGTACTGTGAGGTTATCATTATCAAGCGTCAGATATCCAAAGCGGGTGAGCAGTGCATACAACAGAAAAGCACTGAGAACAAGGGAGAGTATTCCCGGAATAATTCCCCATAATATGCCCGACACAATCATCTTACATCCTAATATAGCAAATACAATAAATAGAGAGGTAAAATAAAGGAGGTATAAAGACGAACGGCAGTATTTCTTTTCCGGGATGGTTATCCCTGCTTCTCTTTTTCCCGGTTTATAGTTCTCGAAAGGTATTTCCCGGGATAACAAATAGTGGATAACGGCTGTTGGATGGCGATATAAAGGAAGGTAGATCGCTTTCGTTGTACCTTTATTCAAATGTAAAGTGAGTACTCCGGCACCATATTTGTCTTTTGATATCAGGTTACTTTTACGTGGCATCTGATAATATCGTTTCATAAAACTAAAACTCCCGATATCATGAAGTCCTATACCGCTGTGTTGCAACAGTTTTTCGGCCTGTTTTTGTTCCTTTGATGTCATTTTCATTTTTTTAATTCCGGATAACTGATACGTGTGTGGTAAATTGTTTTCAATTTTTCTTTGAATACAGCTTTTACAGTTGCGATATCCTTGAAAGTGATGGGGCATTCTTTGAAATATCCCTCCTCAATCTGAGAATCGATTATCTTTTCTACCAGGTTACTGATACTTTCTTCTGTGTATTCGGGCAAACTGCGTGAAGCTGCCTCTACGGCGTCCGCCATCATCAGTATAGCAGTTTCTTTAGAGAAAGGGTTTGGACCCGGATAGGTAAACTTTTCATCATCAGGTTCTTCACCGGGATGTTCGTTTTTCCAGGATATGTAGAAGAACTTTGTTTTACCTCGTCCGTGATGGGTACTGATAAAATCTTTTATAACTTTCGGAAGATTGTGTTTTTCTGCCAGTTTAAGACCGTCCGCTACATGATTGATGACGACTTGTGCACTCTGCTCGTAATTCAGGTTTTTGTGTGGGTTAATTCCTCCGGATTGATTTTCGGTAAAGAATGCCGGGTTTTCCATTTTGCCAATGTCGTGATATAAGGCACCAGTACGTACCAGCTGGCTTTTAGCTCCAATGCGGATGGCCGCCTCTGCGGCAAGATTGGCTACTTGCATAGAGTGTTGGAATGTACCGGGTACTGTTTCAGACATTTGGCGAAGCAGATCATTGTTGATATTTGATAGTTCCACCAGAGTTACATTGGAGGTGAATCCAAATGTTTTTTCCAGAAGGAACAATAATGGATAAGCAAATAATAGTAAAATGCCATTAATAATAAAATAGGTATACATTCTTACGTTTAACTTTGCAAGGTCATTTTCTGTTATCAGCTCAAATGCAAAGTAAACGGCTGCGTAAGTGAGTATTACCAGAAGAGCTGTTCGAAACAGTTGAGACCTCTGTGAAAGTTCCCGCAAACTGAAGATAGCCACCAGACCTGCCGCCAGTTGGGTCAATATAAATTCATGAGGAAACCGCAACGCTATCGAACAAATCAATATTGTAATGACATGCGTCAGAAAAGCGGTTCGGGAATCGAGAAATACCCGTATGATAATGGGAAGCATGGCATATGGCAGGATATACACATTAAATATACTGTGCGTCACCATTAGTGCAGTGATTACACTGTAGAATACAATTAATATGAATAGTAGAGATAAACTGCCTTTTCGTTGATAGTAGTCTTTTCGGAAGAGCTCCAGATAAAGCATAAAGCAAAGCGTGAGAATACTGACAAAGAGTATTTGACCTACCAGTCTAAGTTGTTTCTGTCCCAATGATTCACTCCGTTTAATCGATTCTCTTCGGAGAGATTCTAATATGTTGTATGTTTTCGGACTGACTATTTCACCTCGGTCAATGATTTTTTGTCCGCTCACTACCACTCCACTGGTCCATGAATAGTTGTCCAGAATGTCTTCTTTTACTGTTTGGGTGCGTTTTTGATCATATGTCAGGTTGGGGGATATGTATTCGTTGAGAGCACATTGACGCAGAATGTCCCGGTTGTAATGAGCTGTATCTGCAGAAAGCATATGCTCGTATGCTTCTTTTAAAGTATAAATATTGGCGGTAAGTTGTGATTCAGCCATTTTATCATCTATCTTCATAATGGCCGTTGTACTGTCTTTATCCAGTTTTTGGGCATCTTCTGTCGAAACAATGCCGGCAGCATAAATATCTTTCAACGTTCGTTCGATGTAACGGATATAATCATAGGAAGGCAGAATTCCTTTAAGATGATTCTGATAATTCTCCTTTAACTTGATGAGTGCATCTTTTTCTACATCCTTATTTAATTGATAATAAGGCTGAAAGGAAGCAAGCAGACTATCCTGCTCCCGTTTTACAACTGCATCATCTTTATAAATAGGAAAGCCGAATGTAGCTATCAGTTGCCCGTATCTCCAAGGTTTGTTAGTGTCAAACTGATAGTTGAATTTGTTATCGCGGGGTAGGAAGTATACAATAATTGCTACCGTAGCTACAAATATCAGTGCTTTGTATAACAAATCTCTGTAAGAGAAGCTGCTTTTTTTCTTGAGATGATTCATATCCTTTGAATTTTTTGCGAAAAGTACAAAAAAAAACAATCGTGTGGAAAAAAAAGTTTAATTTTGCCACGATTTACCTATACTAACGCAAATTATGGCAGAAAGAAAAGTAAGAGTTCGCTTTGCTCCGAGTCCTACGGGAGCATTGCACATCGGTGGTGTGCGTACAGCTTTGTATAATTATCTCTTTGCTCGTCAGCATGGAGGGGATATGATTTTCCGTATTGAAGATACTGATTCAAACCGTTTTGTACCCGGTGCGGAAGAATATATCCTTGAATCTTTCAAATGGCTTGGAATTCATTTTGATGAAGGAGTAAGTTTTGGAGGAGAACATGGGCCATACCGTCAATCTGAACGCCGCGAAATATACAAGAAGTATGTAAAAATATTGCTGGATAATGGCAAGGCCTATATTGCTTTTGATACTCCCGAAGAGTTGGATGCTAAGCGTGCTGAAATAGCAAATTTTCAGTATGATGCTTCTACACGGGGTATGATGCGTAATTCACTGACTCTTTCAAAAGATGAAGTCGATGCGTTGATTGCTGAAGGCAAACAATATGTGGTTCGTTTTAAGATAGAACCCAATGAGGATGTGCATGTCAATGATCTCATCCGGGGTGAAGTGATTATTAATTCATCTATTCTGGATGATAAAGTACTTTATAAATCGGCCGATGAACTCCCCACTTATCATTTGGCAAACATCGTGGACGACCATTTGATGGAAGTTTCTCATGTGATCCGTGGTGAAGAATGGTTGCCTTCTGCGCCTTTGCACGTATTGCTATACCGTGCTTTTGGATGGGAAGATACAATGCCTGCATTTGCTCACCTGCCTTTGTTGCTTAAACCTGAAGGTAATGGTAAATTGAGTAAACGCGATGGTGACCGTCTTGGTTTTCCGGTATTTCCACTCGAATGGCACGACCCAAAGACGGGTGAGGTGTCATCAGGTTATCGTGAAGCCGGTTATCTGCCTGAGGCGGTGATTAATTTCCTTGCTTTGTTGGGATGGAATCCGGGTAATGATCAGGAAGTGATGTCTATGGATGAACTAATCCGGCTTTTTGATTTGCATCGTTGCAGTAAGTCGGGTGCTAAATTTGACTATAAAAAAGGCATCTGGTTCAACCATCAGTATATTCAACAGAAATCCAATGAGGAAATAGCCGGACTCTTTATTCCTATCCTGAAAGAGCATGGTGTGGAAGCTCCTTTTGAAAAGGTGGTGACTGTGGTAGGTATGATGAAAGACCGTGTAAGTTTTGTCCGTGAGTTATGGGATGTTTGCAGCTTTTTCTTTGTTGCACCTGCGGAATATGACGAAAAGACGGT
>QWCY01001749.1_pt1 | contig 30752 bp, 33 predicted proteins | sample 1972631 | NCBI WGS metagenome assembly QWCY01 (sample SAMN09866696, study PRJNA288562) | Human gut metagenome isolate pre1_stool, whole genome shotgun sequencing... | isolation source: gut | host: Homo sapiens | place: USA: California
CCAGAACCATGCCGTTTTCGTCTGCAGTGTCCTTTCCACGGCCTCACGGTTGGTAAAGCCCAACATCAGCACCGCCCCGTCGCCGGCATCCTGAATAATCACCGGGATCAGCTTTGATTTCTGAAACAGCAAATCCAAATCCAGCATTGCAGTCCCTCCTTCTCATAGCCGTACGGGAATGTTTCGGTTATGCAGATATTCTTTGACCTGCCCCACGGTCAGTGCACCGAAATGGAACAGGGACGCAGCCAATGCCGCATCGGCATCCGTTTGCTCAAACACCTGAACAAAGTGCCCCAGTGTACCGCAACCACCGGAGGCAATGACGGGAATACGCACCGCTTCCGTTACGGCACGGAGCATGGGGAGGTCAAATCCCTCCTTTGTGCCATCTGCATCCATACTGGTCAGCAGGATTTCGCCTGCCCCGAGCTGTGCCATTTTTTTCGCCCATTCGATTACTTCCAGACCGGTTGCGTTACGGCCGCCATGCGTGAAGATTTCCCAGCGACCCGGCGAGACCTGTTTGGCATCGATGGCAACGACAATGCATTGCGATCCATAGCGTGAAGAGGCATCGGCGACGAGCTGGGGATTGGTTACGGCCGACGTATTGATGCTGACCTTGTCCGCCCCGGCATTCAACAATCTTCTCACATCCTCAACAGTGCGAACACCGCCACCGACGGTCAGCGGGATGAACAGCTCGCGCGCCGCGCGCTCGGCGACCGGTACCCGGACGACGTGCTGCTGCACTGGCTGAAGAATTTCTACCGCCGCTTCTTCGCGCAGCAGTTCAAGCGCAGCTGTCTGCCCGACGGGCCGAAGATCGGCTCGGTCACGCTCAGCCCCCGCGGCGACTGGCGCATGCCAAGCGACGCCTGCGCTGCCGTGTGGCAGGCGGAGCTTGACCAGCTGGGATAAAAATCACACAGCCCTGCACCATACCGGTGCGGGGCTTTTTACGCTCTTTCGCCTTATTCAAGAAAAATTTACATTTCACCATCTTGACCGAAAGTCAGCTTTAGGGAGTAAGATGGCCATAAAGAACATGAAATGGAGGTAAGCCATATGAAATCCCTGATCCTTTACTATTCTTACCGCGGCAACACGCAGCGCATCGCCGAGCGCATCCACGCCGCCATCGGCGGCGACATCGCCCGCATCGACACCGTCGTGCCCTACACCGGCTCGTATGACGACGTGGTCGCACAGGGCGAGCGGGAGGTCAAGCAGGGCTTTCTGCCGGAGCTCAAGGCGATGGACATCGACCTGAGCCGCTACGACACGATCGTGCTCGGCACGCCCGTCTGGTGGTACACCTGCGCCCCGGCCACACGCGCTTTTCTGACCGCGCACGACCTCGGCGGCAAGACCGTCTACCCCTTCGCCACGAACGGCGGCTGGCTCGGCCGCACGCTCAAGGACGTGGCGGCGCTGTGCCCGGGCGCGGACGTGAAGCCGGGCCTGGACGTGCGCTTTAACGATGCGACCCTGCGCACGCCGGACAAGACCATTGACCGCTGGATCGCGGCCATTCATGACTGAGTAGGTACTGCCATGAAAAAGCTCATCCCCCTGCTGGTCAGCGCGCTGATGCTGCTGAGCCTCGCCGCCTGCGGCAGCAAGACCACCGCGCCCGAGACCGCCACGGCCCCCGCCGCCAGCGGCGGCAAGACGCTCGTCGTCTATTTCTCCGCGACCGGCAACACGAAAGCCGCAGCCGAGGCCATCGCCGCCGCGACGGGCGGCGACCTGCTGGAGCTGGAGTCAGCCGAGCCGTACACGAGCGCCGATCTGGACTACAACAACGCCGACAGCCGCGTCTCGCGCGAGCACGACGATGCGTCTCTGCGCGACGTGGCACTCAAGACCACGACCGTGGCAAACTGGGCCGACTATGACACCGTCTATATCGGCTACCCGATCTGGTGGGGCATCGCCGCGTGGCCGGTGGACACGTTCGTCAAGGCCAATGACTTCACCGGCAAGACGGTCATCCCCTTCTGCACCTCCGGCAGCAGCGACATCGGCGAGAGCGGCACGCAGCTTGCGGCGCTCGCCGGCACCGGCGACTGGCAGACGGGCAAGCGCTTTGCCTCCGCCGTCACGCAGCAGGAAGTTGCCGACTGGGTCAAGTCCCTCGGCAATTAACCGCAAAAACCGCATCCCCGGCCGACGCTTCTCGCCGTCAGCCGGGGATTTTTTGCAAATCTTTATCTCACCTATACAAGATCTTTTGTTATTTCCTTGAATTTTCACCTGAAATATGCTATCTTGTCTCTTAGCAGCAACGCCGGATTTCGGGACATTTCCTGTCGGCGCTGTACCGCCGCGGATCACGCGGCCGGGAAACTTGCAGAATCAGAAAGGATGACCCGATATGCAGCCCGAAATACTCGACGTCCTGTACCGGCTCGTTGGCGAGCACGGCTGGAACTGGGGTATGGCGCGCAATCTCATCAACCGCCAATTCGGCACCAACTACACGATCAAAGAACTGCAGCGATTCTATCTCCGCCGTCCGCGGCCAAAACCAGACTCGGTTTTCAAATAAACGCATCATGCAAAATCCCCGGCGACGGTATTCACCGCACGCCGGGGATTTTTCCCTGTTCACAGGTTTTCTGGAGCATCGGCTGAATATGTTCGGATATTAGGATAATACTGTGTGATCAATTTATAATTCTCCTCCGTAAACGGAAGGATTGCAATCGTTTTCATATGAAACACAGCAAACTGCATATCCTGCCACCACGGCCAAGTCTGTCCAAATAAGATAGCTTTTTTCTTTGCAAACTTTGTTTTGTCCAAAGACGCGTCCTTTGTGCACCGGATAATACGGTGGAAATTACTATTACTGAGTCCTAAATTGCACACGCATACATCTTCCACATCCGCCCACTTATAGAAATATTTTTTTCGAAATGAAAGAACGCAAATGCCATTGTTTGAGACCATATACTTCGCAAAGAGGAACCTCATATTACAAAAAACAAAATATGCAACAAGGAACAGCAAAACATACACAGCCAGTGCCGCTATAATATCTGCAGCTGACAATATGACAGCATTCTCAGACACATCTTTCGCCATCGAATAAGCAATCCAAAAAAAGGCAAACACAATGGCGGGTATTGTAATCACCAATTCAACAATCAAGCTGCCTTTTTCTTCGCTGTTCAAAGGAACGCACTTCTCCGGTTTCCGTTCGTCCATCGCACACCTCTACCTTCTGGCGTTTCACCGCAATACAAAGGGTCCTGACATCAGTATACATGGCTGCGTACTGCCTGTCAAACGAGCAAAAGGCAACAGACTAAACGCGTGCGGTGCCGATGTCCTGCGTCAGCGGCCCCGCCATTCGTAGTCCGCTGGCAGCTGCCCATTGCGCCTGCTCTCTGCATTCCATTCGATTTTAAAATGAAAAGAGACATCCGATCGGATGTCTCTTTTCGTGGTGGAGATAAGCGGGATCGAACCGCTGACCTCTTGAATGCCATTCATGTCCTTCACGTGAATTATCATTTTTTACCTTCTAGAAAAGTGTTGACACGTCAGCGTTTTTCTTGTACGATGTTTCAAGAGGCATGAAAAGTGTCAACTATTTTCGAGTATTTTTGTTGACACTTTTGTTGACACTTTTTCGTTTGGAGGCAGTGCAGCCATGGCAAACATCAGCGCGAGAAAAGGAAAAGACGGCAGTGTTGTCAGCTACCGTTTCCGCACCTGTGTTGGGCGCGATGAGCAGTATCGGCAAATTTGGCGCACGTGCACGATCAAGCGCCCGGAGGGATTGACCCCGGCAAAAGAACGCCGCGAGGTTGAACGGCTTGCGGATGCATGGGAGCAGGAGCAGCAAGAAAGCTTCGAGAGAAACGGATCAGCGCAGGACAAAAGCAAGATCACGCTCGCGGAGTTTGTCCGTGCACACTGGTGGCCGGATCACGTTCTGGACGGCACGCATACGCCGAGCAGTATTTCTTTCTACCGCAATATGTCGGATGACATTGTGGCGTACTTCGGCGAGAGTAAGAAACTGCGCGCGATCGATGCCGAAGCGGTCAAGTGCTACATCAAGTATCTGAACACCGAAGCGCTGACGCGCAGCGGCAAGCCCTACAGTGCGACCACGATCACCCGCCACTACCAGACACTCCGGAACATCATCAACTACGCGCTCCGCTTCGGGTATCTGAAAGACGACCCTTGCAGGTATCTCTCCGTCAAGGACAAGCCACGCAAAGAGACAAAGCAGATTGATTTTCTCGCGCCTAAGGATGCGCAGCGATTTCTTGCAGCGCTTGAGAGTGAGCCGCTGTTCTGGCGCTGCTTTATGAACGTCCTGATTACCTGCGGTCTCCGTCGCGGTGAGGCGAACGGTCTGCAATGGGGAGACATTGACGGCGATACCTTTACGCTGAATGTGGCGCGCAATGTGACGATCGACAAGAACAGTCCGGATAAGATCCACATCGGCGAGACAAAAGGCAAAGAGAGCCGCACCGTTCCGCTCTCTCCGCGTGTATATGCCATGCTCATGACATTCAAACACGAGCAGGAGGAGAAATACAACGGTAAGCTGCTCCCGAGCGCATACATTTTCTGCAGCACGGTGAACCCGTATGCGCCGCAGTACCCAACTGTGCCGACGCGCTGGCAAGCAAGATTTGTGAAGCGTCACAACCTGCCGAATGTCAGCCCGCACGATCTGCGCCACACGGCTGCAACGCTCGCTCTGGAGGGCGGCGCGGATCTGAAACAAGTGCAGCAGCTTCTTGGCCATAAAGACCCGGCCACCACCATGCGCTTCTATGCCGGTGTCACCGAGGAGGCCGAGCGCAGAACGGTGCAGGGCATCGAGAGCGTGCTCGCAAGCGGGGAGAACTGAACCATGAACTACCCGAACAATGTACGCGCATACCGAGAATACCACGGCGTCAGTCAGCGGTGGCTGGCAAGAAAGGTGGGATGCGGGAAGACAACGATCAGCGAGCTGGAGCGCGGGCGGCTGCCGAACGTGGTGACGGCAATCAAGATCGCCCGGGCGCTCGAAACGACCGTGGAAAAATTATGGGAGGGTGAACTATGACAGACGAGGAACGAAGGGCGTACTTACGGCGCGAGATCGATCGCTTGCTCGACGAATCGAGTGATCGAAAACTTTGGCTGACGCTGTCGTTTTTGCGTGCAGCGTAACAAGAGAATAGGCAAAGAAAGAGGGACAGGATTGATTTCCTGCCCCTCTTTTTTCGATTCGACGTTTTTCACAAAAACTAGTCCTCGCATTTGTGCATTATAATATACCCATTGTGATATTCTTCGGCGAAACGCGAAAACCTTCATGCTTTTGCCGAAAGTTTTCAAACACAACATCTTGCGCTATTGGAATTTTACACATACACTAAATAGGCGTTGCGTTGAAAAAACCGACAAAATAGGATATAATTACAGTGTGTAGGACGATAACGCACAGTAATTCTCAGGGCGTTGCGGCTGCAAAATACTTACATGGAGGATTTACATGAACAACTTTCAAACGATCAGACAAACGGCGCACGGGACGGGCCTCCCTGAGGGGATGCTCCGCGCCCGACTCAAGCGCAACAAGCTACCCGGCTTCTATGCCGAATCCCGCTATTACATCAATGTCCCGCTCTTGATGGAGATGCTCGACGCGGAAAGCAGGACGAGCGTCGCCACGGATGGAGGCGAAGCGCATGAGTAAGAAAATCACGCCTATGAGCGCAATCCGCGCAAAGTGTATCGAGTGCTGCTGCGGGAATGCTGCAGAGGTGCGCAGGTGCGAAATCGCAGACTGCGCATTGCATCCATATCGCAGCGGGCACAATCCCGCGCGGGCGGGCATTGGCGGCAATCCGCGTAAATGCGATTTTCCCGCCGATTCTGCGAACTCAACTAAGCCTTTTGCAAACGCAAGCCGCTCAGAGGGTAAGAATGCGTTTGTGCCGGTCAGGCCAGAAAACACGCGCTCAAGTGTGCGCAGGAGGTAAAGCGTGGCGAGTGAAAAACAGCAACCGTTTGGTTATACCCAGATATCCAACGCCATTTTTCAGGACAAGCGCCTAAACGAGGCCGATGTAGGCTTGCTTTGCGTCATGCTGTCGCTCCCGCCTGACTGGCAATTTTCCGTCGCCGGTCTATGTGCCATTCGCCCGCAAAGCGGTCGTGACAAACTGGCGGCGAGTATCAAGCGTCTGGAGAACGCCGGTTATCTGCAGCGATCACCGCAGCGTGATGGCGGGAAGTTTATACATACCGTTTGGGAAATCACTGATACACCGTCAACGGAAAAACCGTTGACGGAAAAACCGTTTACGGAAAAACCGTTTACGGAAAAACCGTTTACGGATTTCCCGGAGGAAACAAATACTCTAAGTAACAAAGAACTTAATAAGAAAAGAAATACTGAGAGTGTTCCGCGCGCGACGTGCGCGCGTGAGCGCACACCCTTTGTTGCTCCGAGTGTGGAAGAGATTGAAAGTTTCTGCTCTCAAGAACAGCTTTCGATTGACGCGCAGAAATTCGTGGATAACTACGCCGCAAAGGGCTGGACGATTGGCAGCACACCCGTTCATGACTGGAAAGCGCTTGTGCGCAAATGGGCGCGTGAAGATCAGGAGAAACCTGCTGCCAAGCAGATAAGAAGCAGGATACCAAGTGACGACGACTACTTAGGAGGTTGGGGATAACATATGATCGAAAACAATTTAATTTCTTCGCTTGATGGATACGCAGCGCGCGGAAATGCCGCCGCTGAAAAGCGCGGCATCATTACCGATGAGGACGGCGTGGAACGTTGCGCGATTTGCAATGAACCTGTTTTCGAGCTCATTGGCGGCGTCAAGCGGCCAGTAGAGTGCGCGTGTGATCGTGCCGAGGCCGACAAGTCAAACCGCCGCAAAGCCGTAGACGCAGCGAGGAGAAAAGCCGAAGCGTCGCCGCTTTTCTGCAGAATGTACACGGAGGGCCGATTCTCGTTTGCACGGGATGATGCCGCAAGCAGCAATGCGTCCAAGACGTGCCGCAAGTATGTAGAACACTTTGACGAACTGAAGCAAAAAGGCTACGGACTGTTTCTTTCCGGCGGTGTTGGTACAGGAAAAACATTTTACGCCGCCTGCATTGCAAACAAGCTCGTCTCGAACGGAGTTCCCGCACTTATGTTTTCGTCTCAAAGCCTCGTAAGCGCAGTTCAATCGTCAAAAAGCGATATCAACGAGCTGTTGCGTGAGTTAAATTCTTTTGACCTGCTCGTGCTCGACGATTTTGGAGCAGAGCGAGAAACAGACTTCGCACTGGAAGTCATAGAGCGTTTCACTGATTCGCGCTCTCTTTCAAAGAAGCCGCTCATTGTTACGTCGAACCTCGCGCCGAAGGACATGATGAATGCGTGCACAGACTTGCGGAAAATGCGCGTTTGCGATCGTTTGCGTTCTATGTGCCCCGTATCCGTCCCTGTTCTAGGCAATAGTAGACGCGCAGAACAGCAGCGGGAAAAAGAACAGGAAGCGCTCCGGATTATGGGCCTTGTGTAATGCAAAGCACCCGATTGCACCGAACTGCCAAAGCGCGGCCGCATTGACGCGGTTTTTTTACCGACTCAGCAATAGATTTTTTGAACGGAGGGAATGGCCTATAGAACACACGCGGCATACATCCGCAGAGCGAAAAGAACGAGTAGAGTGCGGAGATTCTGCGGAATATCGCGCTCTCGACGACAAGAACCAACTCTGCAAGTATTGGCTGCTCGAAGAGCCGGAGGTGCTTGAGACGTCAAAAAACGTCGTCAGATACTACCCGAAGCACGGGAAGCTGGTATTTCACTTGCCGGATTACTATAGCCCTAGAACGTGCTCCATGCACATCGGCAAGGGTGTCGGGCTTGACTTGACAGCGCTGGACGATAACCCAGACGTGCTGCATAGGCTCATTGAGATCCTGCAGCAGATTGAGAAAAGCGCATGACATGAACTGAATAAGCCTTATGGGGGACGGATTCCAAGCGGCATTTTTATTTCCGTGTGAGCGAAAGTTTTTGCAGGCCGCCTGTTTTCCGCCCCCTCATTGTTTTTTCGGGAACTCTCAAACGGCTGCATAGTATGGGGCGTGGGGCGGCGCTCGACGGGGCGCGCCTTTTTCCGCTATCCCCGGCGGGGGGGAGGGAGGTGTACACACCCGGCTATGCATCCGAAAATTAGGCACCCACGTCAGCGCGGCGCGGGCTGAATTGCTCAACACAGCGCGGCAACCGAATAGAAAAACAGAGCCGTGACGAAATTTGTTGACACTTTCTGTTGACACTTTTGATTTCCCGCTCGAAATTCAGAAAAAGAAAAAGCCCTGTAACCATTGAGATTACAGGGCTTTTTCGTGGTGGAGATAAGCGGGATCGAACCGCTGACCTCTTGAATGCCATTCAAGCGCTCTCCCAGCTGAGCTATACCCCCACAGGCAAGGTGTATCTTATCAGAAAACGATACGAATGTCAAGAACGTTTTTGCATTTTGGCGAAAAAATCTGCGCGGCGGCCGGACCGCCGCGCAGAGCTCTTTTTCCGTTTGTATGTGCGTCCGCGCGCTCACGCCTCGCAGTCGCGGCGGACGATGTCCGCGATGGCGGCGGCCAGCTTCTTGTGGCCGTCGGGGTCGAGATGCTCGCCGTCGAGCGCGCTCATCTGCGTGACCGTGCCGGCGTCCAGAAAGCGCAGACCATACGCCTCGGCGATCATCTGATACTGCGCCGCCACGCCCTGTGAGACGGAGAGCGACTGCGCGTCATACTCCGGATCGCGCTGCGGCGCGGCTGGGCCGAGCGGCGGCGGGGCCACGAGCAGGATCTTCGTCCACGCGGGCAGCATGCCGATGACGAGCCGCACGAGCTGGTCCATGCCGGCGCCCACATCCTCGGCGGAACGGGACTTGTCGATCTTGCAGTCGTTCGTGCCGAGCATGAGGATGATATACTGCACCGGGCCGTGGCTCTCGATGCTCAGCGGCAGCGTCTCGAGCGCGGAGCGGCCGGCACGATTGTCGTCCGGAAACGCCGCCGTGCGGCCGACCAGGCCGTCCTCCGCGACGTAATACCCGTCGCCGAGCAGGGCCTGCAGCACGCCGGGATAGCGGATATCGCGCCCGTAGCGGTGCTTCCAGTCGGGCGTGAAGCCATAGGTGTTGCTGTCGCCGAAACAGAGGATCTCGATCACGCCGCGCACCTCACTTCAGGAAACCGCTGATGATCTGCTCTTCGGCTTCCTTTTCGGTCAGGCCGAGGGTCATGAGCTTGTTGAGCTGCTCGCCGGCGATCTTGCCGATGGCGGCCTCGTGGATGAGGCTGGCCTCGACGGAGTTTGCCGTGATCTCCGGGCGCGCGCCGACGGTGCCCTCGTCCATGATGATGGCATCGCACTCCGAGTGGCCGGCGCACTTGTTGTTGCCGCGGATGTTGGAGTTGAACATCTGGCTGGAGTGGTCCTTGGCGACGGAGCGGGAGATGACGTTCGTGCTGGAGTCATAGCCGTCGAGATCAACGGAGAAGTTCGTCTCCGCGTGCTGGTGGCCGTGCGTCATGATCTTTTCCTTGATGATGAGCGTGGCACCGTCCGACAGGTGGGCCTGCGTGTCGCGATAGGTGGAGTCGATGCCCTTGATCTGGGTCGTCTCCATCTCCATGTAGGCGTTCTCGCCGAGGTCGACGATCGTCGTCGGGTTCATGACGTTCTCGCCGTTGCCGTCGCCCTCGCCGTAGTGCTTTTCGATGTAGCGCACCTTGGCGTTTTTGCCGACGAAGAAGCTGTGGATGCCGTCGTGGCGGGACTCCTGCGTGCCGCAGTTGTGGATGCCGCAGCCGGCGACGATGGTCACATCGCAGTCCTCACCGACGTAAAAGTCGTTGTAGACCATATCCTTGAGGCCGGTCTGGGAAATGATGACCGGGATGTGCACGCTCTCGTTTTTCGTGCCGGGGGCAATGTAAATGTCGATGCCGGGCTTGTCTTCCTTCGTGACGATGTTGATGTGCGCGGTCGTGTTGCGGCCGGCGAGCTTGCCGTCGGCGCGGATGTTATAGGCACCCTCGGGGATGCCGTGGAGGTCGGCGACCTCTTCGAGCAGTTTTTTCTCAATTGCATCCATGGTGATTCCCTCCCTCAGACCTTGTCAGCCAGGCGGCTGCACACGCTCGACGCCTGCATGAGCACGGGCATGATCTCATCCTTGCTGCCGATGGCGCGGATCTCGCCGTCGACGAGCACGACGATCTTGTCGGCCGTCTCGAGGATGCGCTCCTGGTGCGAGATGATGAGGATGCTGCCGTGGATCGTCTCGTGCATCTTCTCGAACACGCTGATGAGATTCTGGAAGCTCCAGAGGTCGATGCCGGCCTCGGGCTCGTCGAAGATGGACATCTTTGTGCCGCGGGCGAGCATGGTCGCGATCTCGATGCGCTTGAGTTCGCCGCCGGAGAGGCTGGCGTTCACTTCGCGGTTGACATAATCCCGCGCGCACAGGCCGACCTCGGACAGGTAGGTGCAGGCCTCGTTCGTTGAGAGCTTCTTGCCGGAGGCGATGCTGATAAGGTCAAAGACCGTGATGCCCTTGAAGCGCACCGGCTGCTGGAAAGCGAAGCTGATGCCGCGGCGGGCGCGCTCGGTGATGGACATGTGGGTGATGTCCTCGCCGTCGAGCAGGATCTGGCCGGAGGTCGGCTGCTCGATGCCGGCGATGAGTTTGGCCATGGTGGACTTGCCGCTGCCGTTCGGGCCGGTGATAACGACCATGCGTTCATCGACCGTGAGGCTCACGTCCTTGAGGATCTGACGGACACCGTCGTCCGTTTCGGCCTCAAAGCAAAGGTGTTTGAGTTCAAGCATTGGTTTCATTCCCTCTTCTCTAGTTTCAAAAATCTTCGTCGTCAAATTTATCGGACAGGTCTTTCTTAAAAGACAGTTTGGACTCTTTGTGCCGGATAAGGCGGCCGATGTTGCTGCGATGCTTGACCACGAGCAGGATCACGCAAAACAGGCTCAGCAATGCCGGCAGCTTGCCGCAGGCGGCGAGCACGCCGATGGGCGCGATGAGCGCGCCGCAGATGCTGCCGAGCGACACATAGCGCGTGGCCCAGACGATGCCGACAAAAATCAGCAGCGAGACAAGGCCGGTCGGGAAGCTCACGATCAGCAGCATCGTCTCGGCGCAGAGCACGCCCTTGCCGCCGCGAAAGCCGTAAAACACCGGGTAGATGTGGCCGAGCATGACACAAAAGCCCGCAAACACCTGCCCCGTGGACGCCGCGCCCTGCGTGCCCATGATGAACCCGCCGGCCACAACGGCGATGACGGTTTTGAGCACATCCGTGCCGATGACGATGGCGAGGCCGGGCGCGCCGAACGTGCGGTAGAAATTCGTCAGGCCGGCATTGCCGCTGCCGTAATCGCGCACGTCGCGGTGAAAGACGTATTTCGATGCGATGATCGCCCCGTTGAGCCCGCCGAGCAGGTAGGAGAAAACGGCGATGGCCGCGAGCAGTCCGGGGATCATTCCTGCTCTCCCTTCTGCCGGATGACCATGCGGATGGGCGTGCCCTCCAGGCCGAACACGGCGCGGATCTGGTTTTCCAGATAGCGCTGGTAGGAAAAATGGAACAGTTCCTTACTGTTACAGAACACGACGAAGCACGGCGGCTTGACCCCCGTCTGCGTCATATAATAGATCTTCAGGCGGCGGCCCTTGTCCGTCGGCGGCTGGACGCGCGCCTGCGCGTCGGCGAGGACGTTGTTGAGCATGCCGGTGGTGATGCGCATGGCGCTCTGGTCGTTGACAAAGTTGATGAGCTCGAACAGCCGCTCGGTGCGCTGGCCGGTCAGGGCCGAGATGAACAGCACCGGCGCGTAGGACATGAAGCTCAGGTCGCGCAGGACGTCCTTGCGCATTTTCTCCATGGTGCCAGTCTCTTTGTCAACCAGGTCCCACTTGTTCACGACGATGATGGACGCCTTGCCCGCCTCGTGCGCGAGGCCGGCGATCTTCGTATCCTGCTCCGTGACGCCGTCGCGCGCGTCGATCATGATCAGGCACACATCCGCGCGCTCGATGGCGAGCTTGGCGCGCATGACGGAGAATTTTTCAATGCGGTCGTCCACGCGGGACTTGCGGCGGATGCCGGCGGTATCGACAAAGATATACTTGCCGTATTTGTTTTCAAAGCGGGTATCGACGCTGTCGCGCGTCGTGCCGGCGACGTTGCTGACGATGACGCGCTTTTCGCCGAGGATGAGGTTCACGAGCGAGGACTTGCCGACGTTCGGCTTGCCGATGACGGCGACGCGGGTATAGTCCGCGTCCGCATCGTCCGCATCCTCAGGCGGGAAGTGCTCCAGACAGGCGTCGAGCAGGTCACCCGTGCCGTGGCCGTGTACGGCGGAGACGGCGATCGGGTCACCGAGGCCGAGCGAGTAAAACTCATAGATGCCGGGATCGACCGCGCCGGTGGAGTCCATCTTATTGACGGCCAGCACGACGGGCTTTTTCGAGCGCAGGAGCATATTGGCCACTTCCTGATCGGCGGCGGTGACGCCGGTGCCGATCTCGGTGACGAGCACGACAACGTCGGCCGCGTCAATGGCGAGCTGCGCCTGCTCGCGCATGAAGAGCAGGATCTCATTATCGGTGCTCGGCTCGATGCCGCCGGTATCGACGATGTCGAACGTGCGGCCGCACCACTCGCACTCGGCATAGAGCCGGTCGCGCGTGACGCCGGGCGTGTCCTCGACAATGGACAGGCGGCGGCCGCAGAGCTTATTGAAGAGCATGGACTTGCCGACGTTCGGCCGGCCCACGATCGCAACCAGGGGTCTGGACATGATTATCCCTCCTTATGGGGATTGTATTTGTAGTATTCCGCGCCGTCGGTGCTGCCGCTGCCCCGGTCGGGCAGGTGCACCTCCGGCAGGATGCCGAACATGGCGTCGCAGAGGGCGAAGCCGTCGGCGTCCACGGGGTAGATGGGCACGCCGAGCGCGGCGCTGGCCTGCTCGAGCGTAATGTCGTCGAGAAAATCCAGCTCGTCGTGGCGCACCATGTTGTTCGAGATCAGCAGCCGCTCGCCGAGGTCCTTGCCGCGCAGCTGCGCGATGAGGTCCTGCCCGGTGATGAGGCCGGAGACATTGATGCTGCGGCCGAAGAAGTCATTTTCGATCGCGTAGACGTGTCCTTTTATTGTAGCATACTTTTCCTGCGCCGTACACAAAAGTTTTTCCAGAAACGGCGCCGCCGAAACACCCGCCGCCATGGAAAACGGCACGCCGTCCGGCGGGTCGGACAGGCTCAGCGCCGAGCGGAACTCCGTCTGCTGCAGGCGCAGCATGCCGACACCGTTTTCCAGCTGGGTGAATTCCTCGTAAAACTCCTCCGGCGGCAGCGCGCGCCCCGCTTTGAGATACAGCTCATCGGCGCAGAAGAAGATGCGCGTGCCGAATTTTTCGACGCACTCGTCGCCGAAGGCGTTGACGAGGTCGAGCGTCTCGGCCGCGTGCGCGGGCGTGAACGGCGTGAGCGGATAGAGCCCCTCGCGGAACTTCGTCAGCCCGACCGGCACGATCGACACGCTGTGCACCTGTGGATAGAGTGCCGCGAGGTCGTGCATCGTGCGCTGCAGCTGCGCGCCGTCGTTCAGGCCGGGACAGCAGACGATCTGGCAGTTCATGGTGATGCCGCCGTCGGCAAAGCGGCGCATGATCTCGAGCGTTTTGCCCGCGCGGGGATTGCCGAGCAGAAACGAGCGCAGCTCCGGGTCCGTCGCGTGCACGGAGACGTTGATGGGACTGATGTGCAGGTGGATGATGCGCTGCACCTCGCGCTCGGACAGGTTCGTGAGCGTCATATAATTGCCCATGAGGAAGCTCAGGCGCGCATCGTCGTCCTTGAAATACAGCGTCGGGCGCATGCCCGGCGGCATCTGGTCGATGAAGCAGAACACGCAGTGGTTGGCGCACGAGTGGGCGTTGTCCATGAGGTAAGTCTCAAAGTCCAGCCCCAGCTCGCCGCCGAGGGGCTTCGAGACGTGCACGGTGTGCTCCGTCCCGTCCGGACGGCGCAGGCACACGGCCAGCTCCGGGTCATAGGCGTAGTATTTATAATCCAGCACATCGGTGATCGGGTTGCCGTTGATGGACACCAGCCGGTCGCCGGGATGGGCCGCGTGGCGCAGCGGGCTGTCGGGGTCGATGTGGCTGATCGTGCAGCGATGCATACGCCGCGCCTCCTTTGCTCAGAATTCCTTTGCTGCGCGCCGGGAAACTCCGGCACATAGCAAAAGAAGAGGGGCAAGCGCTCCTCTTCTCAGCTTCTTTTAGTCGTCAACCTTGATGACGTCGCGTCCGTTGTACTTGCCGCAGGTCTTGCAGGCGTGATGGGGCATGACGAATGCGCCGCAGTTCGGGCACTTCACAACCGCAGGAGCGGTGAGCTTCCAGTGGGACGAACGACGCTTGTCACGTCTCTGTCGAGACACTTTTCCTTTCGGGACTGCCATGATGACACCTCCTCGTCAGTCGCTGTTATGAGCAGCTTCCTCTTCTTCGTCAGTTTTATTATCCAAAAGCTGCTCTAATACAGCCATTCTTGGATCGCGGGGTTTTTGGCACCGGCACGGCCCGAGGTTCAGGTTCGCGCCGCAGCGGTCGCACAGTCCGGCACAGTCGGGCTTGCACAGGCACTTGGTATCCATGCTGAGGATGAAGCAGGTGGAGAGCACCTCGTCCACATCGAGCCAGTCTCCGTCGAGCGTAAACACCTCAGGATCGTCGTCCTGCGCATCCGCCGTGATGTCGGCGTGCAGGTCGAGGTCGACCGTGCGCGGAAACTCCGCGCCGCAGCGGTCGCACACGCACAGCATCTCCGCGTGCAGTTTGCCCTGCAGCGTGAGGATGCCGGCCGTATTGACCACCTTGCCCTCGGCCGTGATCGGCGCGGTGTAGGCCCGGACGGAGGGAAAGTCGAGCAGGGCCGTGTCCAGCTCCTGCGCAAACGGAACACTCCCGCCGGGGATTTCTATGATTTCTCTCAGATTCAGCTTCATAGCGCACCTCGCACAATCGCTTTAGTATTATAGATGATATCCACCCCAATTGTCAACAGGAATTTGTGTTGACAATGCGCTGAAAATCCGCGATAATCGTTGCGTGGAGATGGTGTGTGACATGAAAGAGATCCAGATACGCAAAAATGACGCCGGCCAGCGGCTCGACCGCTTCGTCGGCAAGGCCGTTCCCCTGCTGCCGGAATCGCTGCTGCAGAAATACATCCGCCTCAAGCGCATCAAGCGCAACGGCAAGGGCGCCAAGCGTGACGTGCGCCTCGTCGAGGGGGACGTGCTGCAATTATACATCAACGACGAGTTTTTTGAAAGACCCACGGAGCAAAATGCCTGGCTCAAAATTGCGACACCGCGGCTCGACATCGTCTACGAGGACGAGAACATCCTGCTGGCGGACAAAAAGCCCGGCGTGCTGTGCCACAGCGCGGGCGAATGGAGCTGGGATACGCTCATCTCGAACATCCAGGCCTACCTGCGCCAGACCGGCCAGTGGGACCCGAAGGCCGAAAACGCCTTCACCCCCGCGCTGTGCAACCGCATCGACCGCAACACCGGCGGCATCGTCATCGCGGCGAAAAATGCCGAGGCGCTGCGCATTTTGAACGACAAGATCCGCGACCGCGAGATCGAAAAATCCTACCTCTGCGTCGTCTCCGGCCGGCCGAAGCCCGCCGAGGGCCGGCTGGAGGGGTATCTGTTCAAGGACGCGGTGAAAAACCAGGTCTACGTGACGAAAAAGCCGCAGCCCGGCGCCAAGACCGCCGTGACGGAATACCGCACGCTGCAGAGCCGCCAGGGGCTCTCACTCGTCGAGTGCCGGCTGCTGACCGGCCGCACGCACCAGATCCGCGCGCAGATGGCCGCCGCCGGCTGCCCCCTGCTCGGCGACGGGAAGTACGGCCGCGAGCGCATCAACCGCACCTACGGCGAGACGGGGCAGATGCTCTACTCCTACAAGCTCACGTTCACGCTGCCGACGGACGCGGGCATCCTTGAATACCTGCGCGGGCAGACGTTCCGGGTGCCGCAGGTAGCCTTCGCGGAGAAGTATTTCCCGGGATTCCAGATTCCATAAGCGCACGGTGCCGGACGGAGCTTCCGTCCGGCGCCGTTTGTTTTTTGCATCGCTCAGAGCCGCTCCATGCGCAACGCCGCATAGACATCCCGGCGGGTGAAGCTGTCCGTGGGAACGAACCACGTCTCCGGCAGCGCGGTCACGTGATCCGCCGGGTGCGCCGCCTCGGAGATGAGGCCGTTTTCCCGGCACCAGGCCATGGCGCCGTCGTAAGCGCCGGCGCGGCCGGTCTGGCGCAGCTGCGCGACGCGGCGCGTGATGGCCTCCGCCTTCGGCGCCAGCAGCATCGCCAGCTCGCCCACCGTCATGGGATCGTCGAGCCGCAGGCGGTTATCGGCAAAGACGATCGCCCGCTGCTCCGCGAGCGCCGTCAGGCGGTCAAACAGCGGCTCGTCGCGGCCGACGTCCGCAAAGGGACTCTCCGCCAGCAGCTCGCCCACCGGCACGACCTGATAGCCGTACTCCTGCAGCAGTGCCAGCTGCTCGCCGAGCGCAAAGGCCACCGGCGTACGCTTGGCCATGTTGTAGCCGTCCTTCTGGAAAATGATCTGGCCGCAGAAAAAGTCCGGGTCCTTTTCCAGCGCTTTGCGCATCGGCTCGACCATGGCGCGGATCTCCGCCTGCAGCGCCGCCTCCGGATCCGGCTCCGTAGACGGGAGCCAGCCCGCACCGTCAAACGACGCCGCCATGTACTGATAGCCCATATGGTCATAGACATCGTAGCTGGTGAAGCCGCCGGTCATCTTGTCCACATAGTGCGGCGGGCGCGCGAGCGTCATCGTATAGCCGTAGCGCGTCTGCATGAGCGTGTGCAGGCGGCTGAGATCCTCCACCGCGGCGTCAAAGCCGGGGAGGTATTCGCGCGCGCCGTACACAAACGGCTTCTTGCCGAAAATGATGTGCCGGTAGCCGTGGTTCGTGATCTGGTGGCCCTCGGCGAGCATGCGGCGGATGAGGCGGTCGTTGTGCTCCGCACCGCCCTGCTCGTCGCAGTGAATGTCCGGATAATGGTCAAAGCGCACGCCGCCCCACGCGGCGCTGCCGAGCTTGCCGGCCTCGTCGGGGTAGTTGGCGCTCGTATCGCCGATGACGTCAAAGCTGCCTCTGGCGCCGTACTGCGCCAGCGTGTCGAGCAGGACGTCCGTGAGCGTGCGGCCGTCAAACCGGTCCGGCGACGCGGGCAGGCCCATCGGCCCGTCGTCAAACGTCATGGCGCAGATGCGCCGGGTCGTCTGCACGCGCTCAATGCGCCGGGTGTAGCCGACATAGTGTTTTTCTGCGGGCGTGATGAGTTTCTTGACGATCTTTTTGCCCTGTTTCCCGACTTTAACGATCCAAGACATGATAGGTCTCCCCTTTCCAAGTGATATCCTGCAGGCAGCACTTTGCGGCAAAGAGCGCCCATTTGACGTAGGCGGCCGCACCTGCATGGGTGCGCCTGCGCTTGGTCAGCTGGCTCTCGGCGACACAGCGCGCCTTCCCGCGCCGTCCGTCCACGGCCGTTGCCCCGCGCAGCAGCGCCGCGCGGACGGCCGGCAGCGTCAGCGCGTCGGCCTCCAGCGTCACGACGCCGTTGCCGATCTCCTCCGGCAGGTGCGCATCGCTGCCGGCCGTGACCGGCTTTGCCGCGCGCTGCGCAAGCGCGCACGCCATGGCGTTGGCCCGCGGGTTCTTGCGGTCGGCCCGGCCGTTCCAGACCTCGATGCCGTCGAGCCGGTCGAGGTAGGCATCGAGCCGCTGCGCGTCGCTGCTGCGCTCGAACGGGTGCGCCATCACGGCAAGACCGCAGCAGGCGTGCACGGCGTCAATCGCGGCGCCCAGCTCCCGCGCGTCGATCTGCTCGGTGACGAACAGGCCCAGCAGGTGCCCCTGATCCGTCGAGAGCTCAATGCCGGGGATGAGCAGAAAATCCGGCGCGTCCCACGTCTCGGTCAGGGCGCGGTCATGATCGCACACGGCGACGCCCTGCAGGCCCCGCGCACGCGCGCACGAGACGATCTCGTCAAGGGACATGCGCCCGTCCGGCGAGTGCGCGGAATGAATGTGCAGGTCAAGCTTGACCTCCATGGACAGGACTCCTCTCTGCGCGGAAATCACCCGCGCGCAAACAGGCTGTTTTTCAGATAGACCCAGAACACGCGGTTATCGCCCCGGCAGCGTAGGGCCTCCTTCGCCGTGAACAGGTCGGCAATGCTGCGCAGAAACACGCCGATGCGCCCGGCGCGCAGATAGTGCAGCGCGGCCAGCGTGTCGTTGAGCAGAAAACGCATGCGCACGCCGGGGCGATAATCCTGCGCGGCATAGGTCACCCGCTCCCCCGCCGCGGCGCGGGCATAGTGCGCCGTGAACGGACTTTGGGCCGCCTCCGTCATCGGGAAGCTGCCCCAGACGCGGGGGTTGACCTCCAGCAGGCAGTCGCCCTTGAACTCCACCATGGCCATGCCCGTGAAGCCGAACGAGTGCAGAAGCCGGTACGCGCGGTCAATGAGTGCGGCATCGTAAAAGCTCTCGCAGCAGGTCGACGGGCCGCCGGTGACCGGGTATTCGCGGATGCGGCGGTGGCACAGTGCGCAGATCAGGCGGCCGTCCCGGTCCAGCAGCAGGCTCACGCCGATGCCGGGGCCGGTGATCCTGTCCTGCACGATGGGCGCCGGATCGTAGTGCTGCATGCGCGCAAGGATCTGCGCATACGCCTCCGGCGTGTCGGCGACGGCGTAGCGGTCGGCGGCCTTGAGGCCGAATTTCTCGCCGCAGTGCGGCTTGATGACAACGGGATAGTGCTCCGGCGGCACGCCGTCATATTGCCGCGGCACCGGAATACCGAGGCTCTGCGCGCGCGCGTGCACCGTCTCCTTATCATTGAGCGCGTCGAGCACGGGCCGGGGCGCGATGAGAAAATCCGCGACCTGGGCAAACCGCTCCCGCTGCGCGGCGACCGTATTGAGCGTGACCGCGCCGACGCAAAACAGCACCGGGCGGTCATACGTCTCCAGCAGCGCCGCGAGCCGGTCCGCGTAGTCGGCGTCGGCCGCAGCGCCGTCGATCCACCGGAAAGCGGCGCAGCAGCGCGAGGACGCAACCGCCGGCACAGCGTGCACGTCGGCACGCGTCTGCGTCACGATCACCTGATAGCCCGCGCGGTGCAGCGCGCGCACCGCCGCGATGGACGACCGGTATTTTCCGTCGGTCACGATGGCTGTTTTCATGTCCGTTCCCTCCCGCTCCTGGCGCGGAGCTGTCGATCTCATGTCCCTTATGATACCAAACCTGTGCGGAAAATACAAGACGGCGCAGCGGGCGCTCTGCCGAAAAAGCAGAGCGCCCGCTGCGCCCGGGAAACGGATCCGATCAGGAATGGGTGTGCGCAAGTTTGTTCGTGTCCAGGGATTTGCGGTAGACCACGAAGCGCTGGTAGAGAAACTCCGTCACGAAATTCAGCACCATGTTCAAAAACGTCACGAGGTAGCCGTTCCACCCCTGCACGTCCGCAAGCCTGTGCTCGAGCAGCGTGGACAGCGGCGTGAACGCGCAGTAATACAAAAACACGAGCATCATGGCCCGCGTCACCTTCTCCGTCGAGCGGAAGGTGTAGCGCCGGTTGCACGTGAAGTTCCACAGCACCGACAGCACGAGCGCCGTCAGGTACGCGCCCCAGTACGGCCAGCGGAACACCTCGTTGAAGAGCGCAAAGCTGCCGAGCTCAATCAGCCCGGCCGAGCACGAGAAGAGTAGGAACTTCCCCGTGCGCCGAAGCTCCGTATGCTGCATAATGATCGCCTCTCACTTCGAAAGTTCAATAATTTGAAGCAATCATAGCGCGGTTTTCGGAATCTGTCAAGTGCTGACGGGGTAGACGGCCACCTGCTTGTTGGCGTCGGCCACGGCGAGGAACACCTCGCGCGCGCTGTGATAGCCCTGCTGGCGCAGCTGCTTGAACAGCCACGTCTCGTCCACGCCCATACGGTGCAGGTTCTCGCCGAGGACGCGGCCGTCCATAATGAGTTCGGTGAAGATCTGCTCCTTTTCCGGGGCAATGCCCATGTCCTCCGGCGTGGCCGGGCGGCGGGCCGCCACGGGCAGGATGGTCAGGCGGCCGTCCGGTTCATAGACCGCCGTCTGGATGGCGCCGAGGTCGAAAAAGCCCTGCTGGCGGCACTGGATGAGAAACTCGCTCAGGTCGAGGCGGGCCTTTTTCATGTTGCGGCGGTAGAGCTTGCCGTTGTCAAAGATGATCGACGGCGCGCCGCTGATATATTTGCGCAGGCGCGGGCACTTGCTCGTCAGCGCCTCGAGCAGCCACACCAGCAGCGCCCAGGCCACCATGGCCACGAGCGGGCGCAGCGGTTTTTCCAGCTCCGTGGCCATCTCGGCGGCGATGGAGCCGATGGTGATGCCGTTGACGTAGTCAAAGACACTCAGCTCCGAGATCTGGCGGTGGCCCATGAGCTTCGAGAGCAGAAACAGCGCCACAAACGCGCCCACGGCCGTGACCGCCACTTGCAGCAGGTCCATCCGAACCACTCCTTTCGATATGGGCTAGTGTGCCCGGACGGCGGAAAATCATGAGCCGGCGCTTGACTTTTCGGCCGGAATCTGCTAAAAAAGAACTGGCTCGTGTAGCACTGACACAACAGGAACGCAAAGCGTGCAGCATCCGGACACCGGACGCTGTGCGCTTTTTTGTTTGCCCGGCGCAAAGCGGCCGCACATCAAAAAAAGGAGGTCTGCACGATGCCGCAGACAAAAACACAGGGGGCGGTCTTCGGACTGCTGATGTCGTATTTCATGGCGCTGGGGATGGAGGTCGCCAACATCGCGCACAAGCTCGGCGCGATGTCCAACGCAGTGTTCCTGCCCACGCTGAAGGAGACCGCGTTTATGGGCGCGATCGTCTTCGTCGTCTCCACGCTCTATGGCAGCCGCGCGGGGCAGCACATCGCGCACAAATTCGTCCGGCCGGGGCGCGACAATCCGCTGCTCGTGACGCTGGCCGTGTCCGGCTGCACGGTCATGGTCATGTGCCCGTCGATGAGCCTGATCGCAACGGCGCTGTTCACGGGCATCGATGCGGAGTTTTTCGCGCGCTTTCTCGCCACGCTCTACCGCAACCTGCCGTGGGCGCTGCTGTGGCAGATCTTTGCCGCGGGGCCGGCCACGCGCGGCGTGTTCCGCGCGATCTTTCGCCGGCAGCTCATGGAAAACGACCGCAAAGCCTTTTCTTCCGACACGGAATGTGATAAGATGGACGCCTGAGAAATCGAGGTGTTTTTCATGTATGACGAACTGACGGAAGTCGACATTCAGAAGATGAAAGACGAGATCGACTACCGCACGCTTCAGCTGCGGCCGAAGCTGATCGAGGAAGTCAAGGTGGCGCGCGGCTTCGGCGACCTGAGCGAGAACTTTGAGTACAAGGCCGCCAAGCGCGAGAAAAACCGCAACGACAGCCGCATCCGCTATCTGCAGCGGATGGTGGACACGGCGAAGGTCATCTCCGACCACTCGTCCGGCGATGTGGTGGGCCTGTTCGACAAGGTGGTCATCTATATCCCGGACGACGATGAGGAGCAGACGATCCGCCTCGTGACGACGCTGCGGCAAAACGCGCTCGAGGGCCTCATCAGCAAGGAGTCCCCCGTCGGCAAGGCCGTCATGGGCCACCGCGCGGGCGAGACCGTGCACGTGCAGGTCAACGAAACCGTCGGCTACGACATCGTTATCCGCTCCGTGGAAAAGGGGCAGGACGATGACTCGCTGCCCATCAGCGCGTACTGAAACCCGCGCAGAAAAGCAGCGGCTGCATCCAAGCGATGCAGCCGCTGCTTTTGTATTCAGTCCAGATAGCCGAACAGGCCGCGCACGGACACGTCGCCGCCGATGACAGTCTCGCGCGTGCCGTCCGGCCAGCGGACGACGAGTGCGAAGTCATCGTCCACCGCCTCGGCGAAGCCGGTGCGGACATCCTCGCCGCGCACGACGCGCACCGGCCGCCCCACCGTGACACAGCGCGCACGGTAATCATCGAGATACGCGCGCGGGTCGCGCTGCCAGTCGAGATACATCCGGTCGAGCGCGCGCACCATCTCCGCCGCCAGCCGGGCGCGTGAAATCTCCAGCCCCGTCTCGGACCGGACGGAGCCCGCGATGGCGCGCAGCTCCGGCGGAAAGTCCTCCGGCCGCTGGCAGACGTTCACGCCGATGCCGGCCACAATGGAATCGACCGTGCCGGTCTCGGCCTCGACGGTCAGCTCCGTGAGGATGCCGCAGAGCTTTTTCGTGCCGAGGACGAGGTCGTTCGTCCATTTGATGCCCGGCTGCACGCCGCACGCCTCCAGCGCGCGGCAGACAGCCACCGCGACGTGCGCCGTCACGGTCATGGCTGCCGTCGCCGCGCACGCCGGGCGCAGGAGCATCGACAGGTAGACCCCCTGCCCCGCGTCCGAGCGAAACGACCGCCCCGCGCGGCCGCGCCCCGCCGTCTGCCGGTCGGCAATGGCGCACAGGCCGTCCGGCGCGCCGCGCATGGCCTCGGCCTTGAGGTAGCTGTTCGTGGAGTCGATCTGCGCAAAGCACCGCACCGTCGCCCGCCGCGCCTCCGGCAGGTAGGGCAGCACGTCCCCGGCCGTGAGCGTATCCGGCCGCGCGCGCAGGCAGTAGCCCCGGTTCGTGACCGCGTCGATGTCATAGCCGTCGGCGCGCAGCGCGCGCACCGCCTGGCTGACCGCCGCACGCGACACGCCCAGTTTTTCGCGCATCTCCTCGCCGGAGAGATATCCCTCCGCCTCCGTAAGCAGGAGCAAAACATCGTCCCGCAGCATGAGATCACACTCCTTTGATCTTTTTCTGGTGCCAGTTTAGCCGATGGCCGGCAAATTGTAAAGCATTTTTCAAAAACGGTTGACAATTCGCCGCCCGTGTGCTATCGTCCGATTGTTAAGTTATTTTTCACTTTGCTTTACAATTGGAGGGAGCCTCATGAAATTTTCGACCAGAGACCTGTGCTTTTGCGCGATCGGCGCGGCGCTCATCGCCGTGTGCGCATGGATCAGCATCCCGGCGGACGTGCCGTTCACGCTGCAGACGTTTGCGATCTTCACCGTGTGCGGCCTGCTCGGCGGCAGGCGCGGCACGGTGAGCGTGCTGGTGTATCTGCTGCTGGGCGCGGTGGGCGCGCCGGTATTTGCGGGCTTTCGCGGCGGATTTGCGTCCCTGCTCGGCACGACGGGCGGGTATCTTGTCGGCTTCGTGCTGCTGACGCTCATCATCACCTTCGCGCAGGCGCGCTGGGGGCAGGGCCAGTGGGTGTTCGTGCTCTCGGCGGCCGTGGGGCTGCTCGTGTGCTACGCATTCGGCACAGCGTGGTTCCTCGTCGTCTACACCCGCACGGGCGCCATCACGCTCGGCGTGGTGCTGGCCAAGTGCGTGCTGCCGTTTCTGCTGCCGGACGCGGTCAAGCTCGCGCTCGCGACGCTGCTGCGCGCACGGCTGTACCGCCGCATCCCTGCGTGACAGGACGCCTGCACGGCGAAAAAACACCGGCCGAGACGGCCGGTGTTTTTCTTTTCTGTTCTGTTTTCGGGAGGCTCAGTTCCAGTAGTCCGTACCGGTGATGCCGATGTCGGCGGCGTGGAACTCGGGGTTCTTGCCCTCCTTGCGCTGGCGCATGTAGTCCTTGAGCACGGCCAGGCCCTTGTTGCCGAGGATGAGGATGACGGGGATGTTGATGATGACCATCGTGCCCTGAAGCATATCGGCCGTATCCCACGCGAGGCCGGCGCTGACGATGGCACCGACGAACACGAGCGCCGTCGCAGCCAGACGAAACACCGTCATGCCCGCCTTGCTCGGGTCGCGCCGGAGGATATACTTCAGGCAGCCCTCGCAGTAATAGTAGTTGCCGATGAGCGTCGTGAACGCGAACAGGCTCATGGACACGGCGATGAAGATGGGGCCGAAGCTGCCGAGCACCTGCTGCATGGACGCCTGCACATAGGCCGCGCCGGCCGCTTCTTTGGTCGGCACGACGCCGGAGCACAGGCACATGAACGCCGTAGCCGAGCAGATGAGCAGCGTGTCGATGAACACGGACAGCATCTGCACAAGGCCCTGCTTGGCCGGGTGCGAGACATCGGCCGTGGCGGCCGCGTTCGGCGCCGAGCCCATGCCGGCCTCATTGGAGTACAGGCCGCGCTTGATGCCCCACATGATGCACGAACCGGTGAAGCCGCTGAACGCCGCCTTGAAATTGAACGCATCACGGAAGATATTGGCGATGACGCTCGGGAAGATCCTGATGTTCATGAAAATGACGACGAGCGACACGAGGATATACAGCACGCCCATGACCGGCACGAGCACGCCCGTGATATTCGTCAGGCGCTTGCCGCCGCCGAGCACACACACGGCGAACAGCACCGCGAGGACGGCGCCGATGATGTACGGCGTGCGGCTCTTAGTGTAGAAGCCAAAACCGGCGAAGGCGTCCTGCAGGTTGTAGGACGCGAGCATGTTGTAGCCGACCACATAGGTCAGGATGAGCACGACGGCGAAAATGACGCCGAGCCAGCGCTGGTGCAGCGCCTGCTCCATATAATACGACGGGCCGCCGACGCAGCCGCCCTTGCCGTCTTTTTCCTTATAGACCTGCGCGAGCGCGGACTCGATAAAGGCGCTCGCCCCGCCGAGCAGCGCCACGACCCACATCCAGAACACGGCGCCGAAGCCGCCGAGGCAGATGGCCGTGGACACGCCGACGATGTTGCCGGTGCCGACACGGGACGCCGTGGACACCATGAGCGCGCCGAACGAGGAAATGCTGCCCTTCTCCTTCGGCTTTTCCGTGACGACGTGGATGGACTCGCCAAACAGGCGGAACTGGATCAGACCGGTGCGGATCGTGAAATACAGGCCCGCGACGATCAGAAACAGCGGCACGATGTACGGCTGATACAAAAAGCCGCCGATCGCATTGACCACACTGTCAATTTTGTCAATCATGATTTGTCTCCTCTGCAATTTTTCATTTTCCCGGCGGCAAAGCAGCCGCGCAAGGGATAGTATACAAAAGATTTGCCAAAAATGCAACCATGATTCGGCAATGTGACAATAACCCTGAAAAAAGCAAGGTTTTCCCCCGCGCACCGGGCCTTGCGCGGGCGGATATTTCGGCGTAAGATAGGGATACTTTCCACGCAGAGACAAGGAGCGAAACACACATGTTTACAGGCTTTTCCGACGCAACGATCGACTTTCTCTGGGAGCTGCGCTTTCACAATGAGCGCCCGTGGTTCCTGGAGCACAAGCAGGTATTTCTCGACACGCTCGACCGGCCCATGAAGACGCTGGCCGCGGACGTGACGGCGGCGCTCGAGCAGGCGTACCCCGACCGGAAGTGGTACCTGCATGTGGCGCGCATCTACCGCGACGCGCGGCGGCTGCACGGCAACGGGCCGTACAAGGAGAACCTCTGGTTCACGCTGCGGTGCGACAGCAGCCGCGGGCCGGAGATCCCGGCGTTTTATTTTGAGATCACGCCGCACAACTACAGCTACGGCATGGGCTTTTACTGGGCGAAGGCGAACACGATGGCGTGCTTCCGCCGCGCGATCGACGCCGATCCCCTGCCGCTGACGGCGCTGGCCGAGCGGCTGAACGCGCAGGACACCTTCGTGCTCACCGGGCAGGACTACGCCCGCGCGAAGGGCGACCCCGGCGCGCTGCTGCGCCCGTGGTACAATAAGCGCGTGCTCGACCTCTCGTGCGTGCGCGAACACGACGACCTGCTCTTCTCCCCCGCGCTGACGGAGGAACTTGTGCGCGGGTTCGGTTTCCTGCTGCCGTACTACGACTATCTCGAGGCCGTGACGCGGCGGGAGGATGCGTGATGCGCTGCTTTGACGGCCACTGCGACACGCTCGCGCGCTGTCTGGCCACCGGCGAGGGGCTGCGGAAAAACACCGGCCACGTCGATTTCGCACGCTGTGCGGCCCTCGGACAGCACGCGCAGGTTTTCGCCGTGTTTGCCAACAGCGCAGCGGTAAACGAGCCGCTCTATGCAATTGCACAGCGGCAGCACGCGCTGCTGGAGCGCGAATGTGCGCGCAATGCCGATCTCGTCCGCCGCTGCCGCACGGCGCGGGACGTGCGCGCCACCTGGGCCGCCGGGAAAACGGCCGCGCTGCTCGGCATCGAGGGCGCGGAGCTGCTCGACTGCGACCCCGGGCGGCTGGACGACGCGGCGGCTTGGGAGTGCGTGTACGTGACGCTGACGTGGAACCACGCCAACGCCCTCGCCGGCTCGCACTGCGACGCGCCGGCGCAGGGGCTCACGGCGCAGGGGCGCGACTTTGTGCGCGCGCTGTACGCGCACCGGATGCTGCCGGACGTGTCGCACCTGTCGGAGGCGGCGGCATGGGACGTGGTGCGGCTCGGGCTCGGCCCGGTGATCGCCTCGCACGCGAACAGCCGCACCGTCTGCGCACACACGCGCAATCTCTCGGACGACCTCTTCTGCGCCATCCGCGACAGCGGCGGCGTGGTCGGCCTGAACCTCTACACGGACTTTCTCGGCGGCGACGGCATGGACGCCATCGTGCGCCATGTCGAGCACCTGCTCGACCTCGGCGGCAACAAAACGCTCGCGCTCGGCGGCGACCTCGACGGGTGCGACACGCTCGGCGGCGGCATCACCGGCGTGCAGGACTATCCGACGCTCTATGCAGCGCTCGCCGCCCGCGGCTATGACAGCGCGCTGCTGCAAGATCTCTTTGCCGATAACTGGCTGCGCGTGCTGCCGAAATAATGGGAAAACGCAATTGCGCCCCGCATCATTCGATGCGGGGCGCTTTTACACAATCGGGGAAATTTTACTCGAGCGGTTTGAAATCGGACTTCGGGTGGTGGCACAGCGGGCAGACGAAGTCGTCCGGCATGTCCGCGCCCTCATACACGTAGCCGCAGACGGTGCAGACGAAGCCGACGCGCTTTTCCGCGGGCTTGGCCTCGTGCTTGACGAAGTCGGACGCCGGGTGCTTGCACAGCGGGCAGATGAAATCGGCCGGGAGCGTCTCGCCCTCGTACACGTAGCCGCACACGGAGCAGACCCAGGTCGCCTTCTCGGCGGGGGCCAGTTTCGGCGGCGCGGGCTTGATGTGGCTGCGGTAGTAGTCATAGGTCACGGTCTCGTCGTTGCTGAAGAGCTTGGACTCCGTGATCTCGGCGATGAAGAGCCGGTGGCTGCCCTGGTCGTAGCTCTCGACGACGCGGCAGGAGAACATGGCGTTCGTATAGCGGTTGATGTAATACAGGCCGTTGTCGCTGCGGGCGCAGTCCGTAAAGTCCGCGAACTTGTCCACATCCGCGCCGGACTGGAAGCCGAAGTGCTGGAAGAAGGCAAACGGCACTTCCTTGGTCAGCAGCGAGAGGTTGAACACGCCGGTGCGCTCGATCATGCCGCAGGTGTAGTTGGCCTTGATGACCGAGATGGAGATGCGCTCGGGCTTGTTGGCCATCTGGATGGCGGTGTTGATGACGCAGGCGTTGTCCTTGTCCCCTTCGCGGGCGGAGAGCGCGAACAGGCCGTACTGGAACTTGAAGAGCGCAGCGGGGTTCTGCTTGCCCTCGTTCACGATCGGGCGCGGCTTCGGCATGGAGGCCACGAGCGCGTCCGCGATCTCGGCGAGCGCAGTGAGCTGGTCGTCCTTGAGCGAGGATTTGATGGTGAGTGTCTCGTTGAGGATGGTGACATCCTTGAGCTTGGAGAGAATGCCGCGCATGAGCTTGCCGGCCGTCGGCGCCCAGGAGCCGTTTTCAATCAGGGCGATGGTGCGGTTCTGGAGGTTATGCGCCGCGATGTCGAGCAGCGCCGTCTCCATGTTGCAGAAGATGCCGGCGTTGTACGTCGTGGACGCGAACACGAGGTGGCTGCAGCGGAAGGCCTCGGCCACGACATAGCTCGGGTGCGTGACGGAGACGTCGTACATGGCGATGTTGCGCACGCCGCGCGCGGCGAGCATGGTGGCGAGCACCTGCGCCGCGTTTTCCGTGTGGCCGTAGACGGAGGAGTAGGCGATGAGCACGCTGCCGTCCTGCTCGGGCGTGTAGGAGCTCCACTTGCTGTACTTGTCGACGAACCAGCCGATGTTCTTGCGCCAGACCGGGCCGTGCAGCGGGCAGATCATGCGGATATCAAGCGTGGCCGCCTTCTTGAGCAGGGCCTGCACCTGCGTGCCGTACTTGCCGACGATGTTCGTGTAGTAGCGGCGGGCATCGGGCAGCCAGTCGTGCTCGAAGTCGTACTCATCGGCGTAGAGATTGCCGCTGAGCGCGCCGAAGGTGCCAAAGGCGTCGGCGGAAAAGAGCGTGCCGGTCGTGACATCAAAGCTGACCATGACCTCCGGCCAGTGGACCATTGGCGCCATGACGTAGGCAAACGTGTGCTTGCCGAAGCAGTATGTATCGCCCTCGGCCATGAGGATGGCGCGGGCGTCAATGTCAAAGGTGAAGTAGTTGCGGATCATGTCGCGGATCTTCGCGTTGCAGATGATCTTCGCCTCGGGATAGCGGCGCACGGTCTCCTCAAGCGTCTTGGCGTGGTCGGGCTCCATGTGGTGCACGACGATGTAGTCCAGCGGGCGGCCGCCGAGGACATGGGCGAGATTTTCAAAGAACTGACCGGCGACGGACTGGTCCACCGTGTCGAGCAGGACGGTCTTTTCGTCGAGCAGGACATAGGCGTTGTACGACACGCCGCGCGGGATGGGGTACACGCTCTCAAACAGGGCCAGACGGCGGTCGGACGCACCGACCCAATACAGATCCTCGGTCATTTTCACAGTGCAGTGCATACGTTGTCTCCTCCTTCGAATGTTTCTGGTTTTCCCCGGTCTCAGCCGAGGAGCTTCAGCAGTTCTTCCTTCGGCGTCACGCCGACCTTTACGGCCGCGGCCTGGCCGCCGCGGAACACCATCAGCGTCGGGATGCTCATGATGCGGTACTCGCCCGCGAGCTCCGGCTGCTCGTCCACGTTGACCTTGCCGAACTTGTATTCCGGGTGCTCGGCGTCGAGCTCCTCGACCACGGGGGCCATCATGCGGCAGGGGCCGCACCACGTCGCCCAGAAATCCACAAGCACGGGCTTATCGGACTGCAGGACCTCCTGCGCAAAGTTTTCTTTCGTCAGTGTAATCATGGTAATCTTCCTTTCCGGAGTTGTCGTCTGTGTTAGTATGTGCTGATTTTAACAGATTTTACACCCGCGTTCTGTGGCAAAGTCACATTCCGGCGAGTTTCCGCAGTTTTTCGGCGTCCGTGACCGTGACCGTGCCGCGGCCGAGCGAGACGATGCCGTCGTCGGCGAAGTGGCGCAGCATGCGCGTGACGGTCTCGCGCACGGCGCCGGTGTCGCGCGCGATCTGCTCGTGCGTGGCGCGCACGGGCGCGCGGGCGTGGTCGGACTCGTCCCAGAGATACTGCGCGAGGCGCTTGTCAAAGCTCGTGAACAGCAGCTGCTGCATCGCCCACATGACGTCGGAAAAGCGCTCGGTCGCAAGGCGGTACATGCAGCACTCGACGTGGATGTTCTCCGCCGCAAGCTGCTGGAACACGTGCGCACCGAGGATGAGCAGCTCCGTCGGCGCATCGGCCACGAGCTGCACCTCGAACGTGATCTGCCGGATGACGCACGCCGCCGCCAGCACGCAGGCGTCCCCGTCCGTGAGGCGGTAGAGCGTGATCTCACGCCCGTCGTCCGAGAGCATGCACGCGCGCAGGCGGCCGGTCTGCACCCGGATCATGCCGAGGCACTGCCCGTCGCACCCGTGCACGAGCGCGCCGCGGTCATACTGCACCAGGCGCGCGCCGCGCCGCGCGAGTTCGCGCTGCGCCTCGGTCAGGTTCGGCCAGAACGGCAGCTGCTCGAGCGCCGCATCCAATCGTTCGTTCATATCCGTTCCCCCATCGCCGCCGGACACACGGCGGCGCTCTTTTTGACCAGCATAGCACAAAACCGCCGCCGATGGAATCCCCACGACGGCGGTTTTGCGTGAGTTTTTTCTGCACTGCGGCCGACAGCACGTTGACAAACCGGCCGCCGAACGGTACGATAGCAGCAGAAAGCAGGCAGCAAAGGAGGGATGCGCGATGCGGGCGCTGTGCTACGCGCAGACGAACATCGGCTCCGGCCGGGACAACAACGAGGATAACTACTACTGCAACGGCACGTTCAAGCGCGACCCCGCCATCCCCGTGGCCGAGGCGGCCGCCGAGCAGGAGAGCAAGCGGCTCATCTACGGCGTGTTCGACGGCATGGGCGGCGAGGCCAACGGCGAGCAGGCGGCGCTATTGTGCGCACAGACGCTGCACGCGTGCAGCAGCGACGAGCCGTTTGACGCGCTCGATTTCTTCCGCCGGGCAAACGTTGCCGTGTGCGACATGATCGCGGCCAGCGGCCAGATCAGCGGCTCGACCGCTGCGACCGTGCATCTGACCGGCAACCACGCCTACTGCTGCAACGTCGGCGACAGCCGCATCTACCTGCAGCGCGGCGGCGCGCTGCAGCGCATCT
>QWCY01001758.1_pt1 | contig 30686 bp, 24 predicted proteins | sample 1972631 | NCBI WGS metagenome assembly QWCY01 (sample SAMN09866696, study PRJNA288562) | Human gut metagenome isolate pre1_stool, whole genome shotgun sequencing... | isolation source: gut | host: Homo sapiens | place: USA: California
GGAGACCAATACAAGTATGGAGGAGCGTATTGTCGTAGAGGAGATGCTCGCTGAGGGACATCTGCTTAAGGACTTAGCCCTCAATCCCGACGAGCTGGTTATCCTCGTACGTCGTAATGACCGCTACATAGTGCCTAAGGGTGGACTACACCTGCACCCTAATGACATCCTACTCATCGTCTCTGAGCGGAGTGATTCTGAGCGTAACTATCGAGAAATCCCTAATGCAGACCTCTTTACTCGCTTGAGGAAGACACTTGGACAAGTCACTAGACACAAGAGTAAAAAGCAATCCGACAGTTAAACGATCGTGTCTATCCTCAGCTAATCAATCTAAACGATCGAATAGCTGTGACAGTCATATATAGCCCCCTCACGACACTTCTCGTGAGGGGGCTTTTTTGTATCCATTTGGAGCCTTACCTCTAGGCTCGATCTCACACGTCTCACGAGTAGTCCTACTTTATGTAAATGATCTCCACATATTTTGCTACCTTTGTCCTGAGAGCAGGGATACTATGAGATGCTACTTGAGTACCTCTCTTACTATCCCCATCATAGCTCTCTATCGTTGCTTAAACATAGACTCATAGGAGCATCGTACGTTACCAATATACAATATGTTGTACTCCCTCTATGAGTTCACCTAAATAGATAATCGAATCAGTACCTCATGTCTCCAACCAATCGCATTTTTAGACCTATCCAAAGGTTTACAATCCGTAAGATAGACTCCTCCGTCGTACTCTTTCTGGCGACCATCGTAGCACTTATTGTGGCCAATAGTCCTCTCAGAGATCTATACCACACTCTGCTCGCTATGCCGATCAACCTCAACATCCTAGGGGTGGACATATTCCAGCATCATGGAGAGCCGATGAGCTTCTTGGTTTTTGCCAATGATGTCTTGATGGTTTTCTTTTTCTTTGTTGTAGGGCTAGATATCAAGCAGCAACTTCTCGTGGGGGAGCTCTCCTCTGTCAAGAAAGCTATGATGCCAGTCGTCGGAGCTATTGGCGGTATGATCGTCCCGATCCTCCTCTTCTTACTGATTGCTCCGGCTGGAGATGCCAGTCGAGGTGCTGCCATACCGATGGCTACGGATATAGCCTTCGTCCTAGCGGTACTGATGGTGTTAAAGGATCACGTACCCGTCTCGCTACGTGTCTTTATGACCACGCTAGCAGTGGCTGACGATATAGGAGGTATCATCGTGATAGCGCTCTTTTACTCCTCTGGGATCAACTTGCTGATGCTAGGGATAGGCTTGGCGATAGTTGCTCTCCTAGCTATCCTAGGGCGTATAGGAGTTCGTCGTATTTGGCTATATATGGTCGGGCTCTTTTTCGTATGGTTCTTCTTCCTACAGAGCGGTATCCACACTACCATTGCAGGTGTTATGGTCGCTCTGACGGTACCTATGACGACATCTGTCTCTCGGCACCAGCTGAGCAATCTCGCAGGTACAGTCTCTAAGATGTTGCCACATACAGAGGACGCACAAAAGGGTCAGACCACACACCTTGATGGAGCAGATATTGCCTTGATTAATAGCTTGCGCCAGTCGGCTACACGAGCTATCCCTCCAGTGCAGCGCCTAGAGCATGCGCTCACGAGCTGGGTCAACTATTTGATCTTACCGATCTTTGCATTTGTCAATGCAGGCATCGACTTCTCCACCTTTGCTATGGGTGGTATCTCAGCGCTTCCCGTTGCAGTCACGCTGGGTCTATTCATCGGTAAGCCTGTCGGCATTTTCCTCTTTACCTACGTCTATATCCGTCTCACGAAGCATCAGTGGAGTGAGGATGTCTACCCCGCCCTATTCTTTGCAGTATCTATCTTGGGCGGTATCGGCTTTACGGTCTCTATGTTTATCGCTAGTCTGTCGTACGATGTACAGCTACACCTCGACTGGCTCAGTGAGGCGAAGCTAGGTATCCTAGCAGGTAGCCTTATCTCAGGCATCGTAGGCTATATCGCAGTGCTTGCTGTAGGTAAGCGACACCAAGAGAAAAAGGCGCAAAAAGTAAAATAAGTAGCAACGCTCACATATATCCACGTGGAGAAATAGAAATCCTCACGTGGATATTTTTTATTCTTCACGTAGGAGCGAATCATTTCCTCCGAAGTTTCATTTGATTCCTCCGAAGTTTTATTTCTCGCCTACGTGGAGAATGTTTGATCTCCACGTAGAGAGTCTGAAATCTTCACGTGTAGATCTTGGGTTATGGCTCCTGAACATAGCCACTTGCTCAAAGTCGGGGGGCGATATATGCTCCGCTATGAGAGTTATTTAGCTGGTATCAAGGCGCTATCGATCACAAAAAACAAGTGGCGACGAAAGTCTTAGACCTTCGTCGCCACTTGTTTATGAGTTCTTTACCTCTATTTATGAGGTGACCTCTATTTTATGAGGTGCTTAGACTCGCTTAATCTGTTCTTTAGGGATCTCTCTCATCGGTGTGACGAGACGATAACCCTTGCCGTGTACGTTCTTGATCTCTAGCGAGGGGTCTGCCTTGAGGATCTTACGGAGCTTGGTCACATAGACGTCCATGCTACGTGCATTGAAGTAGTTCGCATCGGCCCAGATAGTCTTCAGAGCATAGTCTCTCTCGAGAGTCTCGTTAGCAAAAACGCAGAAGAGCGTCAGTAACTCGTTCTCCTTAGTAGTCAGTGTGAGCACCTTGCCATCTTCAGTCGTCAGGGTCTGCTTCTTCGTGTCGAATAGCAGCTTGCCTAGCTGATAGAACTGCTGCTCCTCATGCTCCTCACCGATGATGCGTCGCATAATTGCAGAGATACGCGCCTCGAGTTCTTGCATACTAAAGGGCTTCGTAATATAGTCGTCTGCTCCAAGCTTGAAGCCACGTAGTACATCCTTCTTTTGATCCTTTGCGGTGACAAATATGATAGGGATGTTGGGGTTAGCATTGCGTATCTGCTTAGCTAGCTCGAACCCGTCCATCTTAGGCATCATAACATCGATAAGGCAGAGTGCATACTCTTCCTTACCAAAGGCCTCTAGTCCCGTTTCGCCATCTGTAAATAGGTCTACCTCATAGTTTTTTGCTATGAGGTACTCTTGAAGCATCAAGCCTAAGCTCTCATCGTCTTCGCAAAGGAATACTCTAATCTCTTTGTTGTTCATAGCTGTTATTTAATTTATTGTGAATTGTCTAGTTTGTTATTAGTTAGATGTTCTTGAATAAGAAACGTTTACTTCACCTTGTCGTTTATTTTAACTTTACCCTGTACTAGGAATGGAATGCGGAGTGACATCTTCGTGCCGTCACCGAGCTTACTAAAGACTTTGACCTCTCCTCCCATCCCTTGGATAGCTCGCTGTACGTAGGCTAGGCCGAGACCAAAGCCCTTGACATCATGGCGGTCACCCGTATGGACGCGATAGAACTGATCGAAGATATGCGCCCTATCCTGACGAGATATGCCGATTCCATTATCTTGTATATCTATGATCAGGTAGGTATCATCGTTTCGTGTAGAGAGCGTAATGATCGGAGGTATATCCTCCTTGCGATACTTCAGACTATTATCTATCACATTAGATATAACGTTTTGGAAGGCGATTTTATCACACAAGACCCTGTAGTGCTCAGCTTCTAGAGCTAGCACGAGTTCTCCACGAGCCTCTGTGAGCTTCATAGCGTAGGCACTGCTCAGATCTCTAATCTCCTCGTGAGCATCTAGCTCTATAGGGTAGGTCTTGAGTACACCACGCTCCATAGTGGATGACTGCAAGACCTGATCTACTAGTAGTGTGAGTCGATCTACCTCTTTAAGCATCGTCTGAGTGATGCGCTTGCGTCTCTCTTCCGACTCCTCTACAGAGGGATCTTCGAGCATCTCACAAGCTAGTCGTATGGAGCTCACGGGTGTTTTGAGCTCATGTGTCATATTGCTTACAAAGTCTTTACGCTCTCTGAGGTAGTGTTGCTGCCGTACGAGGATCACAATAGCCAGTACGCTAAGCATCACAATCACCAGCAGCGTAGCAGCTGAGGGTAGCGTATAGATTAGATTGCCCATATGATGGCTATGATCAGGAAAAATCAACTCAATATAAGGCAATTGGAACTCGTCCTGTATGTCTAGATAGGAGTTTGATCGGACGAAAAGGTTTCTCCGTAATACTAGAGGAGCCTTTCGTGAAGGGTCGTAAGTGTCAGGAACTGTCGTATAGATAGACTGTCCCCTACGATCATAGAGCGTAAAGACAAATCTCTCCGTAATCCCTACTTGTGCTAACTCACGCACTAGTGCTTTCTGCAAAAAGTCTACATTGACCCTCTGTCTGAGAGGCTCGTCATTGCGCTTAAGTATGGTGCGCAAAACCGCCTCATCTAGTAGGCTACGATGATAGAAGTAAGTATTGAGTAGCTTGTTCTGCAAAGCTCTTGTATGCTCTTTGCCTTGTTTATTCATACGAGCTTCTGCCCATGGGGGGCAAGTGGCTCGCTCAGCGTTGCCATACCCATTCCACACTTCACTACCATCAGACATATAGCTTGCTGAGAGAGTTCTAGACATCTCCCCACTAGCCTGCATAGAGTCTTGCAGACCAAATTTCTGCACATCGTCTTGTGTGAGTACCGAACGGAGCTGACGCTCTACCTCATCTTGCTCCAGCGAGCGAGACACTTCGTCTAGTGCTCTCTGAGCCAAAGTCACAAAGTAGTCATTGTACAGCTCCGTGACATACTTAAAGTTTCTCAATTGCAACAGTATGGATACTGTAGCAATAGTCACTAGCAAGATGATTATAGTCCAAATAGTTCGCTTTCCCACGTTAGTAACCTTCTTTTCGTACGCAAGTAGGAGATCCTTGATTAGAGCTTGATTTGCTCTATATGTATGAGTTCATCTAGATTGATCGTCGTCACGCTACCATAGGGTAGGATCTGTGCGAAAGCCTCTTGTAGCGTGATGCGCCCCGCCATAGCTCTTACAGCGTTGATGACACCTCCATGGGAGAAGAGGAGTACACGCTGAGCACCTGATGTATAGAGCTCATCAAGTAGGTCTGCGACACGTCGTGCTAAGTCCCGTAGCGACTCACCACGAGGAGCTGGCTGATCGATAAAGTACTCAAAGAAGGCTGAGACCTCTTGCTCCTTCTCGAGGATGCTGTCCCAATGCTTACCCTCCCAGTCGCCAAAATTCATCTCCTTCAGACGATCGTCTACCTCTATATGGGTACCTTGAGGTACGCAGTGCTGAGCCAGCTTGAGCGCACGAGACAGTGGACTAGAGAGGATGCGGTCATATAGAGATGGATCTATCTGAGCAGCTACACGAGGCGCCTCTTCGTCAAATGTATCTGCCAGTGGTATATCTGTATTGCCATAACATATGACCTGCCACTCAGGTGACACTGCGGTATGTCTGACCAATGTTATCTGCATCCTTTCATTCCTTTTTCTATCTATTCATATCCAGCGCAATATGATAGGTGATGGACTCACCACCTATCATCATTGTTAAAGTCTTTGCCTCGGTTGTCACGTCGCCGACCATAAGCATCTCCTCCCTTAGCTTTGTAAGGTTTATTGCCCTTGGAGTGTCCCTTGGACTCTCTAGGCTCGTCGCCATATCGGTCAGACCTCATTCTCTTAGGTCCCGCCTTGGCAGGACGATTGGAGCGTCCTCCGCCTCGTGGGGCATATGCTCTATCAGCGTCCCTATCCTCTCGCTCATCCTGCTGAGCCTCTAGGTAGTGCTTCATCGAGAGTGCTTCACGCAAGATATCATTGACAGGGAGCTCCTCACCGTCTAGTGTTACGATATCATCTTCCACCACAATATCCGTTAGCTCAGCTCGCTCACCATTGAGCGTGACACGCCCAGCGATGATGTACTTCTCTACTTCACGGCGCGATCCGATACCAGCATCGCTCAGAAGCTTGTTGATACGCAAACTCATGATTCAGTCGTTATGTATAAAGTTTAGTTCATTGATTACTTCAATCTATGTAGCTATAGCTTGATCTCCTCTATAGCGTGCTGCATACGTCGTATGCTCTCGGGTATGCCCAGCAGGTATATGATCTCATGGATACGTGCTCCACGAGGTGCTCCCACGAGCGCCATACGTATACCATTCATCACTTTACCCATAGGTAGCTCATCACCATTGATCTTGTCGTAGAGTGCCTGCTCGATCGTGTCTAGCGATGCCTCACGGGGGAGTCCCTCGAGGAGCGCGATGATCTGCTGTAAGTAGCTAGGGGTCTCCGCCTTCCAGTGCTTCTTGAGACCCTTAGCATCGTACTCGGTAGGCGCTACGAAGAAGTAAAGTACCTCGGGGAGTAAGTCGGGTAGTAGTTGAGCCTTATCGCGGATTGTCAAGAGTACGTCTCGTAGCTGTTCGTCTGAAGGATTCACACCACGCTCGCTGAGAGCTGGGCGTACATAGACCATAAGACGCTCTACGGGGACAATCTGTATATACTGATGATTAAACCATTTGGCCTTTTCGAAATCGAAACGTGCACCGCTCTTACTACAACGATCTAGCGAGAAGGCGGAGATAAGCTCGGCCGAGATAGGCTCTTGGGGGTCGGCAAAAAGCTCTTGGTCAGTACCTGGATTCCACCCTAAGAGTGCTAAAAAGTTACTTACAGCCTCTGGCAGATAACCCTGCTCACGGTAACCCATAGATATAGAGTCATCCTCAGGATTGCGCCACTCTAGCGGGAAGACTGGGAAGCCCAGCTTATCTCCATCACGCTTGCTCAGCTTACCACTACCCTGAGGCTTCAAGAGGAGCGATAGGTGTGCAAACTGTGGCATCGAGTCTTTCCAACCAAATGCCTCATAGAGCAAAACATGTAGCGGTGCGCTAGGTAGCCACTCCTCACCACGGATCACATGCGTGATCTGCATCAAGTGATCATCTACGATATTGGCTAGATGGTAGGTAGGCAGGTCGTCTGCACTTTTGTAGAGTACTTTGTCGTCTAGCTGCGTAGAGCTGATGACCACCTTGCCACGGATCAAGTCATCGACCTCAACCTCTCGGTCGGGGTCTACCTTAAAGCGCACTACATACTCCTCGCCAGACTCCAGCAGGCGAGTCACCTCCTCACTAGATAGCGAGAGGCTATTGCGCATCTTAGAGCGGGTAGAAGCGTCATAGCTGAAGTTGGGCATCTCCTGCCGCGCTTGCTCTAGCTCCTCTACGGTATCAAAGGCGTAGTACGCTGCACCACGCTCTATGAGCTGCTGCACATACTCCCGATAGATATCCCGTCTCTCACTCTGACGATAAGGACCGTAAGGCTGATTATCACTACCGATGCCCTCATCGATCTCTATCCCTAGCCACTGTAGTGACTCGATGATATAATCTTCAGCTCCAGGCACAAAGCGCTTGCTGTCCGTATCCTCTATACGTAGCACCATAGTGCCACCATAATGACGTGCGAAGAGATAATTAAAGAGTGCCGTGCGCACGCCTCCTATGTGTAGAGGACCCGTGGGACTAGGCGCAAATCTAACTCGAACCATTACTGTTACTATTTATACCTTTACTATTGTCTGCTGCTTATTCAGCCCTTTAGTTTGTTTTTACTTAGTAGCACGTTAGCCTAGAAAGCTCTATGTGCCGATTCTTTATAAACGTGCCACAAAGATAGTAAAAAGTGAGGTCTTACTCTACAGAATCAGCCTATACAGCAGGGCTGACGCATTATAAATGAAAAGCTGGAATAGAGTTGTAATGCTTCAGTCTCGCTTTCTCTAGCGGTATCCCGTCTGATTTCGTACCTTTGCGCTAGAAGTCTCCGCAATGTCGTGGAGGCATTTACCTCTCTAGATAGCTTTATGAATCAAGTAGCTCCTTCTCCTGAGACTCTAGCCGCAGTGCGTGAGGCGGTCGATGTATTACAGCGTGGTGGTATCATCCTCTACCCTACTGACACAATCTGGGGCTTGGGATGCGATGCAACCAATGAAGAGGCGGTGGATCGTCTCTCAGCGCTTAAGGGTCGCCCCACAGGCAAGCCGATGCTGATGCTGGTCGATAGCGACGTGCGAATACAGTCCTATGTGCGTACGGTACCATCGATGGCATACCAATTGATTGATGTAGCAGTGCGTCCGCTCACCATTATCTACCCCGAGGGGCGCAATGTGGCTCCACAACTACTAGCGGACGATGGCTCGATCGGGATACGCATTGCAAGCGATACACTCTGTCAGGAGATCTGTCGTATGCTACGCCGACCACTCGTCTCCACCTCTGCCAATTTGGCAGGAACTAGTTCGCCACACAACTATTCGGAGATTGATCCAGCACTGATTAAGCTGGTCGACTACGTGGTCCCGCTACGCCAAGAGGAGCATATCGACGGCAAGCCTTCAGACATTATCAAGCTGGGGCTCAATAATGAGGTGCAGGTCATTCGCTAAGCAATACGGTTGGTCAGAGGCCGCTAAACGTTCCTTTAGTGGCTCCTAATCACAGCCCTATCTATGAGCAAGAGGTCTCGACAAGCTACGGTACGTCTGCGCTACATCGTCTCTGACCTTGTGGCGGTGCTACTAGCGACCACGCTATTCAACGTGGTGCGCTACGTGGTCGAGGATCAGAGTGCGACCTTTGGCGAGCTGTCGCTCTTCCTCTTCAACACGAAGATGTACTGGGTGACGCTCGTGGTGGCGCTCTTTTGGATGGGCTTCCTGACGCTCTCAGGATACTATAATAAGGTGTTGGCGAAGAGCCGCATCGACGAGTTCTTCCTAACGGCTGGGAGTGTCTTCGTGGGGGTGGTCATCGAGTACCTCTTCCTCGTGGTGGACGACGTAATCGATGGGCGCAGTGAGCACCTGCTCCTCTTCGCCCTACTCTATCTGACGCACTTCCTCCTTATCTATGCGGGTCGCCTGACGATCACTTTGCAGCAGATTAGGTATGACCGTATGCCAGCGCATTGGCCACAGATCTTGCTCATTGGCACCCCCGAGGTGATCGACAAGCTGCAGGCGGTGCGTATGGAGATGCACTACCACGCTGTGGCTGAGCTCCCCTTCGGCTCTGAGCCTGTCACGCTGGAGCAGGTACAGGCGATACTAGAGGAGCAGGCTGAGACGCAGCCGATTGAGGCGATCTATATGGTGGCCAATGAGTCGGACACGCTACGAGCTACGCATCTGCTCTATGAGCTGTACCGCTGCAAGCTCCCGATCAAGATATACCTAGAGGGGGTGATGGGTGTACGCTCCTCGCTACAAGCGCGCACGCTCCGTGGACTACCGCTGCACGATGTGACGCAGACGCAGATGAGCGAGATGGAGCAAAATGTGAAGTGGCTCTTCGACCGTATCGTATCGCTAATTTTGCTGATACTCTTGTCTCCCCTATTTGCGGTGCTGGCTGTCTTGGTTCGGCGCTCTTCGGAGGGACCCGTCTTTTATCGTCAGGAGCGTGTGGGACGTGGTGGTAAGCCTTTTTGGATTTATAAGTTTCGCACGATGTATACAGACGCAGAGGCTACGGGTCCCCAGCTTAGCCACGAGGGAGACAAGCGGGTCACGCCACTGGGTGCCAAGTTGCGCAAGTACAGACTGGACGAGCTGCCCCAGTTTTACAATGTATTGCGAGGCGATATGTCTATCGTAGGGCCTCGCCCCGAGCGCACTTACTACATCAAGCAGATCCTCGAGCGGGCACCCTACTACTACCTACTACACCAGCTACGGCCGGGCATCACGTCGTGGGGAATGGTCCGGTACGGCTATGCCTCTACGGTCGATGAGATGGTCGAGCGGCTATACTATGACTGGCTCTACTACGAGCATATGTCGATCAAGCTCGACCTAGCGGTGCTGCTCTGCACGGTGGGCACTATTATCAAGGGAAAAGGAAAGTAACACGGCTTCGATGACGACTACGACTACACGCATATCACTATTACAACGCTTCATCCTATGGAGAGAGGCTCACATCAGTGAGCGCATCTTCGTACTGATCTTATCTTTCATCATCGGTATCTTGACGGCTCTAGCCGCCTTCGTACTCAAGCAGATGATCGGCACGATACAGCATCTCCTGATGCCCGCCATACGGCAGGCTAACGTATGGTACCTGATCCTGCCACCTATTGGTGTACTGCTGACGGCGGGCGTGGTCAAACTCTTCATCCGTGACGACATAAGCCACGGTGTGACGAAGGTGCTGGGCGCTATGTCGCAGCGCAAGAGTCGTATCAAGTCGCACAATATGTGGTCGTCGCTCCTAGCTAGTTCGATCACCATTGGCTTCGGTGGATCGGTCGGTGCCGAGTCGCCTATCGTGATGACGGGAGCCGCCATCGGGAGCAATACGGGACGGCTCTTCAAGCTGGAGCAGCGCCAACTGATGCTCCTCGTGGGGTGCGGTGCAGCGGGTGCTATCGCGGGGATTTTTAAGGCGCCCATTGCGGGTTTGGTCTTTGTGGTGGAGGTGCTACTCCTCGACTTGACGCTGAGCAGCGTACTCCCGCTACTGATTAGCTCGGTCACATCGGCTACGATGGCTTATCTGTTGACGGGACAGCAGGCGATGTTTTCCTTTTACCAGAGCGACCCCTTCACGGCAGAGCGCATCCCTTACGTGATCCTGCTTGGTATCGCCTGCGGCTTCACTTCGCTCTATTTCTCCAAGGTGATGTTTGCACTGGAGAGTTGGCTCAAGGGGCGTACCAACTTTCTCAAGCGTTACGGCATCTCAATGCTGATCCTCAGTGTGGCTATCTTCCTCTTCCCTCCGCTCTTTGGCGAGGGTTACAGCACGCTCAGCGACCTGATGGCAGGGCAGTACAGCTCCGTGACGGATAATAGTATCTTCGCCTCCTTCGGGAGTAACTACTGGGTTATCTTCGCCTTCCTCCTCTGCACGATGCTGGTGAAAGTCTTTGCCTCCGTAGCGACTAATAGTGGCGGTGGGTGTGGCGGACTCTTTGCTCCTAGCCTCTTCGTGGGGGGCTTGTGTGGCTTTGTCTTTGCCTATGCGCTAAACTTCTTCCCCTTCATTGAGGTCTACCTACCGCAAAAGAACTTTGTCCTTATGGGTATGGCGGGCGTGATGGCGGGGGTGATGCATGCTCCGCTGACGGGTACCTTCCTCATTGCTGAGTTGACGGGTGGCTACAACCTGCTCCTACCACTTATGCTCGTCGCTATCTGCTCCTACGGGACGATCCGCGTCTTTATGCCTCACAGCATCTACTCCCTACGTCTAGCGCAGCAGGGCAAGCTGATGACTCACAGCAAGGATCAAGCGGTGCTCACAGTGATGAGCATTGAAAATGTGATCGAGACGGACTTCGATAAGGTCTACCCCAACATGACGCTCGGCGAACTGGTTCAAGTAGTGGGACGTGCGAAGCGCAATCTCTTTCCCGTGGTGGAGCGTGAGACAGATAAGCTCCTCGGTGTGGTCTCGCTCGATGATATACGCAACATCATGTTTCGTCCTGAGCTTTACGATCGCTACAAGGTGGACCGTATTATGGTCTCCCCACCAGCCCGCATCCAGAGCGATATGCACATGGATCACATTATGCACCTCTTTGATGAGACCAAAGCGTGGAACCTCCCTGTCGTAACGCCCGAGGGGCAGTACCTGGGCTATGTCTCTAAGTCTAAGATATTCAACACCTACCGAGAGGTGCTCAACGTCCTCTCACCTGACGAATAAACAGCTAGCTATGAAGAATGATCAAGTCCGCATCATCTTTTACGGCACCGCTCCCTTTGCGACGGCTTGCCTAGAGCGTCTCGTCGACGAGGGCTACCCAATTGTCGCTGTCGTCACGGCTCCCGACAAGCCTGCGGGTCGTGGACATCGCCTGCAGCCCTCGGCGGTCAAGGTCTGTGCGACCAAGCTCGGACAACCTATCCTCCAGCCGACAAACCTACGAGACGAAGCTTTCGTCCAGCAACTCACAGAGCTAAAGCCAACGCTTGGCGTGGTGGTCGCCTTCCGTATGCTACCTCGTGAGGTGTGGAGCCTGCCCCCATGGGGAACGGTCAATATACATGGCTCGCTACTCCCGCAGTATCGTGGCGCCGCTCCGATCAATTGGGCACTAATCAATGGCGAGAGCGAGACGGGCGTGACCCTCTTCCAGCTACGTCACGAGATCGATACGGGAGACATTATTGCCGCTTCGGCTTGTCCGATCGAATCTGAGGACAACTTTGGCACCCTCTACGACAAGCTGATGGCTCTGGGCGCTGAGCTACTGGCTCACGGCTTGAGCCTACTGACGCAGCACGAAGGTTGCTACCCGCAAGCACTCCCGCAAGTGGAGCGTCCCGACCTCCGTCCTGCGCCTAAGCTCACTAAGGAGAATACACGCATCGACTGGCACCAGTCAGCGCACGAGATACACAACCTGGTGCGTGGCTTGGCGCCCCAGCCTGGCGCCTGGACGATGCTGGAGCTTCCCAATGAAGAGCCACTCCTTGTCAAGATCTACGCAACCACGCTCCCGCAGCAGAAAGCGGACGAGCGACCCGTGGGACAGTGCCTCTCTCCTCGCAAAGGTCAACTAGCCGTGCAGTGTGGCGATGGACTCCTCCTCATCGAGCAGCTAAAGCCTCAGGGCAAGAAACAGCTCTCGGCACGTGATTGGCTCAACGGACTCAAAGTCTCTGTCGAGGAGGTTCGCTTCGTCTAGTCGCTTCCATACAAGAAAAGTGACCCCACATCTATCCATCACCCTGCCCCCCTCGAAGAGTCTCTACAATCGGCTCTTTGTGATGGCACGGCTGGCGCATCGGCCCATCCCGTCGCTGTGGCATCAGCTAGACCTCTGCGAGGACTTGGCGGTGATGCTACACGCCTCGGGGAGTAGCGAGGAGCGCATATCCGTAGGGGCTTCGGGCACGGCAATGCGCCTCTTGACGGCACTCTTCGCTTTGACCACAGAGCGCGAAGTCCTGCTCGTTTCGCCAGTTCGTCGTATGACGGAGCGACCTCTGGCACAGCTCATCGCACTACTCTCGCAACTTGGAGCCAATCTCGCCCAACCTGCATCTCAGGAGCCAGTCGAAGGGCTCTACCCCCTAGTGCGCATTCGTCCTATGAGCCTGCAGCAGGAAGGTCTCCCCACGCTAACCCTGCCGAGCGGACTAGAGAGCAGCCAGACGGTCACCGCGCTACTCCTCATTGCTCCCTATCTGCCCCACGGGCTAGCCCTCCGCTGGCAAGACGACCAGCTTCCCAGTGCCTCTTACATCCAGTTGACCTGCTCCCTGATGCAGGCGTGCGGCATCAAGCTGACCGTTGATCGCCACGGGATCTATGTTGCCCCAGGAGCTTACTGCGAGGCAACGCTCACACACCTACTCTCGAATCCCATCGGTGATTGGTCCTCGGCGCAGTACCCCCTCCAGTGGGCACTCATGGCGCCACGACCCTGCAAGCTTTTCTTGACCAACGTCCCAGCGCAGAGTTTACAGCCTGATTCCCGTGCCTTAGATCTCCTACAGATCTCCCCCGAATGGCTAAGTGCCAGTGATGACACCCTCTGCTTCGACAGCGAGCCCCTGCAGAAGCATCTGCGTGAACTCACCTTCGGAAGCCTCTCCCTGTCAAACAATCCCGACTTCGCACCCACACTCATTGCGCTACTGCTCTACTATCAAAAGAAAGCTCAGCTCCGTGGACTAGACCTCCTACGCCTCAAAGAGAGCGACCGCATCGCCCTCCTCCTGCGCAATGGCGAGCAGCTCGGTTATCAGCTCACCTACGGGACGGAGAGCGGCTTCTGCTTAGCTGGTAGCACACCAAGCTCCGTTCATACTCCCGTCCCCATTGCCACAGATGCCGACCACCGTATGGTGATGGCGTGGGCTCCCTTCGCCTGGTATCACCAGCTACAGATCGAGACTCCGCAGGCAGTTGACAAGAGCTACCCCACCTTCTGGCGAGACCTTCGCAAGCTCTGCGAGATCATCGAGACACCTTTATATATATGAGCACGAATCCCCTTCACTATGACCTTTGACACACTAGCCCTTTCGCCCGAACTCCTTCGTGCCACCACCGACCTAGGCTTTTCTGAGCCGATGCCCGTACAGCAAGAAGTCATCCCATACCTATCCAGCCATCGAGGGGATCTGATCGCGCTCTCCAAGACTGGCTCGGGCAAGACCGCAGCCTACGGACTGCCCCTCTTAGAGCGCATCATTCAGGCAAAAGGCTCCGCACCCTGTGGACTCATTCTCACGCCAACACGAGAGCTGGCAATACAGGTGCAGAGCGACTTAGTCGCCTTGGCTAAGTACACCTCCGTTCGTCAAATCCTAGCACTCTACGGCGGTGCTTCCATCGAGGAGCAGATCCGTCAGCTCGCCAAGGGATACCATATTATAGTAGCCACTCCTGGCAGACTCTGCGACCTCCTCCGGCGCAAAGCTCTCAAGCTGCGTAAGGTCTCGGTCGTCGTCCTTGACGAAGCCGATGTGATGCTTGATATGGGCTTCCAGCGAGATCTGCAGGAGATCTTGCAGGCGGTACCGCAGCAGGTGGAGCATTGGCTCTTTTCCGCCACGATGAGCCGAGAGGTGCGGGAGATAGCCGACAACTATATCAGCGATGCCCACGAAGTGCAGATAGGTGCGCTCAACAAAGCGAATGCGGACATGAAGCATCTCTACGTAGCGGTCCCAGCACGGCACAAGTACGCCGCTCTGAAGCGTGTCGTCGACTACTACCCCAATATCTACGGGATCATCTTCTGCCGTACCCGTGCCGAAACCAAGGAGATCGCCGAGTGGCTCATACGAGATGGCTACAATGCCGATGCGCTACATGGCGACCTTAGCCAAGCGCAGCGGGATATGGTGATGAATCGCTTCCGCATACGCAACCTGCAACTACTCGTTGCGACCGACGTAGCTGCACGAGGACTCGATGTCGACGATGTGACCCATGTGCTTCACTACGGCCTGCCTGCCGATCCCGACAGCTACACACACCGTAGCGGACGCACCGCTCGTGCCGGTAAGACAGGTCTCTCGATAGCCATCTGCCATCTACGCGATAGCAAGCAGATACGTGTCATCGAGCAGCACGCTGGCATTCGGATTGAATCGATGCCCCTACCCTCTGGTCAGGAGATTTGTAAGAAGCAACTCTTCGCCCTAGCGACCAAGATCGAGTATGCCGACAGCAACGAGCATGGTACTCAGTACGATGAGCTGCTCAATGCAATCGTGCAGAAGCTCGCCTGGCTCCCTCCCGAAGAGATCATACGTCGTGTGCTCACGCTGGAGGCGGACCGCATCATACGCTACTACGCCAATACGCCCGACCTCTCGGCTCAAGAGTTGGCTACCGAAGAGCCTAAGTATAGGACAAAAGGTTCCCACGAAGAGCATCGCAAAGCACCCAAAAAGCGTAGTCGCACCGACTTACCGCCGATGATCTCGCTACGGATCAACCTCGGCAAGCGCGACAAGCTCTATCCGAATCGTCTCTTAGAGTTGATCAACCGCACGCTCCCCTATAAGATCACCATCGGCAAGATAGACCTCAGTCCCAGCTACAGTTACTTTGAGGTAGCTAGCGAATGGGCCGAGACAGTCGCTGCAGCCCTTAGCGAGGAGGAGTACAACGGGCGCCCCATCCGTGTCACCATTCAGAAGGATCGGTAAAAGCCACCAGCCTATATCACAGCCCACACTCACCAAAGCATAGCCGGGAGAGTCGCCAGCCTCTCACTTTTCCACGCTGAGGGTCCTGTTAGGTATTGCAAAATTGTGAATTATTTGCTACCTTGCGACAAGTTTAGTGAGAGGCTAGTCAAGTAAGCCTAAGTAAGGGGAGAAATAAAGCGTTACGACTCCCACTTTCGCTCTCCTACGAGTGGCATATTCGCTAGGCTTACAATGACGAACGCTGCGCTAAGTAGCGACGTCTAGGTGGTTGCAATCAAATTATTCACTATAAATATAACAGGCTATGCAATTGTATCAGACATCAGACATTCGAAACATCGCCGTCATCGGCGGCTCGGGTAGTGGCAAGACAACTCTTGCCGAGGCTATGCTCTTTGAGAGTGGCGTCATCAAGCGCCGCGGGACTATCGAAGCACAAAACACTGTGTGCGACTACTTCCCCGTAGAGAAGGAGTATGGCTATACCGTTTTCTCCACCCTATTTAGTGTCGAGTTTGCTAATCGCAAGCTCAACTTCATCGACTGCGCAGGCTCCGATGACTTCGTCGGTGGCACTGTCGCTGCACTCCACGTGACCGACTCGGCTCTAGCTGTGGTCAATGCTAAGGAGGGCGTCGAGGTTGGTCTAGTCAATCAGATGCGTATCATAGAGCAACTGCATAAGCCTGTGCTCTTTACGATCAATCAGCTGGATAGCGACAAGGCAGACTACGACAGTACAGTAGCTGGGCTCAAAGCTCGCTATGGCGGCAAGGTGGTGATCATACAGTATCCCGTACAGGAGGGTCCTGACTTCCACCAAGTGGTCGATGTACTCAATATGAAGATGTACCAGTGGAAGCCCGAGGGCGGTGCTCCCGAAGAGTTGGAGATACCTGCAGATCAACAAGCACGCGCTGAGGAGCTACGCCAAGCACTGATTGAGTCAGCGGCCGAGCATGAGGATACGCTTATGGAGACCTTCTTTGAGAAGGGGTCGCTCGACGAGGAGGAGATCGTACAGGGCATGCGCAAGGGTATCGTCCTCGGAGATATGTATCCCGTCTTCTGCGTCAGCGCACTCAAGGATATGGGGGTACGTCGTACGATGACCTTCCTGGGCGATGTAGCACCTCGCGTCACCGAATCAGCGCTACCCGTCACGACGGAGGGCGTCGAGGTAGCACCTGATGCTACAGCTCCTGTGAGTCTTTACTTCTTCAAGAGTACTGTGGAGCCACATATCGGTGAGGTCTCTTACTTCAAGGTTATGAGCGGTACACTCAAGGAGGGTATGGACTTGACCAATGCTAAGAATGGCTCTAAGGAGCGCCTCGGTCAGATCAACGTGGTGGCTGGTGCGCAAAAGGAGAAGGTGAGCCAGCTCGTCGCTGGTGACTTTGGCGCAGCCGTAAAGCTCAAGGATGTACGTCGTGGAGCTACTCTCAACGATAAGGGCGTGGACTACCAATTCCCCAATATCGAATACCCTGCCCCCAAGTATCGTCGTGCTATCGTAGCGACCAATAGTGCCGACACGGAGAAGCTCAGCGAGGCACTCACACGTATGCAGGAGGAAGATCCCACATGGATCGCACAGCAGAGCAAGGAGCTACGCCAGCTGATCGTGTATGGTCAGGGAGAGTTTCACCTACGTACGCTCAAGTGGCGACTGGAGAACAATGACAAGATCCCCGTTACCTTTGAGGAGCCACGTATCCCCTACCGTGAGACCATTACGAAGGCAGCACGCGCTGACTATCGTCACAAGAAGCAGTCGGGCGGTGCTGGGCAGTTTGGCGAGGTGCATCTGATTGTTGAGCCTTACGAGGAGGGCAAGGAGCTACCAAGCGTCTTCCCCTTTAACAATCAGGAGTTCAAGATTACGCCTCGTGACACCCAGACCGTCGAACTATCCTGGGGTGGCAAGCTCATCTTCGTCAATAGTGTCGTAGGTGGAGCCATCGACAACCGCTTTATGCCAGCGATCCTCAAGGGTATTATGGAGCGTATGGAGCGCGGTCCGCTGACAGGTTCTTATGCTCGTGACGTACGTGTGATCGTCTACGATGGTAAGATGCACCCCGTAGATAGCAATGAGATCTCCTTTATGCTGGCTGGGCGCAATGCCTTTAGCGAGGCCTTCCGCAATGCTGGTCCTAAGATCCTCGAGCCTATCTACAGCGTCGATGTGACTGTACCCGCAGACTACCTAGGCGATGTGATGAGCGACCTACAGGGACGTCGTGCACTCATTATGGGTATGAGTAGCGATGGCAACTACGAGCAGCTCTCTGCCAAGGTACCTCTCAAGGAGATGAGCGACTACTCAACTTCGCTCAGTTCGCTGACAGGTGGACGCGCTTCGTTTGTTATGAAGTTTGACGCTTACGAGCTAGTCCCGACAGACGTACAGGAGGCACTTTTGAAGGCCTACGCAGAGGAGAGCGAGGAGGAGTAACAGACGTCCCCCCGCTTCCCTATTAAGTCTCAGAGCGGTCTCAGGTCATATGACTTGAGGCCGCTCTCTTTGTGTATACTCTCGGGTGCATAGCTGACAGCTCTTGCAACCCAAGTTCACATGTGAAACTTGGGTTCGGAGGAATCGTTTCTCTCCTACGTGGAGAATATTTTCTCCACGTGAGCATTGGGGAATTTCTCGGTAGGAATGGGCCTATCTGACCATTTTACCGAGACTTCTGTCCTACTTAATCAATAAAAAGAGCGTGTCCTACGAACCAGTCTGTTCATAAGACACGCTTCTCTTGGGTTATGTCATCTAGTGATGACGTGGCACAAGGCTTAATCCTCCATTGGAGAGAACTGATCCTTTGATACGCCACACAGTGGGCACTCCCAGTCATCAGGTAGAGACTCAAAAGGTGTGCCTGGAGCTATACCGCTATCGGGATCGCCCTCTGCAGGGTCATATATATGACCACATACATCACAAACGTACTTTTTCATAATTTCTTGGTTGAGGTAATTGTGTGTATGGAAGAGGGCTACTTTTTCTTCTTATTGAATAGCCCTACGACAAATAGGATGACACAGGCTCCTACGACAGCACACACGAGTTGTGCCCACCAGGAGGTTCCTTCAGTTGCCCCAAAGAGCGTGTATACCCAGCCTCCGACGACACCACCGAGCATACCGATGATGATGTTCCATAAGAACCCGAGAGACTGTCCACGCATGATCCAACCTGCGATAGCTCCCGCAGCTAGACCGATTAGTAAACTCCAAAGTAATCCCATAATATTGTGCTTTAATTGTTAGTGTGCATTTGTATGACAATGTTGCATTAGAGACTTCTAGTTTACTAAGCCCCCTTGCATTGGCAAAGTTAATCTAATCTCATGACATATACAACTCTGTCATGCGCACATTTTGCTCCGTACATTCCATCAGCTAATTCTTCAGCGAGGAAATCCTCCAATTCCTCCCTGAGGATTTTTATTCCCCAGCGAGGAACGGAAAAATTCTTCGGACTCATCATTCCATTCCTCCGAAGTTTCATTTCATTCCTCCGAAGAATTTTTTCTTACCTTCGTGGGAAAAGCATCCTTTTCCAGCGAACTATTTCGAAATCCTTATGTGCGGTGGGAAATTACTACGTTCGCTGATTGATAGCTATTCTGTACCTTTGTAGATGGAGGAGATTACCCTCCTCCACTTAGTGGATGATACTATGAAGAGTAATACACGACAATTATTATCCCCGCCTGATCGGCTCTACGTATGTGGTATCGACACCGACATAGGCAAGACCTATGGCACGGCCTTCCTCATACGTACGCTCAGAGAGGCTGGTTATACAGCTTGTACCTCGATGAAGTTGGTCCAAACGGGATGTCACGAGATAAGTGAAGATATAGAGACGCATCGTCGTCTACTCGGAGAGCCTCTCTCGGAGTGGGATCGTCAGGGGTTCACCTGCCCTTACCTTTACAGCTATCCCTGCTCGCCACACCTTGCAGCGCGTATGGATGGCGGAGAGATAGATGCCGAGCGACTCAACGAGGCTACCCGCCATCTGCAAGAGCTAGGTGCTAAGCCACTACTCGTAGAGTGTGCTGGAGGACTGATGGTGCCACTCACCGAGCAGCTCCTCACGATAGACTACATAGCACAGCAAGAGAATCCACAGGTAGCTCTCGTCACCAATGGCAAGCTGGGTAGCATCAACCACACACTGCTCAGTATCGATGCTTGTATGCACCGAGGCATTGAGGTGCGCTACCTTATATATAATGTGTACCCCGAGCAGGACGCAACGATAGAGTATGAGACCATCAGCTATCTCCAGGGATGGCTCGAGGAGCATCTGCCCTCTTGTCTCTTTATGAAGATGCCTATAGTTGACTAGTTACGAGGTATATCTAGTTGGCTGGATGTATAGAGCTACTGTCTAACCTTTTTTTGTTCCCCTTACTATGGAAGACATTTACCCTGTAGATTATAGCAACTCGACACTCTCTGATGAGGAGATGATACAGCGTGAGTACGATGCGCTGATCTATGACTATGAGCACTCTAATCACCGCAAGAAGGTGGAGGTGATACAGCGTGCCTTTACCTTTGCTCGGATGGCTCACGAGGGGGTAAGGCGCAAGAGCGGAGAGCCTTACATTATGCACCCGCTCGCAGTAGCTCGTATCGTGTGCCGTGAGATAGGACTAGGCTCTACATCGATCGCATCTAGCCTACTTCACGATGTGATCGAGGACACGGAGTACACAGAGGAGGATATAGAGCAGCTCTTCGGTCCCAAGGTCGCACAGATCGTGGTCGGACTAACCAAGATCAGTAGCGAGATACTGACTGAGCGAAACATTGAGAGCCTGCAGGCAGAGAACTTTCGCAAGCTGATCCTCACGATGAATGCGGATATTCGTGTGATCCTTATTAAGATTGCCGACCGTCTGCACAATATGCGTACGCTGAGCTCGATGCCTGAGCATAAGAAGCTCAAGATAACGGGCGAAACCCTCTACATCTATGCTCCTCTGGCTCACCGTCTAGGGCTTTTCGCTATTAAAACGGAGCTCGAGGAGCTCGTCTTCAAGCATGAGCACCCGAAGGCTTATGAGGATATCTGCAACCAGATCATCGACACGGAGCAGTCTCGTGCTGAGCTTTTCGAGCAGTTTAGCACCCCTATCCACCCCCTGCTCAAAGCTCGTGGACTAGACTATGAGATGAAGACACGTGTCAAGTCCTGCTACTCGATTTGGAAGAAGATGCAGAAGAAGCAGATCCCCTTTCAAGAGATCTATGACCTCTATGCGGTGCGCATCATCTTTGAGGAGACGCCAGGACTCAATGTCAAAGAGACTTGCTGGGGCATCTACACCGACATAACGAGTCTCTATCGTGTCAATAATGAGCGAACTCGTGATTGGGTCGCTCAGCCTAAGAGCAATGGCTACCGAGCACTACACTTTACAGTTATGGGACCCACGGGCAAGTGGATCGAGGTGCAGGTGCGTAGTCGCAGGATGGACGAGATAGATGAGCGTGGACTAGCAGCTCACTGGAAGTATAAGTCTGATGGTGTGGAGGAGGATCAAGAGATCACCAAGTTCCTTGACCAGATCAGCGAGCTTCTAGAGAACCCCGACTCGAGTGCTATGGACTTCCTCGATACGATCAAGCTCAACCTCTATGGAGATGATATTATGGTCTTTACCCCCAAGGGGGATCCGATCACGCTTCCTCACGAGAGTACTCCGCTAGACTTTGCCTATGCACTCCACTCGACACTCGGGCAGACCTGTATCGGTGCTAAGGTCAATCATAAGCTGGTGCCTCTCAGCCACACACTACAGAGCGGGGATCAGGTGGAGATCATCTCTAGTAATAATCAAAAGCCCTCAGCACTATGGCTCAAGTATGTCAAGACGGCGAAAGCTAAGAGCAAGATCAATGAGTACCTCCGCATAGAGCGTCGCAAGCTGATCAGCCAAGGTGAGGAGAGTGTGATCAAGTACTTCGAGCAGCACGATCTCTCTGTCGATGCGGGACATATGGATCTCGTAGCATCTCTCTTTGGCTTTCATAAGCGGGAGGACCTTTTCTACGCTGTCGGCTCTGGTACGGTCAATCTTGTGGACTCGCTCTACAAGCGAATCAAATCGAGCAAGAGCAATCGCTTCTTCAAGTCAGTCAAAGAGGCACTCATAGGCAAGCAAGACTCTATGCCCAAGTCCACAGAGTCTATCTCTCAAGTCAGTGAGATAGACTACAAGAAGCCCTACCTGCTCCAAAGCGATGCGATCAAGAGCAACTACGTTATGGCAGATGACTGCAGTCCTCTTCCAGGGGATGAGGTGGTCGCCTTCGTCATAGACAACCAAGTAGTGGTACACCGACGTACTTGTACCGAGGCTATGCGCTTGAAGAGTAGCACGGGCAATAAGCTCCTCTCGACAATCTGGGGCGATCAGGGAGACACCCTCTTCACGGGATCGATTATGATCGAGGGTATAGACTCTAAGGGTATCCTCAATGGGATCGTGCAGGTGATTACGGAAGACTTTCTAATCAACATCGCCTCCGTACAGCTTCAGACACAAGACGGCATCTTCGGAGGAAAGGTGGGACTAGAGGTGCACTCAGCTGAGCAAGTCGAGCAGCTCTGTGCAGCGCTCAAGCAAGCTCCGGGCATTAGCAACGCCTACCGCATCTACTGATACGGAGCGAGAGTGCCGTCGAGACTAGAGAGCGATCTGCAGAGTGACTAGAGCGTGTAGGTCGTGCGCTTTTTGGTGCTACTCTTGCTATTTAGTACCTTTGCAAGAGATTAAGTACTATGCTCCGTATGCAACCCCACAAGATGACCACACCCTACTACCTCCTAGAGGAGTCTCTCCTGAGGCGTAACCTCGCGCTGATACAGTCCGTAGCAGAGCGGGCGGGCGTGGAGATTATCTTAGCCTTCAAGGCGTACGCCCTCTGGCGTACCTTCCCTATATTTAAGGAGTACATTCACGCCAGCACGGCTAGTTCGCCGTGGGAGGCTCGCCTAGGCTACGAGGAGATGGGAGCTCCCGTACACGCCTACACACCAGCTTACAGCGAGGACAATATCACGGACTTCGTACGCTACAGCAGTCACATCACGCTCAATTCGCCCACCCAGTGGCAGCGCTTCGGGCCTGCCTCGCCTTACGCCGCCGAGCACATCTCTTATGGTCTACGACTAAACTTAGCCTATTCGCCTGTCAAAACGGAGATCTACAACCCCGCTATGCCAGGGACACGCTTCGGCGTGAGTGCCGAGACGCTAAGACAAATGGAGCAAGAGGGCGCTTTGACAGGACTAGAAGGTGTGCATTTGCACGTTCTTTGCGAGGGTGATGATGAGCAACTGGAGTTAGTACTAGAGCGTCTCGAGGAGCGCTTTGGCTTTATCCTAGATAAGGTGCAGTGGCTCAACCTAGGTGGTGGACACTTGATGACGCATCGGGAGTACGATACGGAGCATCTGGTTTCGCTGCTACGAGCTTTCCGTGAGCGCCACCCGAACCTGCGAATTATTATGGAGCCAGGCAGTGCTTTCGCTTGGCAGACGGGCGACCTCTACGCTCAGGTGGTGGACATTGTGACCAACGACGGCATCAAGACGGCTATTATGAACGTCTCCTTCGCCTGCCACATGCCTGACTGTCTCGAGATGCCTTATCATCCAGTCGTAGAGGGTGCGACACAGTGCGACACGCACGAGGCTGGCACGTACAGCTACCGCCTAGGGGGCAATAGCTGTCTGAGTGGCGATTATATGGGCTACTGGACCTTTGACCATCCGCTGGAGATCGGTGAGACGCTCATCCTCAAAGATATGCTACACTACACGACAGTCAAGACGAACATGTTCAACGGCGTACAGCATCCCGCCATTGCACTGCGTCATCTCGACGGTTCTGTGGAGACGCTCCGTAGCTTTGACTATTTGGACTACAAGTCTCGCATGGACTAATCATTAAACCTAAAGTAAAGAGACCAACTATGGGACTATTCGGACTATTCTCAAAGAAGAAAAAAGAGACACTCGACACAGGTCTAGAAAAGAGCAAGACCTCTATGGTAGACAAGCTGACTCGTGCCGTAGCTGGCAAGAGCAAGGTCGATGATGAGATCCTCGATGACCTGGAGGATATCCTCGTGACGAGTGATGTGGGCGTGGACACAACGCTCAAGATCATCAAGCGCATCGAGGAGCGTGTGGCTCGAGACAAGTATGTCAGCACGAGCGAGCTCAAAGGCATCCTGCGTGACGAAGTTGCCGCTCTCCTTGCGGAGAATGGCACGACCGATGGGGAGAGCTTCACACTCCCCGCAGATGCGCACCCTTACGTCATTATGGTCGTTGGGGTCAATGGAGTAGGCAAGACAACCACCATCGGTAAGCTCGCCTATCAGTTCAAGCAGCAAGGCAAGCGCATCGTACTAGGCGCTGCAGATACTTTCCGCGCTGCAGCTATCGAGCAGCTAGAGATCTGGGGAGAGCGGGTCGGTGTGCCAGTTGTCAAGCAGAAGATGGGGTCAGATCCCGCCTCGGTAGCTTTCGATACACTTCAGTCAGCCGTGGCTCAAGATACCGACGTGGTCATCATAGATACCGCCGGTCGTCTACACAACCAAGTGAGCCTGATGAATGAGCTCTCTAAAATCAAGCGTGTTATGGCAAAGGTACTCCCCGATGCCCCTCACGAGGTACTTCTCGTCCTTGACGGGTCGACGGGTCAGAATGCCTTCGAGCAGGCAAAGCAGTTTACCGCAGCCACTGATGTCTCTGCGCTTGCCATCACGAAGCTCGACGGAACGGCAAAGGGCGGTGTCGTCATCGGTATCTCTGACCAGTTTAAGGTACCTGTCAAATATATCGGACTAGGCGAGAAGATTGAGGATCTGCAGGTCTTTCGCAAGCGAGAGTTTGTCGACTCCATCTTTGGCGATGAGCTTTAGTCTAGTAGTAGCTCTGTGATGATTGCCAACCAAATCGATGTCATCAGTCTAGGTTGCTCTAAGAACCTCGTTGACTCCGATGCGCTCATGCGTCGGCTCGCTCAGTACGGCTACACGCTACGACACGACCCCGAGGAGCTGACCGGCGAGATAGCCGTCGTCAACACCTGTGGCTTCATACAGGCTGCTCAGGAGGAGTCGATCAACCTGATCCTCTCCCTTATTGAGGCGAAGAAAGAGGGACGCATTCGGGCTATCTATGTGATGGGCTGCCTGGGCGAACGCTTTCGTGAGGAACTAACCGCTGAGCTCCCTGAGGTGGACAAGATCTATGGCAAGTATGACTGGAAGCAACTCATCACCGACCTAGGTCCCGCACTCAGCGCAGACGATGCGACGCCACTATCCTACCGTACGCCTCCGCCTAGCGTCACGCCACGCCACTACAGCTACATCAAGATCTCTGAGGGGTGCGACCGAACCTGCTCTTACTGCGCCATACCGCTCATCACTGGCCGTCATCACTCCCGTCCTATGGAAGATATCGTCCAGGAGGTCGAGGAGCGCATTCTCACAGGTTGTCGAGAGTTTCAGATCATCGCTCAGGATAGCACTTACTATGGCGTAGACCTTTACCAAAGGCAAGCCATCGCTCCCCTACTGGACCGCCTGGCTCAGGTGAATGGCGCTCACTGGCTCAGACTACACTACGCCTATCCGAATCACTTCCCCCTCGAAGTGCTTGATGTGATGGAGAAGCATAACAACATCTGCAAGTACCTCGACCTCGCGCTCCAGCACAGCAGCAACCATATGCTTCAGCTGATGCGTCGGCAGATCACCCGTGAGGAGACCATCGCCCTGCTAGAGCGAATCCGCGAGCAAGTGCCTGGCATCGCCCTGCGCACCACGATGATGGTGGGGCATCCAGGGGAGACGGACGAAGACTTTGCCGATCTCCTCGACTTCGTCAGCCAGATGCGCTTCGAGCGACTTGGCGCTTTCCAATACTCACACGAGGAGGGCACCTACGCCTACAAGCATTACCAAGATGACGTACCCCCAGAGATCAAGCAGGAGCGGTACGACGCTCTGATGTCTCTCCAAGCGACCATCTCTGCCAGCATCAATAGCCGTAAGGTTGGCACCTCACTGGAGGTAGTCGTTGACCGTGAAGAGGAAGACTACTACATCGGACGCACACAGTACGACTCTCCCGAGGTGGATGGCGAAGTGATCCTCAGTAGCGACAACCCGCTCCATGTCGGCTCCTTCTACCAGGCCAAGATTACAGGCGTTGAGGAGTACGACCTCATTGCGACTACATCTCCAGAGCATCTCATCCTATGATTACGACCGAACAGTGGATCCTCGAGGTCGCCGAGCAGAGCCAGCTGGCACGGACCACCTGCCAGCAACTATGGAGCGACCTCACCTCGCTACTCATCGGGCGACTCACTCAGGGGAGTACCAGCTATATGCGCAGCGTCGGTCTCTGGTCCGCAGAGAGCCACAATGCCTTCATAGCCCTACTGCCTAGTGGAGAGCGCTACTTGATGCCTCCGAGACTCACGCCACGCATCACCAACCAAGAGCAACCGCTCTCTACAGAGGAGCTTGGCGAACTTCTTGCAAAAGGGGCGACCCAGATACCGCAGACGATCCAAAGCTTCTACAGCAGTGTCACGAAGCTCTTTGAGATGCACGAGCGACTAGGTCATACCCTAGAGTGGGCTCCCCTAGGCACCTTCGCACCACAGCCCATCGCAAGTGAAGGAGATCAAAGCGAGACCAGCTACGCCTTCACCCCCTCTGACGAATTGCTCCAGCAGGTCAACAAACCCTTTGAGATGTTTGCGCCTACCCTGCTCAAGGAGGGCATCCATTGGGCAGATGTCGAGGAGCGCCCAGCCGAGAGCCTGGAGAAGGCTTACTCGTCCGCCATCTCCAGCCGTATCGCTGAGCGCATAGTCGCTCCACGACCCGCAAGTACGCCACCCGCTTGGACGCCCCAGCCACAAGCCGAAACTCCCGCTACACCGCCGCTTCCCCCTCCACCTCCTCCCATACCAACTAGCGAAAGCAACGAGACAGAAGCCGTCGTTGCCTCACCGCCACCTTACCAAAGAGAGGAGCCACAAGAGAGCAAGCCCACCACTTCAGAGCAATCGAATCGCAGGCTGTGGCTTTGGATCGTCATCCCGCTAGTCTCTGTTCTACTAATGGCACTACTGCTGTGGTTCTTCGTCTTCGGCAGACAAGAGACGCAGAGCTCACGCACCACGCCACCACCCAGCATCACAGCACCCGTTGAGGTGACTCCGACGATAGACAGCATCGCACCCAGCGATAGCGTCGTAACGCCTGCCGACACGACCGCTCAACTAGAGATCCTCACCACCGTGATACTTGGCAATGGTGACTATCTAGCACGTTATGCTCGTCGCTACCTAGGTCGTAGTGAGTACTGGATTTACATTTACCTCGCCAATAAGGAGCAGATCGAGGATCCCGACAACATACCCCTCGGCACTGAGATCCAGATCCCCACACCCCAGAGCGTAGGCATCACGGGTGACGAAGAAACCGACCTCGCTGAGGCAAAGCGCCTCACCCGCGAGTACTACAGCTCCAAGTCTAGGTAGCTCCGCACACCACATATTACGCACAATCCCCTATAATACAAACCACTAAACACAGAAACAGAATGAAGAAGACCAACTTCCTACTCTTCCTCCTGCTGTCTCTCTGCAGTGTAAGTCTACTTACGGCTCAAACGGCTGAGATACAGATCAAGACAGATAAAGACTTTGGTTCTGAAGTCTCAATCTACCCCAAGACCAAGTCCTATGACACCCCCATCATCGTCGATTGGGGAGATGGCAATACCGAAAGCTACAACGTCGACCCTACCGCCTCTGGATTCTTTTCCAGAGTTTCTGGAAGTGTTAAAGGCGAGACCATCCGCATCCTCTCTAGTCTCACCAGCTTAGAGGCCGATAACCTCGAGATAAGCTCCTTTGTCGCTACAGGACAGACAGAGCTGAAGTATCTAAACCTCTCTAAGAATAAGCTCACGAAGGAGACCTTTGCGCTCAACGAAGATGCTCCACTAAAAAACCTAAACCTCAAGGAGAATGACTTCGCCGTCTTAGATCTACGCTCCTATACAAGCCTAGAGGCTATTGACATCTCTGGGAATCCAAGACTCGGCACCATCCTCGTACCTGATGGGAGCAAGACCCTAAGTAGCATCTCTGCAAACGATTGTGACATCAGTCACTTCTATCCCGTCTCTCTGCCAGCACTTACAACGCTATCGCTAGAGAATAATGCGCTGATGGATCTGGAGATCGGTGACAACTACCCCAAGCTCTCTTCGCTATCCATCTCGCACAATGAGATCTCTGAACTTGATGTCACAAAGCTCCCCCTACTATATAAGCTAGAGATAAACTATAACAACATCTCTAGGCTCAACCTTAAGAGCAATACTGAGCTTACCAATCTCTTCTGCAACAAGAATCAGCTCACGAACCTAGATTTATCTGCAAATACTAAACTAACCAGCATAGCTTGTGACAGCAATGCCTTGACGACCCTTGATGTGTCCATGCTCACGAAGCTAACCTCTCTAAGCTGTGCAGGTAATCAGATCACGCTACTAGACCTCACACAGGCGCCCTATATGAGTCGCCTCACAGCTCGTAGCAACCAACTCTCCTTCCTCGATTTTAGCGCTTGCTATCAGCTTCAATATCTAGACATTCGCTCTAACCCTACGATGACACCCTGTGCCATCAACTATATGCTACGCTCTATGTGGGATAATCCACGCAAGCCATATGGCGATAATTTTAATCTACTACTTAAAGGGTCTAACGCAGAGATCTCTGATGCAGGTCTTATCAAAGACAATTGGAAGGCAGACGTCGAGGGCGATGGCAAAGCAAAGTGTGACAGCGTCTCTGTGATACTTACTCAGACAGAGGGCAAGGTCACACTCTTAGAGCGTATGATAGACACAGATCAGTCACTCAAGACCATCGGTGATAGCGTGCTCGCTGGCACTCCGCTCTACGTTCAGATTGATGAGACTCCAGAAGGCAAGGAGTACCTCGGAGTCAAGGTGAACGGCACACTCATCAAGGAGCATATATTTGTAGTAACCCAAGATCCTACCACCGTAGAGCCTGTCTTTATCAGGCCTCCTATGATGCAGATGGGTACTAAGATAGGGCATGATATATCCTTTGCACTAGTAGCTCCTCAGGAAGGCACTGAGATACTCATTGACTGGGGTAATGGTGTAGCAGAGCGCAACATCATCGGGCAGACGACCAAGCGTCTCGACGGGAAGGCTCTAGGAGACTATATCAAGGTCTCTGGATCAATTATCGAGGCTGACCTCTCTAGCTATCCAGGTCAGGGAACTTGGGACAACGAGTTCACCAGTCTTCAGCTCGTACAGCCTGACCTACAGGTACTCTACACCTACATGAATCCGATTGGCTCCATAGATCTGAAGGATTGTCCTAATCTGACCCTCCTTGATGTAGCCTATACAGGGATTTCTGAGCTCGACCTCACTCATTGTACTCAGCTAGACACGCTCCTATGCTATGGAAACACACTCGCTACGCTAGATCTCTCTAAGCTCACAGGTCTACGAAAGCTTGATGCCAAGAAGAATCAGCTCACCAGCATTGACCTATCTTCTTGTGTCAACCTTGGTCACCTAGACCTGCAGGGCAATCAGCTCTCAGAGATAGACCTATCTATGCTCACAGGACTGCACACCCTAGCACTCGGAGCCAACAAGCTCTCCAAGATAGACCTGGCCAACCAATCCGAGGTCGAGACGCTCCTCGTCAACAACAATCAGCTCAAGGAGCTTGACCTCTCGAAGCTGACGAAGCTAGCCACACTATACTGTAATGGTAACCAGCTGACCAAGCTCGATCTATCTAATCAGCCACAGCTTCAGATGCTACAAGCCTATGGCAACAAGCTCACAGCTTGTGATGTCAACGACCTATACGCTTCTCTCTGTAGCTACCCCAAGGGTGTCACACTCCAGATGCCCTACAGCCTCTACATTACCGAAGACAAGAGCAATCCCGACAATGATGCTCAGCATGCTGACCCAACAATCGCAACGATCAAGGGGTGGCGCGTGAATACCGCAGGAGATGCCTCTGGCTGTGATCAGGTCTACGTAGAGGTCGCTCCCACCACACATGGTGAGATCCAGCTCGCTGACAAGCAGGGCAACGTGATCAAACCTATATGGAGTACACTCCCTACGCACCTAGGTTACCACAAGGTCAATAAAGATCAGGAGATCGACCTCTTCATCAAGCCCGAAGAGGGTTACACGATAGACCGACTCACCGCCAATGGCAAGCAGCTCTCTGGCACCAGCTTGACACCACAGCGCTACACACGTATCAATGCGCTATTCAAGCTAGACAATGCCGTGATTGCGCCTGCACAGAGCCACTGCATAGCTGTCACCTCCGAGGGTGTCACGACGCTAGCAGATCTAGCTATGCTGACCATCTTTACGATAGATGGACAGACATACTACCACCAGCCTGCTGTCCGTGGTGAGCTAGTCACCTTGCCACAAGGCAGCTATCTCGTCACTGCACAGGCTGTCGTAGCTGGTGAGACTGAGGTGATACAGGTACTAATCCCATAAGAGTTCATCAGAGACTGCCTAATGACTCAGTAGTCTCAGAGGATTAGATTCAAGCAATAACAGAATAGCCACCGAGAAAATTGGATTTTCCTCGGTGGCTATTTTTTATTCTCCACGTAGGGACGAAAAAAAACTTCGGAAGTTTCATTTGATTCCTCCGAAGTTTTATTTTGCGCCCACGTGGAGAATGTTTCTTCCCTACGTGGAGATTTTCGATTTCTTACGTGGATATCACCTTTTCCTGTGGTTCCCTGAAAATGGTTGACTTATTTTTTGCTGAAACTGATGTCGGTTGACATCGTTTTTGTCGTCAAACTAGAATGAGTTGTCTTGACCT
>QWCY01001928.1_pt1 | contig 30663 bp, 27 predicted proteins | sample 1972631 | NCBI WGS metagenome assembly QWCY01 (sample SAMN09866696, study PRJNA288562) | Human gut metagenome isolate pre1_stool, whole genome shotgun sequencing... | isolation source: gut | host: Homo sapiens | place: USA: California
AGGGTCATTCTTATTTTGGCAAGGTGGGGCTGGTTATTTTAACCTTACTGGGTCTAAAATACTTGCCAGCGTGGGTCAAATTAGTGTGGCTTTTCCACCCCTCACTCACCTCTATTGTTTTATAGTTTGGATTGGTTTTCGCTAATTGATCAGCCACTTTTTGCCACGCATGCGCATCGAGCGTACGAGGCTTATCGCCTTTTTCGCCCGCTTGTGCCTTCTCTTTATGCTCCTTTTCGTATTTCGCACCTACAAGCGAATACAAGCCCGAACGCCACCAAGGAAAGGAATAGCAAAGTCCTGTTATCGCAATGATAAGCAGGAAGGTAAGAGCATAGAAACCACCCGCTACGTGAAGGTCGTACCAAAAGCGTCGCCAACCCTTTGTAACGTTAATACTTAATCGGTTTTTCAGCATACTCGCTTTGCTTGGAAGCCATATCAGAAAACCCGTAATAAAGATGAGCAACACTATGAGAACACTCCAACCTATCACGGCTTTACCCAAGAAAAAGCTATCGTCTTTAGGACGTTTTTGCAATAAGTTGCGGTGTAAGCTTTGTATTGTAGTCATCGTTTCTAGGCGTGTCGCCTTGCCTTTTACCTCTCCTGTGTATTGGTTTACGTACAAAGCTTGTCGCTTTTTGTTAAGATTTACTTTGTAAGCCTGTGTAGGATCGGCAGCAATGGTAAGGCTTTTTAGCATAATAGGTTCTTCGTCGTCTTTAGCTTGCTTACCTTCTGCTTTCTGCTTATCCTTTGCCGTGTTAGCCGTTTCAAGTGTTGCAAGATGGGCTTGCGCTATAGCCATAACCTTATCAGCAGGCAAAGCCCTTTTCCCATTACGCTCCACCGTGCGCATATCTGCTTGTGCCACTGCCGTTATTTCGTCCTCAAAGAGGAGCATTCCTCCCGTAAAGGAAATGATAACAAACACTATTCCTATAGGGATAGCGAGCCATACGTGAATGTTTTTGAAGATTTTTTTCATAATCTTATTTTGTTTGTAGATGAGACAAAAAGATGGATAGTGCAAGCGAGTGCAATGAAAGTTTACTTTCAAATTGCCGAGCGCAGCCTATCTTATGCAAAGATAGTGCAAGCGAGCGCAATGAAAGTTTACTTTCAAATTGCCGAGTGCAGCCTATCTTATGCAAAGATAGTAAAAATAGTGAGGAACACAAGCAAATAAAGCTTCAGCTTCAAAAGGTTATCAGTTACTAAGCAAAAGATGATGTTTTACTCACCAAAAGATAACCCTTTGCTCGGTAAAACATTACCTTTTACAACGCACTAGCTATCAAGCAGTTTTAAAAAAGCGCATAAATAATCATTTAATAACAGTAATTGCAAAATAAATGTTACAAATAAGCACATTTGCACCACCACAAAGTGTTAATTGAGAAAAAATAAACACCAAAATATTTGCAGTATCATTTATTTTGTGTATATTTGCAATACATAACACGTTTAGCACACCATTTTATACAAAAATGATATGCTAAAAGGTGTATAACAGTAGATCTTTAAAAGCTTTGAATTGTAATTTAGTTTTCATAATACATTATTTTTGATTAGTAAGAAAAAAAAGCAGGCAGTTCGGAACGAATACCTGCTTTTCAAGTAAACCTAAAAAGATGATGCTATAACTATTTTATACGAAGCTTTAAATCTTTTTGTTCTCTTTTAATCGCTAACAAAATTAAGAAGCAGCGACAAAAAAAAGAAAATCTATGAATAGAAATAAAAGTATAGAAAGAGAGCAACATAATAAGAACACAGCGTAAATACATAATAAAAGATCACAACGTTTAAGGATTTATTCATAAAAGGCGTTCTGCTGGGATTAGCAGGACGCCTTTTGCTTTTCGATATTTTTTTCATTTCAGCCTATAGGAACAAACTACCACTCTCCTATTCGGCAATGCCCTGCCGAAGTATATTGTTCGCCGCTAACAAATCACGTTGATGTACTGCCCCACATTCAGGGCAAGTCCACACACGGTCTTTGAGTGAATCCATATTTTAAAAATAGGGTCGTTGAAAGATATTTCGGAGCCAACAACGTCAATAAACTCCTTTGAAACCATTGACTGTTTAACACTTTGTACATTTGCCGAACTTTCTAAATGATATTTACCGATGATGTTTTTTGTTGTAAGACCTGTAGCCACACCATCGGCAAGAGCTATAAGAAAATTCTTTTGAAGCCTTGTCAGCGATTCTATATCACGCTGAAAGAACACTTTGTTCTGCTCCAGCAGTTCCTCTAATGCTTGGTCTATCAGTTTGTCAACGACAAGCATATCAGTCTTGTACCATACTATCCACGCCATGTGCTGAACATACGAACTTAAACATTCTGTTATATCGCATATATGTTTAGCATTCTCTGGCGAAATCATTTTGCCAGTCGTTTCAAACTGATTGCAGATGAATGACACCCATTCTTCTTTAGGTATTTTCTGAAGGAACATCATATCGGCAAACTTATAGAAAGGACACGAAGTATCGGCAAAGATACCCATCATAAGATGCCGTTTGCTACCGAATAAGCAGTAGGTAACGCTTTGCTGGTGTTGCCATACCGTGCGCAACTTCTTCTGAAAAGACAGAGAGTCTTTAAAATCGACTATCTGCTGAAACTCATCGAAGCATATCACGATGCGTACGCCTTTCTTCTTGGCTATCTTCTCTGGCAAGCAAAGAATCTCAGCACAGGTTTCGTCTTTCTGATTCCACTCAAACGAGATTTCAAAATCGTTGAGTGGGTCGCTACCAAACGAGAACTTTGGCATAATATTGGAAAGAAAATTCTTTCCCATTTCCACCCACTCGTCAATCTTTGAGGACGTCTGCTTGATAACCTCTGTGGCAAGTAACTTGCAGAACTCGTATTCCGACTTGCACGCAAATACGTCGACCATAACCATCTTCACCTTTGGATTATTCTCTTCCAACGCCATCACTTTCTTCACAAGCGAGGTTTTTCCCCATCGCCTTGGCGAAATCAGCACAGTGTTAATACCATGCGTCAGGTTAGCCCGTAGTCGCTTGGTATCTTCCTGACGGTCAGTGAAGAATCTGCCTTCAACGGCTTTTCCAAATGCAAAAGGATTATCCATAATTACGATATATTTTTATTACACCGTAAAATTAGTAATAAGTTTCTTACTAACAAAGTTATTACTAAGTATTTTATTACTAAATACAAAAATGCAGAATTATTGAATGGATGCGTCTCACGTTATCCTATACCGCTCCGCCACCTCGCTCCCAAACCTTTCTCAAACTCGCCACCACAAGGTTATTGCGTGTTACCGTACCGATGTGTTCGCCACGACCGAGGTTGCCCCACCATGCAGTGTCGGGGAGCAGCAGGAGGGTGTCGGCTACGGGGTGTGAGGCAAGGGTAAGCGTGAAGAAAGCAAACTTTTTACAGCGCGTACACAAATGGGTACACAAAATATTTGGAAGTTTGGATTTTTGTTTCTATCTTTGCTATGAACATTATAGCAATAGCGCCATGCAGATAGTATCAACAAGAGAATTTAGAGCCAATCAGAAGAAGTATTTTGAGTTGGCGGAACATGAGCCAGTCTTTGTTTCTCGTAAAAATGCACGTCCCATTGTCATTAGCGTTGCCGATGATGACGACTTTCTTTCAAAGGAAGAACTCTTATCTATTCAGAAAGGGCTGGAGGACATCAAAAACGGCAGAACTTACAGAATGCAGGAGGGTGAGAGCCTTACGGACTTCTTAAAGCGCACAGAGGAATGTATCAAATAGAATTTTCGGAAGAAGCTACAAAGGAACTTCTTAAACTGATGAAATCCGATGTACAAGCTTATAAGAAGTTTGAGAGCCTTATTCCTGAACTTCAGGAACACCCATACACTGGAACTGGACATCCTCACCAGCTTCGACACGTGAATGGCATCTGGTCGAGGAAACTTGACAAGAAGAACCGATTGCGTTATACGGTCAATGATACGACAGTGATAGTGTTCATCGTATCGGCTATTGGGCATTATGATGATAAGTAGGGGCTATATTGAGAGTTGAGGGTTGAGGGTGGAGAGAGGTGAGAGAGGAGAGAGGAGAGTTGAGAGTTGCCCGTCCCCTTTTTCCTACAGAGCTGCGAAATATCAACCACCTTAGCGCCAAAAAAAATCCTAGGAGACTTTTAACTGCAATCTCCTAGGATTAATGTATGTGTGTATGTGTTACTAGTGGGGGCAATATGTACTCATTTTCTGTGTTTCTCTGCTAATAAGCACACTTTGCCTCCCCCTAGCAAAGTTTTTATTTCACAATAGGTACATAGAAATAACCTGTATGAATATAGTCAGGATCTACCTTTGATGCGATACCCCAAACATGCTTTCCATCGTTCTTGAGGATTTCTATTTCGACATTGTCAAAGTTTTGTTCTGGAGCGTCCCAACTCTTAACAAACTTCACCTTGCCTTGTGTTTTCTTACCAGCAGTTAGATCGCCCTTAAAAAAGAAGTGCATATACATTGCATTCCAATAGTCGAATGATATATGTCCTGAAGTAGCACCATAGTAATTAGAAGAATTGTTATAATACTTAGCATCATCCCATACAGTAATAGGATTGACTAACTTCATAATAGCATCTTTCTCTTCCTGCGTAAATGGGATTTTAGAAACGACAACAGTTACTTTAACCGTTTTAGATAACCCCATCATATCGGTAATGGTAATATTAGCAGAACCCTCTTTCAAAGCAGAAAGAATAATATTATCACCTGATACTTCCTCTACTTTAACGATGCCCGTATTATCGCTTACCGCTGTATAGTTACCATTACCCGCAGTAGCAATAATCGTACCCTTTGCACTATTGTGTCCGAGCTTCATACTTAGCTCATAGGTATCCTTGTTTGTAGCAATCTTCATATACATCGATTTCACTTCGATACGCTTGTAATTGCCTGCCTTATCTGAAAGCACCAAACCCGTAATACCCTTTTTCAGCGTAGTAATCTTAATCGTGTTTCCCTCGAGTAGCGCCTTAGCAATAGTGGTATCTTCTGAGAATATTCTATAGTCGCCACCCCCTTTAAGGATATTCATAGAAGCAGCTTCGCCTACACCTGCATTGATATGCGTAGAGTCTAGCTCAAGGGTGGTGGCAGCTTCGGGAACTACTGTTGTAGCAGTGCTATCGTCGTTGTCGTTGCTACATGCCGTAAAGCCCATTGTAAGGGCTATTGCGGCAAGCATTGAACTTATTATTCTTTTATTCATAATCATCTTTTTATTTAGCTTTTACCAATCTTTCTTAAATGGCTTTTCATTGTAAATCAAATCTTCGTTATAAAAAGTACGTGATACGTTTTGCATTACAGTAAGATTATAACGACTTATAGAAGGGTCGAAAGCAAACCACATGGTGCCACCATATTTTTCGCTAACAATTTTGTTAATATTTGACTGATAAATGTAACGGCTCTGCGTACACTCGCTAGAAGCTTGTATCATTCCTGTACGTTTCAAACCAGGATAGTTGCCCGAAAGATCATAGATCTGACCATAGTCTTGAATAGCAAAGTCGATGAACTCGCCTGGCTGCTTGCCTTTGTATGCTGAAAGTTGTGCAGTACCTCCATAAACGTACACTTCTACAAGGCGATCTTTGCCTAGATATTCTTTAAGATAATAGCACAAGCGAGAAGCTTGGTTACTGTATGGACTTTCAAAGCCAGGATAGTTGCCAGGTTTACTATACTCATCATCAAGGAACACGCCATCGAGATCGTAAGCATCACACATAGCCTTCATGTGGCGAGCGAATGCTTTTGCTCCTTCCTCTGTAAGATTGGTGAGAGCAGCACGATCCCAGTTACCAAGAATACCCATAATAACTTTTATGCCCTTTGCACGCAATGGGGCGAGATACTTCTCCTTATAGTTGAGTAGCTGGGTAACATTTTCGTTATTCTTGTTATAAACCTCACCTGTTTCCTCATTGTAGTTGATATTACCAGCAAAGAGGACTACCTGATCGAAGAAGTATTTTTTGCTATTTTTTAATGTGAAGCAAAGCGCATTCAAAGGATTACTATTATTTACTTCAGGCATAGAAATATTTATGAAAGGCGAGTTCTTATGGCAATCGGGCATCTTAGAAATATCCTTTACCAAAAGTACAAAGTTGCCGTCCTTAGAGGTTTCAACACCCTTTCCCTTTAGCGAGAGTGGAATGGCATAAGTGCCATTCTCTTCAAGTGCAGCATCTGTTTTATAAGCTACCGAGATAGGAGCCGACTTGCTGTTGCCCTTTTCCACCTGCGTAGCTTCGCCTACGGTAACTAGATTTTCGGGCAGTGCCTGATAACTCGTGTTATGCTCCTTGTTGTAAGCTTCCAGCACCGATGGATCGTAAGTTACAGAAAACTGCTCCTGCTTGTCAAGCGTCTGATTAACATTAACATACATATCTATCGTAGCAGCGTTGTTGAACACAACAGAGTCTGCCTTCATATTGCCATACTTATCAGTAAGAAATACCATAGTCTTTGCAGGCGTTTCAAAGCTTTTTTCGCTTACGCTGCCCACATCTACACTGTCTGAGCAAGAGGCTATTAAACCTCCTACACCAAGCAATAGTGATAATAATTTTATATAGTTTGTTTTCATTAGAAATCTTAATTAATTGGATTGAATTATTAAGTTTTTACTTCTCTGGAAGCGATACATTAAACCATTTTAGCTTTGCATTTGCCGTAGCAGTATTGCCATTGCCTGTATAATCTTTCACTTCTGTGCCGCTTTGGTCGTCAAGCTTCCAATAGCCCACCAAGCCTTCACTCTTAGGATCAACACTATAGATATTCTTAGCTATTTCCTCCTGCGTGCGTACCACGTCCCACACACGAACTTCCGAGATATAGCCATCTAGCTCACGCCCAGAAGAATAAGAAAAACCTATCATAAAGTCGCGATCAGAACCATTGCCTCTAATATCGACAGAGCTTAGATTAAGGTTGCCTTCCGACTGTATTTTTCCATCTACGTAAATTATTACCTTATGTGTTTCGCAGTCTAAGGTCATAGCCACGTGTACCCACTTATTGATAGGAAGCCCCTTTGTTGCATCAGGTGCAGGGAAATTGCCTCCACTGCCTGTAGCTAGCTGCAACTGGTTACCCTTACGATCGGCATCACCAATACGAAGTAAGAAGTTGCCCTCTATACCCATCACAGTAGAGATGAGCTTACTAAGGTCGCGTGCTTTGATAAGTGCCTCAAAGGTTACCTTTGTCATATTACTTACACGGTCAGGAGTAGCCCATTTCACGGTGAGATAGTTGCTATTCTCCATATCGGCTACTACATTTATCAATGATCCTGCACGGAAAATATAGTAATAGGTCTTGGAAGAACTCAACAAGTCGATATTATTCGATGTAACCTTTACAGGAAGTACATATACTAAGTCGCGATTGAGCGTATTGAGCTGTTGGAAGGTAATCGTTGCATTGGTCGATTTCACACTACCCACAGGAACACTCACCTCGCTTGTTTCTAGCTTATAACACTCTGTAGGTAAGGCGGTAGCATGAGCATAGTAAGCCTTGTTATAAGTATCAACGAGCGAAGGATCGGCAGCAAAAGTAGCCTTTACTTCTGTTTCAGCAGGACGAGCAAGCGAGATATTCAGCGTTTTGCTGAAGTCGGTCATCGTACCTTTTATAATGGTTTCGCTTACCATAGGTTTCGTGTCAATGAAGCCCTTGTTAGCGAAGTTTTCCTCATCATTGCTTTGGCATCCTACAAAGAGCAATGCTAAGAGCGGTAGATATTTTATAATCTTTTTCATGTCAGGTTATTCTTTAACGGAAGGATTAATGATAGAGATAGCTTTTCTTACCACTGGATAAGTAAATGCTGAATGATAATAATCGGCATTTATATCGACGAGAGATAATCCAGCAATATCGTAGTTGGTATGTTCGGTTATAGCCCAGCGAGCAGCACCAAGTGCAGCATATTGGTTGTTAGTCCAATAGCCTGTCTTTGTGTCGGTAGCATCGAGCGAATACATCATCACCGAAGGAATAATTTTATCCATTGGCACACCTTCCACATTGGCAAAGTTGACATTCTTAGCCACTCCAGCAGCAGTAACTTCTTCGTTGCAAGGAATGATAATATATTTTGCAAACGAGAAGATTTCCTGATTGATAACATTCTGTGGCTTACCTTGGAAGAAGAAGAGCTTGTCGGTATGACGTTTTGCCCAGTCGATAGCAATGCCTATGAAGTCGTGTTCCCAAGAGGTAAACTCTGCCTTCTCCTTTTCGCTCATATAGTTTTTATACTTACCATTGTAAGCCATTATGATACCGTCGTAGTTGTGCTTAGTGCAAATATCGAGCGATACTTTTACGGTGTCGACTAAGAAGTCGTTGAACCCTTTAAAGGTTTTACCTTCATTTTTCTTATCTTCTGCAAAAGCTTTTGCTTTAGCAAGATAGTCGGTTCGGATCGTCTCAAAGTTGATAGCATACAATACCTTTGTACCTTTCACGTTACGCAAGTAGTCCATGCTCTTTAGGCTTTCCTCGTTGATGCTGTTAGGAGCTGTCAATACAAGATAGTCGAGACTATCTGGCACAGCTTTCATCTGTTGTCCTTGCGAGTTAGGCACAAGATGACTATTGTCAAACCATCCTATAGCTATCTTGTGCTTACCTTGTTTGTAAGCACGAAGATTAGCGAGGTAGCTTTCATAGAGCGCAGCATTCTGATTATTGATGCCTGGCTCATTGATTGTAACACTCTCCACATCGGTGTCGCACGCTGTCATTGCAAAGAGCGCAGCAGCACAGGCGAAGGAAGATGCTATATATTTTATAATGTGTTTCATATTTTGTTTGTTCTTATGTTACACTAACTTTTTTGTTTATATATCAGATGTTTTACTTCTTCTTTGCAGCCCACCAAACATCTGTAGACAGATTATCGGGACCGCCTAGCATTTCTACCGCCTTGAGATAATTATCGTGGTTATCAGAGCGCTCGTCCTGAGTAAAGGTCTGACGACGTGCGCCACGACTAAGGTCTACGATGCCACCACTCTTATCTACCATTGCAGGCATCAAACGTGGGAAACCCGTACGACGATATTCTGACCACGCTTCGTGTCCCAATGGGAAGTTAGCAATCCATTTCTGGGTTATGATACGCTCTAGGTTAGTATCGAAGCTAGCATTGCTGTCCCACTTAATAGTGATATTAGAAGGTGCGCTGGAGAAACCATTATCGCCAGCAGGGTCGATGTAAGCTGCAGGGGTACGAGTATCATTAGCAAGATACTTATCGGCACCAGCAACCTTCCACTGATCGAACGATAGACGAATACCCTCATTGTAGAACTGCTCTGCAGTGCCGCCACCCATATTCCAACCACGCAACACAGCCTCAGCTTTCAAGAAAGCCACTTCGGCAGCATTCATCCATAACAAAGGAGTTGTCATTGTTACGTTATAGTTAGAGTAAGCATGTGCTATATCAGCACCAGGAATGATGATACCACTTCTCAAACCATTATAAGCGTTGTCCTTATCGGCAAAGGTAGTCTTTGTAAACATAGCAGAACGACGAGGGTCGTCATAGCCATTCATAAAGGTAGTGATGTTAGCATTGACACGTGAGTCGCCACCATTGTATTCGTGCATTACCACATAGAATGGGTTTTTGCCAGCAGGGGTCATCTGTGCTGTATCGTCGTTGCCCTTCATAACACCAAGCCCCGTAACAGCACTTTCGCCCTCTTGCTTTGCCTTATCAGGATCCACGTTGACGATACGCAAGGCCATACGTAGCTTCAAAGAGTTAGCAAAGCGCACCCATTTTACTACATTACCGCCAAAGATATGGTCGGCTTTACCATTAAAGTTGGCAGTTTGGCGCTCTGTTAGGGTCTTAATGGCTGCATTCAATTCATCGAACATCGCGTAGTAAACAGTCTTTTGATCGTCGTAGGGAGCGTTAAGCTTACCCTCCTTGCCCACGTGGGTATAAGGGATAGGACCAAAAGCATCGGTAACACGTTGCAAGCCGAACACCTTGATAATCTTAGCTACCGCGTTAGGAACAGGGTCGTTCGTAGCCTCAGCTACCTTGCCTGTATAGAGAAACATCGGTGGAATGATGTCTTTAAACAAAGAACTATTCCACCCCTCATCTGTACAGAAGGTAGAGAAGTTCTTACCATTAAAGCCACTATTGCTATCCGACAAATAGCCACCCCATGTGCCGCCACCCAAGCAATCAATAAGTTGGCAGGTGTTAACATCTGTAGGCATAGCCCAATTCTCTAGGTTAAGCATTGCAGATCTTAGACTATAGCCATCACGTTCCATTTCCTTTTTGGTTACGCCGCCAGGGTTCATATTCATAGCTTCGTAGCCTTCAGTACATGACGTGAGTAGCAAACTAGCAGATACTGTTGTCAGTATGATAGATTTTATTTGTTTCATTGTAGATTTAGAATTTTAGTTTTACATTGAAGCCAATGTTACGTGTACTAGGAGTCATAAACTTGTCGATGCCCTGATAGTAGTTACCAGTGGTAGCTGTTGTTTCAGGATCGAAAGGAGCTTTACAATAAAGCATCAAGAGGTTACGACCTACTACAGAGAGCGACAATTCGCCAATACCGAAGAACTGGTTCTTCTTGAAGGTATAACCGAGGCTAGCTTCCTGCAAGCGAACGTTGGTTGCGCTGTAGGTGTAATATTGTGGAATACCATCGGCAGAACCAATCACCGAGTACCAAGCCTCTGGATTTAACTTGTCTTCACCATTCACCAATACATATCCTTTGTCGCGAGCAGCAGCTGTAGCCTCTGACACGCCATACTTATCAAGGCTAGCCTGTGTAGCCGAATAAGCAATACCTCCAAAGCGAGCAGATACCATAAAGGCTAGGTTGAAGCCTTTATAGCTGAAGTCGTTACGCCAAGCCATATTGCTCTTAGGAAGAACCGATCCAAGCTTGATGTCGCCCACATTATTATTACGTGCTATGTTACCATTCTTATCTACATAGATCTTACCTTCGCTATCGCGCATCACATCGGTCTTAGAATATAGGTCGCCCAAGGTGCCGCCTTCTTTTAAGATAAACTTAGCACTGCCAAGACCACCCACTTCCAAGCGATCCTTATTGATGATAGCTCCTGTTTCAGGGTGAACATAGTTTCTTACCAACTCATTAATGCGGTTAGTATTTGCAGAGAAGGTATAGTTTGTCGACCAGCCGAAGTTACCCCATTTATTGCTATAGCCCAATGCTAGTTCAACACCGTGGTTAGAAACATCACCAGTCTGTACGTAGAGCGTGCTATAACCTGATGATACTGAAATCTGTGGATTGAAGGTTTGGTTGTAAGTACGGGTAGCATAGTAGGTGAAGTCGATATTGAAGTGCTTAAACAACTTAGCTTGCAAACCAAATTCCCATGAGTTGGTAGTTTCGGGCTTCAAGTTGTAAAGAGGGTAAATGGCTTGTGTCTTCCACTGCTTGCTCTTCGCATCCCATTCGTATACAGGGTTAGCATACCAACGTGGGAAAGGAATACCTACCGATGCAAACGAGCCACGTACCTTTAAGTAGTCAATCTGACGAGGCAACGTGAAGGTTTCAGAGATAATCCATGATGCACCAATAGAAGGATAGAAGAAGCTCTTCTTAGTAGAGTGAGGGCCTGCTAGCATAGAAGGCCAGTCGTTACGCCCTGTTAAGGTGAGATAGAACTGATTGTCCCAACCTAGCTCCATACTACCAAAGAGCGATTTTGTTTGATCGTGATAACCACCCTGATCCTTCATCTCGTCCTTTGCGTCGAGCTGATAGATATTGAATACATTAGGAATAAGATCTTCGCGCACGTTACCACGATTACCAAAGGTGTTCTGCTTAACATCTGACAGCGAAGCACCGAGTACAGCCGAAAGCGATAGCTTGTCTTGGAAGAAACGCTTGTTGATGTTCAACATCAAGTCGCCGTAGCTTTGCTTATCCTCGGTTTTCATAAGCACATAACCACCATTGATACCTGCCAATGTGCGGTTAGTGGTAGCAAAATATTTTGTTTCAAAAGTATTGGTAGCGTTGTCGATACGGATACGTGCTCCAGCACTTAGCCAGTCGGTAAGCTGATAAGTAACGCCTGCATTGAACATATAGCGATACTTCTTATTGGTGCGAAGGTTGCGGTAAGCCACCCAGTAAGGGTTCTGACCTACAAACTCACTAGTTAGGTCGTTCCAATTCTGCACATAGATTTGTCGCTGACTATCCCAACGCTCGTATATTGTCATATCTTCGTAAGCATTGCCACGAGGATAGAGGTAAGCAGTTACTAGTGGATTACCATAAACACCCTGATTGGTCATATTGCGGTCGTTCTGAATGATATAGCTAGCTCCAAGGTCGATACTTAGCTTATCATTGAGCAACTTGCTTGTGTTACGCACAGAGAAGTTATAACGGTTATAGCTATTATTGGGAATGATGCCGCCAGAATTGAGCGCACTAGCAGAGAAGAAGGTCTGATTACGCTCTGTACCTGTAGAGAGGGTAAAGCTCTCTGTCGTCATCACGCCCGTCTTTAAGAAGTCGCGTTTAGGATCATAACCATAATAGTTGGCTTCATTGAGAAGTTTTCCCCAACTATAAGAGTCGGCACCAGCGTCTTGAAGGCCAGAACCTGTACCATAACGATTTTGGAACTTAGGCAGGCGGAAAGCTGTAGTAAACTCGGTGGTCTGACTCACTGTTAGCTCTGTCTTACCCGCTTTTCCCTTCTTTGTCGTAATGATGATAGCACCGTTAGAAGCACGGTTGCCATAAAGAGCGGCAGCGGCAGCACCTGTGAGGACTGACATCGACTCTATATCCTCTGGATTGACATCGGCTACGGCTTCGGTAACACCCGTCGACTCGAATTCTGATCCACCTGTTCCACCTTGGTTGAACATCGGAATACCATCAATAACATATAGCACATTGCTGCTCTGCTCAATGCTTCTAGCACCACGCATAACAACCTTTGAAGCTCCACCAGCACCTGAAGAGCTAGCGTTGATATTAACACCTGCCACCTTACCCGATAAGCTATTGATAAAGTTGGCATCTTTGTTTCTCAGCACATCGTCGCCCTTCACCTGCTGAACATTGTAGCTCAATGCTTTTTCAGCACGCTTAATACCGAGGGCTGTTACGACCACTTCCTCTAGGTCGTTGGTGTTTGGCTGCATGGTAATAGATAGCTTTTCGGTTGTAGCTGCTACTTCCTTTGTGTTATAACCTATATAGGTAATAACGATGGTGCTACCCACTGGAGCTTTCAAAGAGAAGTTACCATCAATGTCGGTTACAGTTACGGTTTTCGTTCCTTTTACTACTACGGTAGCACCTATTACTGGCGCACCTGTTTCATCAAGAACGACACCTTGAATAGTCTTTTCATTGCCCTGTTGCTGAACATTTACTACAGCATTATGTGTCTCAACTTTCGCTGAAACAGTAGTTGCCTGCATAAGTCCTACACAAAGAGCAGCTGAGAAGGCTAAACGAAGCAGATTACTTTGATCTTCCTTCATAACGCAATTGTTTAGTTTTTTAAAAAAAATTAAATAGTTATCTTGTTGTTTTATTTTCTAATTATACACTTTTATCAACCATAAGTATGAATATGGTGTTTTGGCTTTGATTTTACTTCTTTCCTAAAACTTTTAGGCTTTTATCTATTGATAGATAAGGAGTTTAGGCAGAACAAAAATAATAAATTTACTTCACTTAACAAAATTTTTTCAAAAAAACATTTGCTTTCCACGACGTCTACCTCGATCTCGATAACTACGATCATTACCATAATCATCCCCCTTGAAAAACTTTTTACAACAGAAAAGTAACAATATCTCTAAAATATGCTATCAATTTCTTGTTTTCGTCTGATAAATGACATAAAATTTTAATACATAATATTTGGGAGAAATAAAATATAAAATTAATTTTGCAACAAAACAAATACGCTAATTTTAGAGAAAGATATGCAGAAATTATTATTAGCTCTTTCATTAGTCTGCTCGTTGGTCTTTGCACAAAAGCAGATGAGTTTTCATAACAGAATATTCAAAATAGCACAAGACAACGACTCTTTAGAAGGAGGCACTTGTTTGGCAAAACTCATTACCTCATACGACGAAGCTACCCTACCCTTCCTACCTGCCATTAAGATCTGCCCAAAGGAGCAAGGCGTGGGCTATACTTATTATGAGGGAAAGTGTGAGAAAACGGCGGAGATAGCTAGTATGAAGCAGGTGAAAAAAGGCAAACTGCCCCACTTTAGCATTGCTACTGCCGCTGCAAAGGATCATTTTGCATATATCTTTAAAGCATATATAAAGATAGAGACGCGTGGCATTTATAAGTTTTACACCTACAGCGACGACGGTTCACGGCTGATGATTGACGGTACAGAGGTGGTAAACAACGATGGCAGACACAGTGCGAAACGTGCCGATGGCAAGGTGGGACTCGAAGCAGGATTTCACGAAATAGAACTGCAATATTTTGAGGATAATATGGGTGAAACGCTGGAAGTGGGCTACGCTTCACGCGAAATACCAGAACAAGTTATTCCGAACAACGTGTTACGGGTTAGGGAAAAATGAGAGGTGAGAGATGAGAGAGGTGAGAGTTGAGGGTTGAGAGTTGAGAGTTGAGAGTTGAGAGATCCCCGTCCTAGATCTACTAGTTTATCCTAGTACTCCTAGAAAAAATAATCTTCAATTTGCAATTGGATAAAATTCTCATCTCTCAACTCTCTCACCTCTCAACTCTCTCACCTCTCAACTCTCAACTCTCAACTCTCAACTCTCAACCCTCAACTCTCAACTCTCAAAATTGCGCGACAGAGCTTTTCTTGCAACACGTGGGCATCGAGAACTGACATATCGGTGTCCATAATGGAGAAGGCGATGAGATGACCATCGGCAGTACGTGTGTAGCCTGCTAAAGAGCTGATGCCGTAAGGATGAGAAAGCGTACCTGTCTTGCCAAGGATCTTTCCCTTCAGACCAGGCTGATAGAGCTGCCGACGAAGGGTGCCATTGGTGCCAGAAAGGGATAGCTGACGCTCCATAAGCTGAAACATATCTTTGTGCTGATAGGCATAACGGAGGAAGGTGGTGAGTGCTACGGGAGTGAGCTGATTATGGGTACAAAGCCCGCAACCATCATGAACAACGAGCGACTTGTCGCGCAATTGCAACGTATCGCGCAAGAAACTTCGGAGATATTTCACACCTGACGCTGTTGGTTCTGCTTTCGGATTAACCCGATAGCCGATAGTATAAAGCAAAGCAGTGGCTTGGGTGTTAGAGCTATGCTGAAACATACGTTGGGTTACAAGATCTATGCAGCGATAGAAACTATAAATGCGGTGAGCACGTTTGGGAGTTGGGGCAAAAATGAGTTGGCTATCTGCTACATTCAGCCCTTGTGCGCGGAGAGCTCTTTTCATTTCGTTTTTCACACTGTTAGCACCTTTATAGAGAATGCCATAGCGAGAGAAAGCAAGATCCCATGGATACCAATGGGCTTCGCTCTTAACAGGATTTTTTAGGAGCAAATCTAAATAAACTTTGCCTGAAATATGCTTAACGCCTTTCTGTCGAAGATGCTTCACAAGTTTGGCTATATCGGCAGGACTAAATTGTGGGTCGAATCCTGCCTTGAGGGCTATATCGCCACGCAGGGTATCGCCAACGAGTTTGCCGTGGGTATAAAAGGAGGTGGGATAATAATAGCGAGTACCCAAGAGGCGCATACCAGCCACAGCCGTAAGCAGCTTCATACATGAGGCCGACGACTGTGCCACGCGTTCGTTGACACCATAGATGGGCTTATCGGCGGTGAGATCGTACACATAAAAGCCGAAATTGCCTTTAGGACGACGGGCGGTACCAAAGGCTTTGAGGCGCGACTGCATAGCTGTGTCGATAGCTATTTCTACTTTCTTAGCTTCTTTCTTTTTCGCTTTTTTGTCGTTGCCACCGCATGCCGATAAAAAGACAGAGCCAGCGACAAGTGCTATTAGAGGTATTAAATATTTCTTTTTCAAAATGTAGCGTGTATGATTATTGTTGTTTTTATTCCTTGTTTACGTTCAAGGGATTTTTTTTCCAACAAAGGTAAGAATTTATATCACTATACATTCGAAAATGAAGCATTTTTCATTTTTTTATCACAGCTATAAGATGTATTTTAAGTAGATAGCACACACTATAGCCGTTATGCAAATACGGAAGTCTACAGTTCGCTACTGACGTTGTCCTCTATATTAAAATCAGCATAGCCTAATTGTACGTAAATTAATAATTCCTTACTCCTTGACTCTCTTTTATCACAGATTATAGCAAGTTCTCTTCCATCTTTTCCAAAAGCTTGTGATGCCGCATAACAAGTAGTATCCTTTATTTCTCTTTCTGTAAACTGATATTTTTGTCCAACAGTCTCTTTGAGATTTTCATAAGCATTCATCGCTGAAGCCTTGTCTTTGTAGGCGTTGTAAAACTGAATACCATTAAACTTGCCATTACTAAAGTAAACGTTAATCATTTGCCAGTCAAAGCCGCCAAAACTGCAACTAGAATAATACAGTGCATTTTTAGTTGGATTTCATCCTTCGTTTTCTCGCCATGGCATAACTCGAGCAAGCTCGGTTCTGCTCATTTGGCTTAACGAAAACGTTCTAATAAAACTGTTATCATATAACCCTTGTTTGGAAAAAGCCTTTATAACCTCTTTTTGGGAAGCACCAAAAGAAACACCAAAGAAAGTTTTCTGAATGTGATTATTCCAAACAGTGTCTACCTCTGTATGTTTGGCAGCCGCAGTTTTACCTGTACAAGCAGTTAGCATAGCACCCATACAAATACTGGCTAATGCTATAAATAAAAGTTTTTTCATCTCGTTTAAAATATTGATTAACAGCACAAAGATAAAAAATATTTTCCACGTTGCAAAGCTTATTACAGCTTAATTATTGATGAAAATACATTATAGTTAAACCTTGCCTTTTTTGTTACTCCACCTTCTCGACCTTAGGCGCATTGAGCTCTGCCTTGGGGACTAGGTCGGAGGCTTTAGGAGTTTCGACGTGTGGCGCAACAGCATCTGGAGCCTCATCGGGGACACTAGGCACAATAAGATCCTCTGCACGCAGCCCCTCTTCTTCCTTTTTCATAACTTCCGCTTTCTTGGCGCTTTCTATTTTTTTCTCTACCTGCTCCTTGAGTTTCATCGTGTCGGCATCGGTAACATCGGCTTTCTTCTCTGGCTTAGCCACACCTACAATGTCGCCTTGGGTATTGACCACATATTTACGAGGGGGCGCCATTTCGCGGGTTTCCATAAGATAGGTTAAGAGGATAGCACCAAAAACTAATGATAAGGCGCAAGTAGATACTGTACGTTTGTAAGTGGGACGAGGCATAGTTGATTGAGAGTTAAGAGTTGAGAGTTGAGAGTTGAGAAGAACTAGAAAAACTAGAAAAACTAGAAGAACTAGAAGAACTAGAAGAACTAGGAATACACTAGGGTGGGTAACTATTCGCGAAGAGAATTTATTCCGTAATTTGCACGCAGTAGGGCAATGGCTGTTGAAGATAGAGGAAAGTGAAGGTAGGCTCGTTATCTTTTACGCACACTACAGTACCCGATTTGTCGGGCTTGCTCATATCGTAGCCCATAGCCTTTACCTGTGCTTTCAACTGTGCCAGAACAGTACGATTGAATACATAGATATATAGCGTGGAGCCATCGACCGCCTGCATAATCAGCGATGAATTGCCTTGCTGAAACTTTGTAGGGAGGAAACTGGCTGTGAGATCCATATTCTTCACATAGTTATGATCCTTACCATAGCTATCCGATGAGATGCCTTTATAAGCATACCCTAGCTTTGCCAAACCTTCTTTGGCGGTGGCGGGGTTCTTCTGTTTGAAAATCTGCGCTGCTGTTTTCATTGATACCACATCGCTCTGTGCGTGTATTGCTAAGCCCATAAAGGTGCTAAGCACAAGTAGCATTAATCTTTTCATTTTGTAGATATGTTACGGATAAAAATTGATCTAAACATTGCAAATATAAATATTATTTTTGATACCTACAAATGAATAACAAAAAAGGGTGCACTTGCAGTATTGCAAATGCACCCCCTTGGGATATTAAAATGTTATCAAATCATATTTTTTAGTCGCCAAAAGGATATTCTACCGCAGTAGCCTTTAAGACAATAACGTTAGCTGAATTATCCTTATCGGTAAGTGTCAACACCGTAGGACGCTTCACATTGTCCGCACTGATGTTCCATTCCTTGGTTACAAATTGCAATTCTTTATCATAAGTTCCTGCAAAAGCATAAGCCAAGAAATCATAACCTTGCCTAAAATACCACATACCATCACCACCACCAGTACCTGCAAAAGCGAACTTGATCGCAGTATCGCTTACTGCTTGATAGTTTAGGTGTAGATAGGCAATATAACGAGAAGATTTAAAACCTATACCGAAAGCACCATCTTTGTCCTTTCCTAACCATACAGCACCTATTACTTCCTCAACTCCTTGCATAACTCTTGGCATCTGATTTAAGCATTGCTTAGGAAGCCCCTTGCACTGTGAAGGATCAACAAACCATTGGTTTTCTGTAATTTGTTCGGTCAAAGGCAAGATAAACTCTTCTAAAGTAACAGTCTTATCCTTCATCTCGGTATATTTGCCTCCAGTTGTTGCAGGATAGCTAAAGCCTGTGAGATCCTTACCATTGATGTTGTAAGTTTTGTAGAAGTGCATACCGTCAGGCTTAATGATGTAAGGCATCAAAACTTCCGAATGAGCACCATCTTTAGTATTGACAAGTGTTAGGGTGTGATTATTACCCCTACCACGCTGTACATCCTTACCGTTGGTGTACAGACTCCACTTATTCACCATAACTTTCTCTACCTCATGCACCTCTGTTAGGTAATTAGCCCACGACTTCTTTTCGTCCATACGCACCATAACCACTGGTGTTTCGTGCTTCTTACCTGTGAGGAAAATGCTATCATTGGTAACGCGCATAATGCGGTATTCCACCTCGCCCATCATACCATCATTATCAGGTACAGGTGCAGCGAACTTATGGTAGATACTATTGTAGGTATCGAAAGAAAGGATAGCTCCCTTACTCTGTGTAAGAGCATAGTGAGAAGTAGCCGTTTCATTGACATCTTCGGTCAGCTCGCTTGCTGCTGTAACATTATTGTTTGCATCAAACTTTAGCAGAATATTATAGCCACCTAAATCTCTCTTACCAAAGAACTCTAAGCACCAGCCATTTTTAGCCGATGTGAGTACTTCTTTTGTTTTTTGTAATTCGGCGCTAATACGCTCTGCCGATGGTTGATCGAACACATCATCTATCTCGTTCTTACAAGAGGTAATAGCGAGCAGAGCCACGAGTGCGAATGCTAAACTATATATTTTTTTCATATTTTTATCTCCTATATGTTTATGGTAACTTGGTTAGATCCATTGTCTCAGCCTCCTTCGACTTCCTTAATACCACTTCGCGTATCTTATCAAGGTCTAAGCCCCAACTATCCTTAAAGTAAGTGCGAATGATAGCCATCTTCTTTAAAATAGCATCCTTACCAGTAGTATCGACAACAGGAAGCTTCTTATATTCAAACACTGGGATCTTGTAATAAGCTGGTACAGGCTTACCTGAATCATCATAAACTGTCTGCCCAGCTTCATTCTTTTCGTAAATAGGGTCGCCAACAGCCTCAGTTACAAGTTTAAGCTTACCTGAAGCATCTGCATAAAGCGGTATTATATTTCCCTCTTCATAGACATAGTATAAAGGACCATGCCCTGCATACATAGGAAATTTTTCAGTACCGTTCTTAAAGTAAAGATAGTTGCCTTTCTGATCCTTCTGATAAACGATGCTACCATTAGCATCCTTTTCAGGAACTAGGAAGCCATCCTTATCGGTAAGATAAGCAGGGTTTCCGTCAGGACCCTCCTCATAGATATAATTTCCTCTCTTATCTTGCTGATAAAGCACGTTGCCTGCTTCGTCAGTCTTTACGATCACACCATGATCTAAGATTTCTTGCCAAGCATCTTCGGTAAGTGTAACGTAAGTAGAATAGAGTTCGGCAATATCTTCGTTATACTCCTTACTAGCATAACCCGTTACAAAGCCTTCCTTAGCAGCATCTTCGTCCTTTAAGTTCACCCAGTCGGCAGCATGATACTTACCCGATGATATGGTTTGGAAATCGGTAGAGTAATTCTTAGTCTGCGTCAAGATGTGCATAAACTCGTGGTGCATGGTATGGAAAAACCAATAGTTTAAGTCTAATGGCTTCCTATCCTTAGGCTCGTAATGATTGGTCTGATTTATGTAGATATGGGCAGGGTCTAGCTCGTTTACACGGAATAAGGTTACCATGATACCCCCTTCAGCCTGTCCTAAAGTAATTTCGCCATTTTCCTTTACCTGTGGCGAACCAATAAGTTGAAACTCACGGAAACATTTCTTTTTTAGGAAGTCTTTACCTGCCACTTCCTCGTATGCATCCATCCATACTTTCTTGGTTAAGACAGCCAATACCCTTGACTTAGCTACATCGGCAGGAATAACATTGAATGGTGAGTGTACCAACTTGTCGACATAACGATAATTGAAATTGATATTATACGGATCGGCATAATTCTTCTGTAGCCATTTATCGAACTCTGCGTCAGCTACCTCATTTTCGATTTTGACAACAGAAGTATCGCTAAGGTTTTCATCACTACAAGCATAGGTGAGTGATAACATACCTGCGAGTAATATTATCTTTGGAAATTTCATATTTTTCTTACTTTAAATTAGGTGAGTAATTGGTCTTATCTAGGGTTAGCCTCTAACCCTGCCTTCAATACATCTTCAGGAAGCTGAAGCGCACCACGCTTATCACCTGCCTTAAAGACGATAGGATCTTCGCCATCACGGAAGTGAGTATATTCAATACCGTAACGCTTCAAGTCCATAAAGCGCAAACCTGTCTTCCATGTTTCGATACGACGCATGTGCAAAAGCAACTGTATGAAGCTTGTTTGCTTACCTGCTTCTACGGTGAAACCTTGTGGATGAAGCACCTTCTTAATGCTACGTTCACGATCAGTTTTCGGTGTAACAACCGCCTCGGTAAGCTGCTTCATATAGTCAACGATACCCTGCTCTGTCAAAGTAGGACGCTTAGCCGTTCCGTCTCCTCCGAACACTTTATTAGAAACAGCACAGTGTGCGCCTATCCAATAGTTCATATCGCGAACAGCAGCAGCATAATCCTTTTTCAAGATTTCAGCCTCTGCACGTACCAACAAAGTCTCGTCGGTAGAGAAAGCTACGTTTACAATATGTGGGAAACCTGTTTGGTTAATCTTATCGGTAACTTCAAATAGTTCCTGCATCTTAGGCAGATTCACGTTATAAGCACCACCATACAAGCGTTTTGCTTCGTAAAGACAAGTCTTATTAGAGTTAGGATTCTTTCCTTCTACCCAAGGAGCTACTGCCCAAAACGTTTCGTACGTTGCGATTTTCCCGCTGTGTGAATAACGGTCATAGTATTGAATACGTCCCATAAACGAGTAAGCTGTTTGGAGCATAAGGTTAGCCTTTTCGCTAGAGCTGATGTAATTGTTGCAAATATCCTTCAAACCTGCTAGCGACCTATAGTTGTCCATTTGGCGTAAGTTTGCCGTTGGATTTACTCCTATAGCTTCTGTAGCATACTTGATAGCCTTATCATAATTGCCATAATAGAGATTGAAGCGAGCAGCAAAAGCGTAGGCAGCCTTACGATTGAAGTGGTATTTAGGCACAGCTAAATAGCCGTCATCAATCAGAGGGAGAGCAGCCTCTATATCGGCATCAATATTAGCATACAATTCCTTTAAAGAGCCTCGACTAGCTACTTCCTCATCGGCTACCTTTGGATAAGGCAACCCTAGGTAAGTATCCGCCTTAGTAGCATCGTATGCCATACAGAAAGCGTTCGATAGCGAGAACAAACCGTAAGCACGCTCTAATAATGCCTCGGCGCGCAATGGCTTGGTTTCTGCGTTATCGCCTAGCTTGTCGAGAGCTGCTAGTGCTTGGTTAGCAACACCTATTGAATAATAAGTACCATTCCATACCAAATATGGATCATCATTGCCTCGAGTGTTGACATCCTTAAAGAGATACATATCCTGCATAGCAGGGATGTAATCGTATGCTTTACCATTATCGGTAACATCGTCAGAACTCATATACATCAACATATTAGGCAACTTATTGCTAATACCTGTTGTGAGCACCGATTTTATCTTGTCTACACTGTTTAGCTCGGCACGATCATCTGGAAGCGTGTCTAGGTAGTCGTTGCATGAGGTGGTCAGTGCCATTGTTCCTAATGCAAACAAACATATTGTTGTTAGTTTTCTAATTTTCATACTTTATGAGTTTTAGGAAGATTATAATCCAAGGCGTACTGTAAGGGTAAACTGACGAGCCATAGGCACAGCCACACCACCTACATTAAAGAATTCAGGATCTTGTCCGTTCAACTTAGCGTCTGAATAGATCAAGAATAAGTTAGTAGCCTGAAGCTTCAAACTTGCAGTATTTAACATCAACGCCTTTGTCCATGCACGTGGGAAATCGTAAGACAAAGAAATTTCTTTCATACGAATGAAGTCGCCCTTTGCTACACGTGCTGTAGATAGGTTATAAGCATTGTAAGCATAACCTAGACGGGCATTGTTCTGCATTGAGCGTAAATCGGCAATAGCAGGAATAGTAGTGTAAGCCTCGTCGCCAGCCTCTGTCCATCGGTTCTTAAACTCCTTAGGCATAGCGTCTAGGTCAGAGTAGTAAGAAGAGAATGAAGGATCGAGACGCACCTTGTTACCAAAGGCGTAGGTAGCAAAGATGTTTAAGTGCCAGTTCTTCCAAGAGAAAGTATTACCGAGCGAACCAGTGATGGTTGGGTCGATAGGACCTTCATATACTAGGTGAGAAACATCAGTCGACTGGAAGTTAATATCGCCAACCGTTTTTTCGCCATTCTCATTGATAAACATAGGCAAACCTTGCTTGTTCAAGCCTTGGAAGTCCATAGAGAAGAGTGAGCGGTAAGGGTAACCTGCCATTGTGAAACCAGAGCCAGAAATCATCTTCATAATGTTGGCACGGCTATCAAGATCGGTTACTTTTGTCTTTACGTGAGAGAACACAAAGTCGGTATTCCACTTGAAGTTTTTGCCTACAATGTTCTTAGAAGAGATAGAAAGTTCCTCACCATTCGACTTCATTGAAGCAATGTTCATATACCTAGTGATCGTACCTGATGTACCGTTTGTAATCTTTGGACCTATCAAGTCGTAGTTGTTACGCCAATACATATCGAAGGTAACGTTCAAACGGTTTTTTAAGAAACCAAGATCAAGACCTATGTTAAACTCATGCTTCTTCTCATAAGTAAGGTTAGGGTTAGCAAAGTCCCAAACTTCCAAAGCCGACTCCTTATCATTAGCGAATGGACGCCATGGGTTCATACTCTGAATAATTACATTTGCATTGGTAACAGCAGGCTTATCACCTGTTAGCGAGTAAGAAGCCTTCAAAGTAGCGTGTGTAAGTGCCTCCTTAAATGTTTTTTGGAACCAAGGTTCTTCGTGTGCGTTCCATGCACCAGAAACGTTCCATGTAGGCAACCAACGTGCTGATGTAGCCTTACCCAAGCGGTTGCTACCCTCGTAACGCATCGTACCGTTAATGGTGTAACGACCCTTCCAAGAGTAAGTAGCTGTACCGAAGAATGATGCTTCACGGTTGTAACCATTACTTAGATAATAGTAAACATCATTTTGCTCAGAAGCCTGCTTAAAATAGTTATAATTATATGCGCCTAAGAAGCCCATATCATATTGCATACCAACACCATTGAAGTAGCTACGTGTACGGTTGGTATTGTTGATTTCCATACCACCGAAGAGGTTTAAGATGTGCTGATCGTTGAAAACATCGTTGTAGCTAACAGTAGCACGAACGTCCCAAGAGTTCATCTTATACTTCGTTTCACGATAGAAACCGCCTTCAGGAAGTACAGACATTGGCAAGGTATTAGGTTTGTCAGGGTCAGTGTACAACCAAGGGTTGCGGTCGCGGATCGTAGCATCGTCCATAGCACGGAAAGCCATTGCCATGTTAGAGTTTTCACGGATCTGAGACGCCTGTGTGGTAGAAGAAACCTTGTAAGCACCAAGAAGCGACATCTCTACTGTGCGCACTGGCTTATACTTCAGCTCTGCCTGAAGCTTGAGGTCGATAACATCAAAGTCGATAAAGTTGTTAGAAAGCTCGTTGTGAATGTTGAAAGGTGAGAAATTACGTGTGTAATACTCGTTAGGATCCAACGTGCGAGAGCTATTTATAGCGTATGAATAAGGGTTAATATCGAAGTCGCGACTTACCGTACCCGTAACAGCATCCACACTTTGACTAGTTGTACCCGGAGCTCTCTGCTTACGATAAGCGGCATTAGAAATCAAGTTTAAAGATACTTTCTTAGAAAGGTTTACCAAACCATTTACACTTGCTGTGTAACGCTTTACCTTAGAAGCCTCTGTCCAGCCCGGATCGTCCATAAAGCTAAAAGAGGTATATAGCTGTGCCTTGTCGTTACCAGTAGAAAGGCTTACAGAGTGGTTAGCCGAGATAACTGTGCTGAACAACTCCTTAAACCAGTTGGTGTTACGATATTCAGCAGTGCGAAGATATGCTGCTTGTGCCTCTAGGGTGTTAGCAAGCTTAAAGCCACCTGTAGTAGGGTCGTAAGTGTTCATAAGCTGATACATCTTACCATAGATACCGCTTGAAGAAGCACGGAAAGTGCGGCTAAAGCTGAAAAGACCAGCTTTCTCCATTTCGCGATATACAGACATCTGCTCCTGAGAGTTCATAATGTTGAAGTTGCTATAGCTAGGACGAAGACGCATGGTAAACTCGCCCGTATAGTTTACACGGGTAGTACCTGACTTACCCTTCTTGGTCGTTACAACGATCACACCACCCATAGCACGCGCACCATAGATAGAGGTAGCCGAACCGTCCTTCAATACTTGGAAGCTCTCAATGTCGTCGGCATTCAAACCTGCGATAGCAGAAGAGATCAAGGTAGCTGCATCACCAGACGACAAACGATCGGCATCTACTTCGGTAACGTCTTCCATAATCACACCGTCTACAACCCACAAAGGCTTAGAACTACCATAGATAGAGGTAGCACCACGCACACGGATCTTAGGTGCTGTACCGAAAGTACCCGAAACGTTCTGAACACTCACACCAGCCACACGTCCTTCGAGCGAACGGCTAACGTCAGCGACACCATCGAGTTTAGATTTTTCACCAGAAATTTTTGTCGTTGCACCAGTGAAGAGGCGCTTGTCCATCTTCTGCAAACCTGTTACAACCACTTCTTGTAGGTTAGTCTGATCGCCAATAAGTTTCACTTGCATACCGTCTTTAGCCATAACCGTCTGCGACTGCATACCAATATAGCTAATGATAAGCTTTTTACCAGCTGGGACATCAAGGGTAAACTTACCATCAATGTCTGTTTGTGTACCTGTTTTCGTACCTTGCACTATGACAGAAGCACCAATAACTGGCAGTCCGTCATCTTGTGAAAGCACTGTACCTGTAATCTTGGTCTGGGCTAGTGCCGTTCCTATAAAAAGGAACAATGAGACCAATAGTAAAGATAGTCTTTTCTCCATAGGATCTTTTTTAATAAACAGTAATTTATGATATTATATATAGTATTGTTTGTATCTTGTCCTAAAAAAGCTTGCTGATAATGATGGTTATACCACCGCTAACAAAGCTATCCTTATTTTGTAAAAGGCGTCCGTCATGGCTGCGCTTTAGGTAATGATTGTAACTTCATTCAGAACGTTTTCGTTAAGCCAAATGAGCAGAACCGAGCTTGCTCGAGTTGTGCCATGGCGAGAAAATGAAGGATGAAATCCAAGGATGAAATCCAACGTTATATTCACTTTTTAGAGCGTAAGGTTTACACAGTTATGCAAATTATGCTTCCATTACTTACGTTTGCAAATTTATATATTTTTTTAATCTACGCAAAGAATTTTCATAAAAACTTACTGTTAAACGTTATTTTTTACGCAAACACTAGTTTGTATTATAAATTATCCGCTTTCTTTGATAGTTTATAAAACTACTGTTTGCGCCAACAATTATTCGTTATTGCACAATATAAAGCAAATGCGCATATTTATAAAAGGGCATTAAACAGAAATTAAATAATGAAGCTTGTGTAAGCTATGCCATATCTTATCTATTATTCGTAACTTTGCAGGAAATATCAGCAATATGGGAAGAAACAAATTTTCGAATGACGAAATAGTAAAAATTGGTAAACTTCTACGATTGAAAAATGCTGCCAATCGTGCCAAACAGAAACGCATCCGCCACGATCTCCGCACAACGTTTGAATTTAATATCTCCGATTTCAACGAACCTGGGAAGGCTTTCGGCGAACAAGAACTCTCTAAAGCCATTGAGCGTGGTGCCATCGAGATCCTCGACGATGCCACTATCGCAGCAATGAAAGAGAAGCGAGCACGCGACAAAGCGCGCGATGAGCAGCTCCGCGAACAAGCAGCCATTGAGAGCGGTGAGGCAATCGACTGGCGAGAACAACTGAAGGAGTGGGAGAATGAAAAGAAAATCGAAGCCAGCAAAAGGTAGCAAAAACGTATGGCGCATCATTACCATTATCGGGTTTTGGATAGTGGTGTTGGGAACAATCCTGCTGATAGATCTCAAGCCTTGGCGACATCGTAGCACAGACACCGTGAGCAAGGAGTGGCCCTTCAGAGATCTTACAGAGGGCGATTATGCCGAAGGTTTTGACGGCATCGACATATCGCGCCATCAAGGCAAAATACATTGGGACGAGGTGGAAAACAATACAAGTCTGAAATTTGTTTATATCAAAGCCACCGAAGGTAGCAATATCGTAGATCCGTTTTATAAAGAGAATGTGCGCGAAGCACGAAAACGAGGATTTAAGGTGGGATCGTATCATTTTCTCACGCGCCGCACATCGATGGAACGGCAGGTAGACAACTTCCTCAGCACCATCACTCCTGACGACCAAGATCTCTTACCTGTTGTCGACATCGAAAAGGATGGCACCGAGGGATGGGATCGACCTATCATTCAGAAAAACCTTGCCAAGTTTATCCGCTTGATAAAGGAACGATTAGGAAAATCGCCGATGATCTACACCAATGAGGCATATTATCATCTCTATTTATATCCTGAGTTCAACCACTATCGCCTCTTCATTGCCAACTATTCGCTCGAACCGTCTATGCTCGATACCCATTATGACATTTGGCAGTCGTCGAAGCATGCTCGCGTGCATGGCATTTGGAACTGGACTGACATCAATCATCTCCGAAAAGGCGTAACGTTAGATGATTTGGCGTGGTAGTTATCTAGATGTTGGTCTTTAAGATTTCCTCGAACTGTGGCTTGCTCATCGCACCCGACTGAAGAGTAGGTTTACCATTCTTTGGTACGAAGAGGAAAGTAGGGATAGAGCGGATACCGAAGAGTGCTGCTAGCTCCTCCTGCTTATCTACATCTACCTTATATACATCTAGTTTGCCAGCATATTCATTAGCAAGTTCTTCTACGATAGGTGCTGTAGCTTTGCAAGGTCCGCACCATGTGGCATAGAAGTCGATGAGTACGGGTTTATCACCTTCGAATACCCATGTGTTAGGGTTCTTCTCGTAGTTCATCACCTTTTCTTTAAACATCTGAGCTGTCATTTCCTGTACTTCCATCTTTTTTTCCTTTCCTGAATTGTTGTTATTACTTGTTTTTGTCTCTGTGCTAGCAACCTTCTCTGCCGATTGCTTGGGTTGCTGCTTGCATGAGCCAGTGCCTATGACAAGGGGCAACGCGATTAGTATTGCAGATAGTTTCATCTTTGTTTAATATTTGTATCTTGAAAGATATAAACAAAAGATGTGCCAATCTAAGTGAGAGTTGAGAGTTGAGAGTTGAGAGTGGAGTTGGCTTTCTAAACTCTCAACTCTCAAATCTAAACTCTCAACTCTCCTCCTCTCTCAACTCTCTCCACTACCTACACGATGCTATTCCCAGCGTTGTGGCTAAGGCTGTGAGAATAGAGATAGCGATTTGCAAAATTGTTTTCCAAGTTTCTTTTTTCATAGTTGATATATATATAATATTAAAAGGTTAAAAAAATAAGTATCTCTAACAGAAAAAAATAAATAATCACCATTAAGCGGCTAAACCAAAAATCCTTAATTTGTCGCTTTTAACCCAGACTGGTCATTAGCGTTCTTCGATATTTGCGGTCTGATGACCGATCGGGGGGGTAAAAAGGGATCTTCCCTGCCAGCACAGTCTTACTGACATCGCTAGCCGAGAAGATCTTTTTTTGTGTGCCTAGCTTACACCTGTGGATCGGTGCCACCACCAGTAGAAGGCTTAGTAGCTCCATCCTTATTACCCGACTGGTAATCGGTAAGCTCTGACACCCTCCACCCTAAGAGCATCGTCTTATAACGGTTCTTGCCATCACCGCGTGCTGTTTGTGGCAAGAAGTTGATGTGAGGATTGTAGATGTGGGCCACAGGGTTGAAATCCTTCAACTTTTCCACACCCTTTGAGCGGAAACCAGCCTTAAACGATCCCAAACCGCTCAACACCACACGCTTACCGTCTTTCAGCGCATAGCCCATCTCGGTTACCAACGCACTGATCACTGCCAAAATGTCGCTCTCGGTTACGGTGCAAGTGTTGCTAATGCGACCTGCCAAATACTTAATATCGGCTATGCCTTGATTACAAACGCGAGCGTACCAATAGCCCTTCTTCTTACTGTTCTTACGGTTGTCTTGATACATCTTAAAGTTAATCATAGTGTTAAATAATTGCCTCTCTGGAACACGATGCTCCAGTCTTTCGCGAGGACTAGCTTTTAAAATTAAAAAAAATAAAAATGTTAGTTGCGCTGCCCCCTACCCTGCTGCAGCAGTGCAGGGAGCGGTTAAAAATGTTTGGATTTCATCCTTCGTTTTCTCGCCATGGCATAACTCGAGCAAGCTCGGTTCTGCTCATTTGGCTTAACGAAAACGTTGGTAAAAAAATAAATCTTTGTGTGTTTTTCATAGTTTTGTCGATCCGCTGCCTATGCTAGATATAAGCATACCTCACAGCTCGCCGCAGCCATAAAAACCAATGGTACAATCTCACAAATGCCGTCATAAGTGCTTTTTATTGTTGAATATAAATAATAATGTGTTTTTATATTTACGTTTTTATATATTTATATTATTACTCATAAGCCTATTATCTGGTGGCGGTTCTTATGCCGTCGTGAAATGCTCACATGCAGCCAGTGTTTCTCCTTCGAGTGAATGGGTTCTAAAATAAGCTGATCAAAATCGGTTAGCTCCGTTATAATCTTAGCATACTTCTGACACTGGTGAGCATCCGACACATAAATATCGGCAGCCTCACCAAAGAGGTGCTGCGAGTTTGCCACGCCCTTCACAAGCTTATTGAGCGCTTCGGTGCGATAACCACTCGTTATAAGCACCCTGCCCACTCGCTGCCGCAAGGGTTCTAATACAGTGCGACAGAGAAAACGTAAATTTTTCTTTACATCGCTTGCACTGATATTTGCGCTAGCCACATCTTCGGGTAAGTTGTCTATTCCAAATCTCACCGCAACGCCCGATTGCAACATCTCGCTTAAAGAGAAGTGTTCTGATAATTGTTCAGGTGTATTCATACGCTGTTCTTGTTTTATAAAATAGTATCTTTTTTATTGTGGTAATCATATTGTTTCTGATCACATTGCAAAGATAACATATCGAAAAAGCGATTGCAAGTATTCGGAAATATATTTTTTATTTCATCGCCAACGCTATACACGCAACTATTTGCCACACAACGCATTATAAACAAATAAAAATATTTAGAAAAAACGATTTTTTATTGGCAATGCAAAAAACACCCATAAAAAAGCGTGCAATATTTGTTCGTTTTAACAATTGCGAAAGCTTAACAAATCATAATTAGCTAGTTTGTTATAGCCATTTCACCCTCCAAAAAAGTAGGCAGCAAATACTTGTGTGCGGGTATGGCAGAGCTTTTTCCCCGACTATCCCCTCCTATCTGTTTGTTATTGATGCTATGAAGAAAATTTTATCGAAAACAAAAAAAAATCCAAAAGACAAACAGTGGTCTTTTGGAAATTTGTTTTTCAGCGGAACTAATATAGCTTACAATTCTTCCTATGAGAGTGGAGAGATTCCCGTCCTAGTATTCCTAGTAATTCTAGTACTCCCTTAATTCCGCAGTATTTTTTCTTGTGAGAAAATTTTATATGTTGAGGTGTCTTTTTGGGACTCTATATGTTGATATGAGGTGCTTCGGTGTTTCTTG
>QWCY01001771.1_pt1 | contig 30614 bp, 18 predicted proteins | sample 1972631 | NCBI WGS metagenome assembly QWCY01 (sample SAMN09866696, study PRJNA288562) | Human gut metagenome isolate pre1_stool, whole genome shotgun sequencing... | isolation source: gut | host: Homo sapiens | place: USA: California
ATCCAGATATACAGCCGTTCCAAGATTCTGAGTATAATTCTGGTTATAGTCTTCGCCGGTCACAGTAATATGCAGCGTTTTGCTGATATTGCCATTCACGATCATCGGGATGGCGATATCTCCCGAGAATGCCGTCCACCAGGCGAAGTTAGGGGCACTCACGCCAAGAGAAGTAAGCTGAACCACATAGGTAACAGGCGCCGTTGTCTGGTCGGTATTTTCTCCCTTGATGGTAACTTTGATATTATTACTGCCGCTGGTCAACCATTCAGAGACATCTTGTTTGACAGAGATATTGGAAGATATTTCCATTTGCTTGACAACGGTAAAGTCGGTATACTTGGAATTCTTCACCATGATGGTACAAAGTCCGAGTTCCCCGGTCGGTTTATACGGCTCGCTGATGTCATCCCGATACTGTGAAACAAAGGTAAAGTCAAGCACACACTCCTCACCGTATTGTGCTGCAAATCCTAAAGAAGGCATATTGTTCCGCACATACACGCTGTACATGGTTCCGGCACCGCCACCACCGATACTACTTGCAGGTAACAGCGTCCATTCGGATTCACCTTTGAGCTTTACAATAACATAATCCTCTTTGTCATCCACCTCATCAGCGGCAGGGGTAACATTCATCAACCCTCCAAGGGTCATATCACCCGATGCTTCCGCCGGAGCAACTTCCACGATGGCGTCTTCATCCTCTTCGACAAAGGTATCGATATCCTCTTCAAGCAAACAAGACATTAAAGCGGCCGGGGTATTTTGCTTAGGCAGACGAACTATAAGGCCATTTTCAACGACGGCACCACCCAATAAGCCTAATAAATAGTTAGTGAAATCTGTCTTGTCTTTACGAAGGAATATTTTTTTCAGTTCCTCGTTATTAGTTGCAATTTCAGCCAGTATTCTTAAGGCTGAATATGTGTTTTTATTCGTAGGAATTGTAGTATCCCCTACTTTTATCAAATAGATAGATGATCCTCCCCCACCTTCTCCGGGAGAAGAAACTATTTTCAAGGCAACCTTATTACCATTTACCTCAAAAATAACGTCGCTATTTTCTTCATCTATATGATACATATTACTTTTGTGGAATAAGACTGACTGCAATGTTCCTCATCTCTTGAGATGTTACTTTATTCTCAAAAATGGAATACACTAAACTAGCAGCCATATAGCAGATAGCTTGCGATACAGGTTCATTCTGATCAATATCTAAGTCTGTACCAGAGGTATATTTCGCTTCATACACGAACATTTCTAATTTAGAATCAGACTTTGCAGAGTATAGCATTAGTACTCTATTACCAGAATTATTATATCCCATTATGCACACAGGTTTGTAACTCCCAGCTCTTGTATAAGAATTGCATTGCTGTTTATATTCCTCTGAGTTTAAATCAAAAGCCACAATACAAGTTCTCTTCCAATTAGAAAGTTTGATCGCAATCAATGAAACAAAATCATCAGGAACAGGTATAAGACATTTCCCCTCACTATCCGAGGTCACGGTAGCATCAGAAGAAACACCATTTTTCTTATTGACACATCTAACAGGAGAATTCATTTGTACCAAACTTACAGCATCTGGTATAACCGCTTTTATATACTCTTCTATTTTGACCGTATCTTCGGATAGGAGAGAAAGAGTCTCTTCCTCTCCTATTTCATTGAGTATTGCTTTGACTTTACTTATGATTTCCTGTTCAGTCATCATTATTTCCAGTTAGGGAATGAAACACCAATTGCAGCTGCTTTAGCCTGTATTGCAGTTTTATTTCCAAGATCACCAAGAGGAACATTATAAGGTTCACCCATTAAGATATCTTTCGCTTGCTGCGAATTCTTCACATCTGGATACACCCCAGCACCTTCACTTGTTTCACCAGATTCTGATACACCAGAAGTAGTATTTTGCCCTATACTTTCCACAACAAGCTTACCAGACTTCTGAGTTCCTCCTCTTTGAACTTGCAATGTACCCGTATCTCGAATCAAAACAGATTCTACCTCTTTGATAACCCCTGCTTTAAATTTAGGAGAATTTTCAATTGCTTGCTGAATTACCGGATTTGGGGTTGTGAATGTAGCAGGGACAATACCAGCAGTCGTTAAAGACCCATGACGGAAATCAACACGGATATGCCCTGTACCCATAGGAAAGACACAACTTTGTTCTATCATTCCATAAATTGCATATTTTTTCTTATAAATCTTCATATCTTAAAAAATTATAGGACGGAGTAGAGCTCCGCCCTTAGATTGTCACAGAATCAGTTTTGAGCGTAAATTACACCCGAATATTTCTCCCAGGAAGTACCATTATACTGATAAATATCACCAGCCTTTGAAGCGGTAATACCGGCACAAGCAACAGTTAAATAAATGACATCATTCAACTTCGGATTTTCAGGTGCGTCAGTGGCGTTACTCCAATTAGTGATAGCAGAAGCACCGGGAATATTATCACCATCAACATCCTCACCATTGACCCAGATATGAGAATAACCTTTCAACGCCAAAGCGTTGATAGAGATGATAGCTTTTCTCTTAGCCTCTTCACCCTCAATCTTTTCAGAACTAGTTTCTTCGTTCTTGATATAATAGCGAACGATACCGGACATATCAAGAATACCACCACTACAAGAATACCCCAGATAATCCAAAGTCGGTTCATGTTTCAAATAGAAATCTCCAAACACGGTGTGAAGTTTCGTACATGAGAATCCCCATTGCTGATCGGAAGTCATTGTGATATCCTTATGCTTGGTAAAATCAATATTCTGAATTTGCTCCAATAAATCACGCCCCATAAGCCACCATGCATCTTTAGAACAGTTCTGACCTGTGAATTTCAATTTTGCTAAAGCAATAATATCAGCAAATGTCCACGGGCCGATATGTTCATACTCACGTTTAAATTGCCAACGAACACCTTCGGAAGTATATACCAACTGACGCCCCATTTTACCACGGTCAACCATTAATTTACCCTTATGGCTCACCCATAAAGAACGATTATTCTTTCTACGGTGTTGCTTAATCATAGCTTCAGCAATTTGGGCCTGATTAAAAGGAATACGTTTTTTCTGGGCATCGAAATAGTCAGATACTACCTCATTCATGATAGTCTTCTGTAAGTAAACTCGCTTAGGAGTCGGGAATACAACATCAGGAGCAACTTCCTTTTGAGTTTCAGCACATGCATTTGTCAAAATAACAATTTCTGTTCCTTTGGGAATTGTAGGAAGTTTGCAATAGGCATCACCCTCATTCGTCTTCGGACCGTTAATTGCCATAACAATGGGTTTACCACTCGAATCTTTTCCGGTAATAAACAGCATAAGATCCACTCCCTTGATTTCCGTTTTTCCATCTTCGGTATATCCGTTGACTCCTTTCACCAACACCGTACCATTTTCCTGGAATAATCCACGATCATCCGAAGGGACACTGATAGGAGCTTGCTGGTCACCAGCAGAAGTATAATCTTCAGTAGTGAACACAGAAGATTTCTGTTCATCGATAACAAAGTGGTCCACTTCAAACCCTGTAACGCGAACTTTCTTCTTGGCTTTACGCATAATACCATCCAAGACGGTTTCATCCGTACCAATTAAGAAAATGTCATCATCAATATCCGGTTGAATAAGATTTCCACCACCAACACCTCCTGTAGCATCCGACACTCCGGAAACAGTTGTAGGACTACCTGGCAATTGAGTAGGTTCACCAGCATTACCTGGAGATGGTGTTGAGCCAGGGGTAATTACGGTAGCATCAGCCATAAGGACACCGCCACCAACAAAGACGCAAATAAGCGTCAGCATGACGGAAAGTACCGTCCATTTCTCTTTCTTCAAAAAATTAATTACTTTCATTTCTCAAAAATTATAATAGTGAATAATTAGGCATTTAATGCAGCTTCAACGAGAGAGTTTCTTTTTTTCTTATTAGGATTGCCCGGAACACTCGTTATCCCTTTAGGTAGTCCGTCCCCACGTTCTTCCTTCAACTTATTGATATTCTCATTACGTCCCTGCACAACACCGGCGGCCATAGCATCCTGCGTGTCTTTATCGTAATTCAGACCTTTATCCAAGAAGTCGCATATTTCACGGGAATAACTTCCTGACATAATGGGAGAAATAACATTCGTCCAAACCTTATCAAGAAACTCCTCAATATCATAACCTTTCTCCTGGCACCATCCCTCTACAATAGGCATGCTCTTTTCAAGGTTATCATTATATTCCTTCTTGCTGGCCTCCATCGCCTCCATTTCCTGCTTTCGTTCTTCTTCGGCTACCAGAATATCATCATATTCCGGAGTACCTTCTTCAGCAGTTAGCAGATCCTTTCCAAAATAGCGAGCCATTGCATTACCGGCACCGCGTTTCTTGTTTACAATATCGGCAAGCATCTGGGCCAAACGAGGATCTTCTTGCAAAGCTTCGGCAAGTTTGTTGCGTTGTTCCTTATTTCCGTTGATATATCCCATCAACATTTCAGCCGAAGACTCATCATCATCTGCATTATAACCGGGAATTTCGTCTGTAAGAAGTGACCTTAACTGATCCCGTTTTGTTGGAGTTTGAACCTGTTCGGTGACCGGAACTGATTCCGTTTTGTCAACCACCGTTTCATCCTTCTTTTCTTTAATATCTTCCATAAGCAAATTCTTAAATTGTTTGATGCACAAAAAAAGCACTAAAAAGGGAAACATGACCTGCGTTTTTACAACTAAAAGCTGCGTTTTTAGTAAAATCGCAACTTTTAAAGTATTACTTTAATTATATTTGCATAAAACATTATTATAATGGATGATATATTCAGAGAAATAAGAGATAATTCTATAAGAGAAGCATACTTTGATGCATTGAAAAGCTTACGAAAAAGTATGCCTTATATTTCAACCGAAGAAATTATTCAGGAAGTTATGAAGAAAGAGGCACCTCGTTTTTTCATAACTTATGATAATGCACGTAGGGTTATATCACTTATGCATCGTGGAAAACCTATCAAAGTTTCCAATGAAAATAAATTGTGTATGTATAAAGACTTATACGCCAGATTTCTAAAGTACAAACAAGAAATGAAGGCGCCAGGTTATTGCGTATTAAAATATATCATAGAACAGCCAGCGCCTTCTTACTACGTGGCAATAGATACAATGAGAGGCATCATTTATAAATCAATAAAGAACAGATAAGATGATATTTATCATTTTCCTTGTATTCATATACTCCATTGGTTTTTATTGCGACACTACGCAATTAGGTATATACAATGGGTGCGAATGGTGGAACTATATTACTTATAGCTTTGTCCACACTAATTTTTTTCATCTAAGTATCAATTCTGCATTATTCTTGTTTTACTGGAGAAGGCTCCGGAACTTCAACCTGTATATCATTATGCCAATAATGACTATAACTCCTATTCTCTCAGCAATCTTTGCGACCTATCAGGAACCGACAGTTGGTGCCTCAGCAATAGTCTTATCTATGGTAGGCATTATTACAGCCGGCATTAAACAACGTTATATGCCGAAAATCATTCTCTTACTTGCATTCTCATTTCTAACTACGGGCTTATTCGCTCCACATATCAATACGCTTATCCACGTATATAGCTTTCTAATATCATTTGCGGTAAGCCTCTTATTCAGGAGGTTTATATATGACCGTAAATGAAATAATACAGAAGAACAGAGAACGGCTCGCGATAATACGAAGTCCATATAATCCGATAACCGGCGAAGGATCAACATCTATTCCCCGGAAAAAGGTCTATATAAAAGATTGTCCTATTGAAGAAATGTATCTTCCGGAACAATTCGCGGAAACCGGTTTTGTGCAAAAGCTCATTGAGATTGGATTTAATGGGTATATCAAGTTCATCCTCAAACAGGGTATATCGGATAAGATAAGGAATGAGCTTTGGACATCATTTTGCCAGGAACGAATAAATGACGACTTTGAATACTGGGCCTATTCATGTATTCAGATATCGGCGAAAGGAAAAGGAAAAGACATAGCATTTTTACTTAACCGGGCACAAAGATATTATTTAAAAGAACTGGAAAAGCTTCGCATTGCCGGTGCCCCTATCGACATTATTCTGTGTAAGGCCCGTCAATGGGGCGGTTCCACGCTTACCCAGCTTTATATGCTGTGGATACAACTTATACACCGTTCTAATTGGAACTCCGCTATCTGTGGGCATATTGAATCCGCAGCTCGAAACGTATCAGGTATGCTCCAAAAAGCAGTCGATAAAATGCCCTTATGGGCAACAAATAACATACGTCTAAAAACAAATCCCTATCAAGGTTCACAAAAGACCCGTTCGATTAATACAACGAATAGCCGATATTCCATCGGATCGGCAGAAAAGCCGGAAAGTCTTCGCTCTGAAGATATTTCAATGGCACACTTGACAGAGGTCGGTTTATGGAAAGAAACGAAAGGGAAGAAGCCGGAAGACCTTGTACAATCCATTTTCGGTTCTATACTCAGTGGTCCCTACACTATCAAGGTTTTGGAATCCACAGCCAAAGGTGTAGGAAACTACTTTCACCGCACCTGGTTAGACGCTGTAGAAGGGCGTAACAACTTTACCCCTGTATTTATTCCTTGGTTCATGATTGATATCTACTCCAAACACATCAATCCAAAAGATTACAATGCATTTATCTCTACCATGACAGAATATGAGCACTGGTTGTTTGAACTGGGCGCAACGCTGGAAGCAATTGCATGGTATCGCATGAAAACACTTGAATTCAAAGATAAATGGCGAATGTGTTCCGAGTATCCGTCTACGGCAGCTGAAGCATTCCAGAGTACGGGCCGGAGAATATTCCCGCAAAAATATGTTGAACAGGTCCGCACATCCACTCTTCCACCCTGTTTTTATGGCGAATTTGTCGCAAACGACATCAAAGGTAAGAATGCATTATCTAATATTCGTTTTGAACATATAGAGCCTACAAAGGACCTGAATAATATACTTTGGGTATGGGCACTTCCCGACAATACAGAAAAGTATTATGACCGATATGTGGTTAGCGTCGATATCGGTGGTACATCAGAAGCCGCAGACTTTTCATGTATTAAAGTGGCGGACCGGCTGCCTATGCTGGAAGACGGGGGCCTGCCTGAAATTGTAGCCGAATGGCACGGACATATTGAGCATGACTTACTTATATGGAAAGCAGTTCAAATAGCTGCTGCTTATGGGAATGCTGTACTTGTCATTGAAAGTAACACACTTGAAACAGAAGGAACAGAAGGTGACAACTTCGATTATGTATTGGATGAAGTGGTAGAATACTACGACAACCTTTATTCGCGTACATCACCAGAGCAAATTAAACAGGGCCTACCGGTTAAATATGGTTTCCATACCAATCCCAAAACCAAGCCAACTATTATCAATTTCCTTAAATCTGCAATGCGCGACTTCCTATATATCGAGAGAAGTAAGCCTACCACGTTCGAGATGGATACGTATGAGCTAAAGGAGAATGGCAAAGAGATGGGCGCCGCTGAAGGCTGTCATGACGACTACCTGATGGCAACAGCGATCCTCATATATGTTTGCTATAAATGGCAACTCCCGCGAATTATGCGGGAGTTTAGGAAGTCTAAGAAAACAAAGATTGTCAGCGAAGCTTCTATTTAAGCAGCAGTTTTCACGATACCATCTTCTGGAGTGGCGAATTGGTCATTGTTCACTTTCTGCATAAGATTGTTATTGCCCGGCATTACATCTTGTGGTATGCCACCCATGGCCTGCTGATTCATCAAAGCCTGCTCATTTCGCTTGATAGCTTCAAGTATCTTTGTAGCAAACGGATAAGAACAATTCTCCAACAATGTCTTTACATCAATCGCATTTTTTTCAAAGAGTTGCATTAGGAAGTCATTCTGTAACATCTGAAATGACGGGGTATTAGTACCTTCAGTGATTTTCAGGTCAATCTGTGCATTCTGAACTTTATCCGGATCATAGTACTTTGCTTCTTCCGAATAATCTCTCCCAGACAAGTCAATGTGTCTGGCTGAAGTATAATATTGCTGGATAGTTTGCATAACCATATAATCCCTTCTTTTACGGAATGAGTTGAATGACTCAAACATTCCTTTCAAATTCAATGAAGAGTTCTGAACTTGTTGCGCATACAGACTGGCAGCTGTACCAGCACTAGGTTGTTTACCTTGCATCGCACTATTCACGCCGGAAATATCATTGATAAGCTTCAACTGCAAATTCAATAGCTCATAATCACCGGCAACAGCTGCCTGGCCATTATATTGCTGAACGACATTACTAAGATTCTGACCGTTTTTCAGGTTACAGAACAGAACTCCATTATACCGCACATATTCGTCGATTATTTCTTCGCGAGTCATACTTTCAAAAGCCGATTCATCAACAATCAATACACCTTTGGAAGACGAACTACGAATGAAATCAATCAATGTCATTGTTCGGTTGATAGCACGTTGCTGGTCTATGAAATCCTCTACATAATTGAAGACCTTTCCCTGTATCATTGGGTACACATGGAAAGCATAGTTATGCGAACCATGCCAATAAGGGCTCCGGCCTTCTTGAAGAATGTCTCCCCAAGGGGACATGTACCGGTAATACCAATACTGTTCATTGCCATACTCATATTCGATCAACAATATGTCCTCCGGCAAAACGCCATGAGCAAGTGCCTCATTCGTTCGCTGTTGATTCTCCCAATCAATTTCCTTCTTTTCGTTCAATCCTATATAGTAGAATGTACCTTTCAGTGTATCATGACAGAAGTATGCCTCCCGGCTCTCCAACCTCCACCCAAAGATAACCCGGCACAAATCAGGACGAGATGGGGTGTAGAAATCTAAATCTTTCGTTTCCCTTCCCTGCAAACCATCATAAGTAAGATATGTGTCGCTCACACGATATATGTTCTCTATCCACTCTTTATCAGCTCGGCTTTTAGCAAATAGGGAAACAACCTTATCGAGTGGCATATCATACACTTCACCGATACAATTCAAGTCCCAGGTACGAACATCCTCAATATTCGTATTGAAAAACATACGCGCTGGATTACAGCCATAAACCCAAACATCATTCATCCGTTTAGCCGGGTTCCAGCCATATTCCACACGCTGGCCCACATAGCCACCGCATAACATTAATCTGAGACTATCAGAGTCCAACTCCCGAATTTCATTAAGATCATGGACATATTCAACCGCAATACTCATCATCTCTCCGATTTTGGCCTCTTTCTGATCCCGGACTGTACAGATAGACTGAGTTACATTATTACGAAACTGCCCGTCAATATTTTTAAGAATGGGACTAATCATATTGTTTTTCAATGGAACCTTACCATTCTTTTTGATTAAGTCCGCTTCTCTTATCATCAAATCTGTTTCCGGGTCTTTAATATAATCTCCCCACTGGTCCTCATAAGCGTACATCACACTACGGCGCATCTTTTGACGGGCCTCATCCAGTGAAGCCCAATATTTACTAAATTCATCTAGAATATCCAGATGCTTCTCGTTACGTCTCTGTTCACGAGAAGCATCTTTCTTACGTACTGGCTTTACATTTCTATTCAAAAACTTATTCATAGCTACACATTTTTCACAAAAGTAAGACAGTTAACCCATTAGGTAGTTGTTGATTTACAACAAAAGAACATCTACTTCTCAATTTTATAAGTTATAGTCTTATTTAGAATATATTCTAAATAAGACTATTTGAGCCATATTTTTGGCATAAATCATATACATTATCAGAATATTTTCTACTTTTGCAGCTGAAATTTCAAATATTCATTAAGAATAACGACAAGCAACGAAGAACAATGCCAATAGTAAAAGCCAAGTCTTTAGAGAACATTAATGCTGCAAATTTGTTAGTTAAGCATGGAATGTTTGCTGCCTCAGTGCATTGTTCGTACTATTCAGGTTTTCAACTTTCCAAGTATGTATTATCCCAATATTGTGATATAACGTATAAAAAACAAGAGGATGAATCTCGTGGAATGGATTCCCATTTTTTTGTCAGTAATAAGGTGAGCGATGATTTATCTAAGAAAAATAAGTTTTATAGTATTGACTATAATTCGTATTTTGGAACGTTGAAGATGTTAAGAAAGAAAGCAGACTATTCAAACAAGATTATTAAAGATAAAGATGCAGAAAAAGCTATAGTAGTTGCTAAAAAACTAACAGAATTACTCACTGAAAAATATAATATAATATGAATGCAAAAGAATTTATCATTTCAAGCTTAACCAAAATATCTAATGAAATATTAGATATTAAATTGAGGTATGCTTTCGATGATACCTTGAATTTTCATATTATTGAGGTTTCTCCCGAAAGTATTAGAAGAGGAGACAATAAATATATGGAGATGGAATATGATCTATGGAATAGTTTTCAGCAGATGTTCCCTAACGAAGATTTACTGATAAGTGAAATAGACGAAACAAATAATATGAGCAATACCCTTTATGAAACGGAATTGCCCATACAAAGTCAAATAAATAACATAGATGCCTTAAGATTTGATTCCATTTTCAGCAACTGGATTAAGAATCTTTCTGCAGGAGAAAATAGTTACGCATTAGCAGCTTAAGAAATATGGAAGCAAATAAATCAGATTTTAGATTAGAGGGATATCTTATTCGCAAGTCGGAAATCAGAATTGATACTGATTTTGATAAAGAAGAAACTCTTAACATTAACATTACCCCTTCTGGAATAAAAGAAAAGGATAAGTTCACATTAACATTAGACTTAAAGATTGCAGATAGGAATGACTTATTCAACATAAATATTACAGCGGAGGCATATTTTTATTTTCGTGAGGACATATCGTTTGATAGGATGGGACATTTTTTCACAATAAATGCTCCTGCTATTATTTTCCCATATATTAGAGGTTACATATCTATGCTGACTTCTTTATCTGGATGTGGTACTGTAATGTTACCTACTTTAAATCTCACCGATTTAGGAGAAGAGCTTGCTTCTAATATAAAAGAGAAACAATAATCTTGATGATATATAAATCCCCGCCAATTGACGGGGATTTATTATATAACCTTGTCAAACCACTCTCTTGCCAGTTCTTATATCCAGTATTATACATCCACTATTCTTCTCCTTGCTATTATCACAAGGCTCATTGCCACAATACAATTCACAGCCACGCAATTCATAGTTCTTCTCCGGAAGGCCTACAACGAATCTCAATCCATTGTTCTCGCCTATCAATCTGTAAATTGTCAATTTCAGACGTTCTATATCTTCGTTAATACACTTTTATCCATTTATCGTTTCACTGTCATTTTAATAGTTAATACTTGTATCGCTTGCAATTGCAGCACAAATATCCCACTATGAGAGCCACCGATGTGGCAAACACGGGACGGGTGTCGCATAAGAGGTATTAAGGAGTTATTTCCTCCTTATACCTTTCCCTGTATTTCTGTTGGGCTTCCGGATCGTTAGACAATTCTTTCAGTTTCCGAAGATGCTTTTTCTTTTTTTCCATTTTATCAATATCCTCCCTCTCTTTGGGCATCATCTGCATCCTTTCAGCTTCTTTCTTGACTTCATTCTCTTTCCGTTTAGTAAGAGGCTTAGCACCCGGAACCCAGTTCTCCCAAGCATTTTTCTTGGGAATATACTTATAGGCACGCGCTATCTTCTCAGCATATTCAAGTATTGGCTCATTTTTATACAAATCCTTAGCTACAGTTACCCGGCTGCTCTTGGGAGAGTTCAGAATATACATCAAATCAATAATACCATCATCTTCTAAAGCACCATCACGAACTAATCCTTCCACGCCAAGATAGACGTTGCCCCACACTTCCAAATCAACACCGGCGTAACGTGATGCTTTCGCCAACGTAATATATGCCATTTGAGGACTTATCAACCCATCTTCCTCAATGGCTTTCTTGGACTCCTTCATGAATTTGTCAAGCTCGTCATACACAAGGAACGGATTCATCCCATATCCACTTGCTATTGATTCAAGCAAATTTCCTCCAGGAACACCTTTTATCGGAGATGTCAGCATGAAAGCCAAATCCTTGGCCCACTTATCATCATCCCCATCTCCACGGAAGAACCCAAGTAACCCCTGGCTGCCGATATTCCAAAGCATATTCAATCCCCATCCGAACAGAGCTATTTCAACTACGCTCTTCCTATTCTCATTCAAAAGTCTGCGGTATGCTTTACTTTCTGCTTCCAGTTCAGACAAGCCTTCTTCCTTCATGTATATTTCAGTATAGTTTTTCTTTAGTTCCTGCCACTTCAAGCTTCGCGACAAATCATAAAAAGCAGCCATTAGCTTGCGTACATAACCGATATTTGAGTTCTGATAAGTAGTCAGCATGCGGTCAGTAAACGTGCGGCTCATCTGCATGGGCGACATGAAAGCCGGATGAGATGACTGCTGCGTGGCATTATAATAGATATCAGCCTCTGCCAAAGCTTGGTTGCGTGCTTCCTCTTCCTTGAGACCTGATTTTTTCAGTTGCGCAAACTTATAATCAAAGATGGATTTGGCACCGATAGAACAAGTTATGGCATCGACCAATTTGTTCGGTATCATACCTATTTCTATATACTTATCCATCCATCTTGAAAAGCTCTTTTCATCAAGCTTTTCATTTCCGGCAGTTCCACTTTTCACTCGTTCATAAAAGGAAGGGATATTCTTCATACACCATTGAACGTCAGCGTATGGTTTTACCGCATTCTTTGTCAAATGTGCTATATACAATGGACTCTGCGAATACCCCAAGAATGCTGGAGCGGATAAAACTTGCTTCAATGCCGTATTCAAACGGAATGCAATATTGCCTCCCACAATTCCTTTTGACAATTTCCCAAGAATTTCATCACCATATTTGGCACTATCCGGATGGTTGGCTTTTGCAGCAACCTCTGCCGCATCATAAAAGCTCTCATAACTTCCCCTGACATTGGCATTAAGCTGATTCCGAAACATTATACTGCTTAGTATATAGTCCAAGTCCTTCCGCACCCTTGCATAAGCATTCCACTCTTCCATCTGGCTGCCATGTTCTAAAAGTACATCAAATCCACTGTAGGTAATGTCAACCGGCTTTGTGTTCACCGTGCGGTTTATAAGGCTGCCAGCCTTTTCCTCCAGCGTTTTCCGCTTATTTCCGTCTTCGGACAAAGAGGCTTCTTGCCTTACGGCTTCCTTACGTATCTTCAGAGGAATGTAGTTTTCAATCTCAGCCAAGGAGGTGTTGAACATTTCAAGGTATTTGGCATTGTACTTCTCCCGCAAATCTTTCAAAAGTTCATCCTGCACCCAGTCGGCAAATAGCACATACTCCGTCCCGATGAAGTCCGCTATCTGTGCGACAGACTCTTCATCGAATCCCTGCAATTCCAATTTAGTACGTCCGTCGTTCATTTTCCAGACTTGGTAGATATACATGGCCTGCCCTTTGGTAAGCGGCAGCTCATAACGTACCCCATAGCCTTTGCCACGCTCGTTTTCGGACTGGGTGACATAAACACCCGACTTTTCCACCACTTTATCACTTTTCGAAGAAACAGCTTCAAAACTTTCCCCGAACACCTCTCCACACTTATCGTCCAGTCGGGTTCTCAGTTCCTTCATACCTGATACGTAGGTATCATAAGCCTTCAGCACTCCTTCGTCTCCGGCAATGAAACACTTATACAAAAAGCCGTCCTTGCCCAGTGTCTTTGTATTTACACGCTTGCACATGTACTCAAAGCTGCCCATCGGAGCGGAAAAGAATTTCTTCGCCCAATGTTCCTTGCTTTGGTTCTTTTTGAATATATCTATCGGCTTCCCTTCCACCGAACGGATGGCACCGCTTATCAGTTCCCGCTTCCGTTGCATCTCTTTCTCTTTACGTCTCAGCAAGTTATTTCTCCCATTGGAAATAAGTTCATTCAGTTCTTCAACAGTCATTTCCATCTGTTTTACCTGAGTGGAACGGATGTCATTCACAAGGCGGTCGTACGCCACAATACGGCGATGGTTCTCGTTGATTTGTTCGGTGAGCCTCTTGCGTTCTGTCTCGTTTTTACCTATACGCTTTCTATAGAGGTCTGAATTATTAAGGATAAGTTTCTGCTTGTCAACCTCAATACCTTCGATTCCGGCATCATGCTTCCTGTTAGTGAATATTCCTTGAAGGATATTCAATGCAGCCATACGCTCTGTGTCGCCTTGCGTCCAGGTATCCTTCCCCATAGCGGCATTATCCATCTTTTCATCGAGGCGTTTCATTTCCGCATCTATATCTACGTCACCGGCATTAAGTATTTGCTCTTTTACCGCATCAGCTTCAGCCTGCAAGTCCTTCAGTTGAGACTTTCCTTCTTCAACTTCCGTTTCAAGAGAAGATATCTGTTCATTAATATTATTCTTTTCCTTCTCCGTCTTAGCAGTAGTAAGTAAACTATGCAAACGGGTAATTTCTTCCCGCTTCTCTCTGCCACTACGCCTTAGATACTTCATGTCATCCTCAAACCCGGACAAAACCAAGTCGGACACTTTCCCACGGAGAAAAGAGAATATCTTTCTGGTACTGTCATCCACATTTTTGGCTATGGACATGTTCTTTCCGTTCACATCCTGTACTTGAAGAGAAAGCAGCTTGTCAATCATACGTTGAAGTTTGCGACGTTGTGCGTTCATTATCACATTTTTGACATTCATCACAATCTTCTCCAATGACTTTATACTCTTTGCGTTCTGTGCTTGTACAAGCAGGGAGTTCAAATCCTGTTTGCCAAAATAACCGACCAAGGACGAATCGATTTCCCCCCGAATGAATTCTGTAACGGAACGCCTTAACTCTTCTTGATTTTCAAATCTACTTATTTTTTTCTCCAAAGATGCAATACGGGAATTCAGCTCTTTTATTTGCTCATTGGCAGAATTATCACTTTCACGGAATCTTACTCCTTTGTCGTTTGACTCTTGTCTTTCTCCGCTTCCGGCTTCGTATCTTGCTCCTTCGCTTTCTGCCCCTTTCTTTTCTTCTCCAGCTCTTGCATTGCCGGAGTTCCGCACTTCCAACTCATATCCGGTTCCCAAGGTTCGTCCCAAAAATTTATTACTTTCTTCTCTGGTTCTTTCTGTTGTTCCATATGCTATAAAATTAAATATACCTTCAAATACTTCTTTTATTATAGGAGAAGCGTTTTCCAGTTCCTGCTGAAAAGTTTCTTCTCCTGACTTTTTTATTTTATCCTCCACGAATTTTACGATACACTCTTCCTTTTGAGCGGCATCGTTCCTTTCGGAATATTTGTTTCTTACAATCTCACAGCCTTTTGGATTTTTTGCAGATAGCCATTCGTAAATAGGTTCAATTACTTCCTCTGCTTTATTTCCAAATATTTCCCGTATTGCCCTATGAGTATTCTCATGCCAAAGATAGGCTTTTAATTCCTTATCGGATGCACCGTTATTAGAAATAATCACTCTTCCTGCTTCTTCATTATATACAGCGACCGCTTCTCCTGAATTGAAAGCACCCTCTATTTCATCAATGGACTCATCAGACATACCTATAGCTTCCAATTGCTCACGCAACATTTCTCTTGAGCGGACAACCAATGCATTAGCTGCCCCGGTATGGCTCTTCGCAAAATCACTCACGACCTTGGTTGCCCTGTCATAATCCGCTTTCTCTTGTGCCGGAGTACGGGAATACTCACCGATATGGAACCTTTCCTTCATGCTCTCATCAGCTGCAATTTTATTGATGACAGCAATACCATCATCAGTGTTCATCAGACGGTTCTTTGATTTCCACAATAAATATTTCAAATCATTGCCGGTCAACTTCACATCAATTCCTATTTCACGGAGAAAGTCACGCACGGCGGAAACAATCCGGTTCCACCATGAAGGTATCTCATCCTTTTCTGCCTGCTCTGCCAAATATTCGTCCATAGCCACAGCAATATTTCCTTTATATTTATTCTCTGCAACATCATGAACCTTTTTTCTGACATCATCCGGCAGTTGTGCGTACAGTTTCTCCATCATGCCATCAAATTTCTCTTTACCGAACAAATCACGCAGTCCTTTGTGCCCTACCACTTCATGGAGGACGGACGTCACTGCATCGGCAACATTATTTATATTCGGAATATACACAGATACTTCACCTGTATTTGTATCGTACCACGCTTTTATATTCCTTCCTCTTTCAATAGCACGCTTAGCAACTCCGTCGGGAAGTTCTTCCACTGTACGGAGCATGTGAATGGGAGTATGCAGCACATCAGACAGTTTAGTAATGGCAGCTAAGACTTTCACCGTATTTATTTCATGTGGGTCTTCACTGTTCTCACGTAAACGGATAGCATCATTAGAGGAAGAAAAACCTCCTATATTCTCTGTTGCAGATTTTATCTGATTAGGCTCAAAAACTACAACCATTTTAGAAGAACCATCATTGATAATTGCTCCATCAGTTTTTTTATCCTCAATCTCATCAAGCATAAAAGACTGGTAATTATCCCAAAACTCAATAGAATCCATGTTTTTTAAGGCATTCCCCAAACCATTCTTTACAGCCCATCTATTGTCAGCCATTATCGGCTTTCTTATATTCAAAAATACAGGAATTATGTCTCCCTTAACTGCAGAATCAAATTCTGAAGTGGAATAGTCCTTGGCAATACTCTCTTTATCCGTAAAAAAGAATCCCGATTCATCGTAAGAATATCGACTCCCAATCATATCCTTTCTGAACCGTTCTATACTTTTGGAAAGCGTACCATGATAAACCACCAAAGGCTCACCATTCTTATCCACCACTTTAGAAGCATCCTTGGGACTGTTTTCCCAGTCTCCAAACCAATTTTTGAATGCTTTAGTCCTCACTTGTACCCATTGTTTATCCGAAAGACTTGTTTTCTTTCCATTGGGCGCTTTCATGTAAGAACCATCTTCCTTTGCTTTGTCAATTATAGATTGTTCCTCTTTGGAGTAAAAGTCTTTTTCTCTAAATCGAGTATCTGCTTTCCTAGTATTGAAACGCTTAGAAGGAGGAATGATATTCCCATTATCATCCCTGGTTATCAAATCACTTAATTTACGGTTGTTTTTTGTGTCCTTATAGTGGTAATCACTACGATCATCATAACCCCATTCGTTGATGTCATTCCCGTCCCAATAAAGATTTTCAGCAGAAACTTTCTCTCTCATTATCCTATAATTACCATTCAATACATGTTCACCATGTACTTTTACGTAAGACTCAGACAATGAAACCCAATCACCGTTTCTCACCTTACCTTCTTTTAATGATTTAGGAACGGCACGATAAATAGTTACCATAGGACGTTTCCCTTCATCGATAGCGGATAATGCTTCATTAATAGCGGACGCACTTTCATCTCTATATTTATCCCGGTTCATATGGAGCAACTCGTCTAAAGACTCACGTATTTGGTCTTTATTTACAGCAATATCAACCATATTCTTGTCAATGCCTTCTTCATCGTACGATGGTGCGCGATGCGCCATTCTAAATTCATCCGCTGATACATATCCTTTCCGGCGTGCAGCCTCATTCACTATGTCACGCATACGAGATTCGCCATTTTCCTCTAACGCATTGAAATAAGATGCGTCCATTTCTTCGTCCGTCATCAGCTCAAATTTCTCTAGACGTTTTCTTTCTGCTTCTGCTACTTCTTCTGCACGCTTACGGGCAGCTTCCATAACATTGCGATTCTCCATTTCCCGTTGCACATATTCATCACGCAGGGCATCTACATTTCCAAACTTTTCATATAGTTCCTTTTCGACAGGAGCAAACGTTTTTACAAATTCACCTAAAGACAAATCAGAATTTAAAAGGCGTATATTTCTCTTTATATTTTTGAAAGCATAGCTGGCACCACCTAAATTATCAGTATTCATATACTGTGCATATTTCCTCACATCATCTTCATTAAGATTATGTTTTTGAGCAAAAGAGGTTATATCACTGTCATCCATTTCACGAAAGCGGATACTGTTTTCCTGCCAATCTATTCCACGTTTTTGCAATGCTCGTCTAGCCGCCTGTGTACTTTCGTTATCAGGATTCCCATTGGCGGCTTTCTGCAATTTTTCTATTGTATTGGGTTCTCGCAATTCGCCTTTGGCGAGTTTGTCTCGAAACTCTTTTCGCAACATCTCACGGCGCTCTGTATAGTCTTTATCCTTTTTTGCTTGGGATTTTACAGCCTTGTCTTGTTGCTCACTTGTTCTTTGCTTTCCTTTATGAAGAGCTACATCACCAATACCCGAAAAACCATATCCTTTCGATGCAATGTATTCTTCTTCTGTCATTACAGGAATTTCAAGGGCTGATTCTGATTTTGAGGATGAAGTGGCAGAAAACACACTCTTATCCTCGTTCTTTATGCCAGCTAGCTTCTTTAGTTCATTCTCTGCCTCTTCCACTCTTTTCTTCTTTTCTTCAACCTCCTCTGGAATGTAGCCTGAATTTGTCGCTTGGGCAACCGAAAGCTCCCGCTTAGCATCCATTAATTCATAACGTGCTCGTTTAATATCGGCAGCTCGTTTCTTGTTTTTAGTATCAGACTTGCTTTTTGGTAAATTTACAGTTGTTTCACTGCTATTTTCCTGCGGTGAGAGGAAATCCGTCTTTACACTCTTATAATCTACAAACGGTTTAGTTTTACGATGAGAAGATTTAATCCACTTCTTAAATTCATCCTTCGAAACTTCTGTAATAGTACCCAGACCTTTCCAACCAGAAGAGTAATTTGCAAGATAAGCAGCACGTGCAGTTTCTGGTGAAGGGAAACCATACATCACTTTGTGTTCATCAAAAAAACCGTCCTCATTCATCTGGTCAATGACATACACTTTACCATCAGCCGGATTATCCGATAAGAACACATCAATATGATCACCGTCTACCCCTTCTGTTCCGCGAATGTAACCATAGCTATTATTCATTGTGACACTCCATGGCTGTCCATTAGCATCTACCCCCGAACGTTCACTGCCTTTAGGATTTTCTATAGTAATATCGTATCCACCAATATTGATATGTCCCTTCTTATAATTGCCTGCTGATTTCTGTGCCTCAGTAGGGATAGTATCTACTTCCTGTTCAGCATCAAATAAACGTTTAGCTTCTGATATTCTGCTGGCATAATCAATTAAATCTTCACCAGCCTCAGGTTGAGGTGCAGTAAACCGAGGATTTTTTTGCTTATTTACGGACAGTTCGCTATCTCTATCAACAGAAGAAGAACCAACATCTTGCAGAAGAGCTGTGTCACTCTGCAGATCAATTTGATTTTCGCCAGTGTCTGTCTTCTTGTCAATAGGTGTTGCCGCTTCTTTGTTAGATTGATTATAAATAGCGCCGAATGATCCTACTCCGATAGGTTTTATTTCTTGCTGGTTGCCTCTGCTTCCTTCGCTTTCCGATGCATCTCTTGATGCCTCTTCAATTCTTCGTCGTAATTGATAAATCGATTCTTCCTGTTTGCCAGATATTTCAGACAACGTTCCGTGCTCTCCTTGTGGAATTGATTCAGATACTTGGTCATATTCGTTAACTTTTTGATTGTCACCTTGCAAAGGTGTAGAATTATTCTCATAATTCAAGGCATCGCTACCATTTTCCTGAGGTAAGGAAGATAGTTCTGCAACAGACAAATCACTCGCCGTGGGCTGTTCTGCATTTAATAACCCATGCTTATCTATTTTTTCTAATGACTCATTGGAGACAACTCCGCTATTCGGCTCTTCGCTTAGGCTTGTTTTTTGCTCTCCAAGTACAATGCCCGGATATAGTTCGCCAACGCCTTGTTGCTCACCTTGATCATAGCTGTCCGTCCGGCTTCCCTCGCCCGGTCCACGTCCTCCTGACTCAACAGTTGGTTCTTCAGGCAATATCGTATCGCCTTCCGTATTTCTTCCTGGAAGTTTTTCCCCTTCAGGTACTCCTTGCCAAACATCATTGTTGCTTCTGCTTCGTTCATATCCTTGTTGTTCTTTGTCGGCTTCTACAGAGGAAGTCACAGCTTTTTCTTTCGCTGCCCGTTCCTCCATCTCGGCCATGTAATTTTCCGTAAATATACTCATTAAATCATTATCAAGCATCATGTCATACTGTTCTTCTAAATAAAGATCTATTGTTTCCTGATATACCTGATAATTCTCCACGCTCATATAATTCTGTTCTGCCTCCCATTCCATACGCTGGCGTTCCATCTCTTTATCGTATCCCGGTTGTTCTTCTTCCACATCAGAGCCATGCAGGCGTTTTGCCTCATTGAACATAGCCTTTGGTCCTTTGTGCGACTGGAATGCGTCAAGAACCATATTGAACACGTCTGTCTGCTCTACACCCTTCTTCACATAGTCCGGCATATTATCAAACATCACCTCCGAAGCCTCTTCAGGAGTCAGCCCATCGGCAACAAATGCCCAGACGCGACTTCTTCGTTCACTCTCCGACCCGGAAAGTCCGGTGTGGGAAGCAAGCCCATGCGTAGTTCCGTTATCACCCCACTTGAATCGTATGCGTCCGGTTGCAATCTCACGCAACACATATTCCTGCGGGGTAACAGCTTCACCAAGCTGCTCATCTTCTTTTATATAACGTACGGAAGAAGATAATTTCGGCTTCGAATAAGCACCTTTATCAATCTTCTTCTGCACTTTCTGTTGGGCAGCCAACTGTTCTTCCGGGGTCATGGATGCAAGACGTTCCTCGTTCTTCTGCACCTGCACTGCGGCCTCATCAATAAGGGTGACTTTCTTGCGTCCCTGCTCTATGGCATCTGCAACAGATTGCCAATACCCTTTCTTGGCATTAATCCCATCTATCTTCGCACGCCTTTCAGCTTTCAGCTTCTGTATCTGCATCGGATTGGATGCAGAGGTTTTCATTTTCTCGGCTTTCTTCAACTCACCATCGTAGAAAGAAACCATCTGCACAGCCGTGTCCTTTGCTTCATCCACATCCCCGTAGTTCATTTCCAGAAGGGCAGCACCGGTATCTTCCATGGTTGCAGACTCGAAGTCCGGTTCTTGCGCTTCATTGAGAGGAATACGGGATAGTGCACTCTCCGGCTCTTCCGGCTCTTCCGGCTGTTCCGCTTCACCCTGCAGTTGTTCTTCCTGCGAGACAGTACCTTCTTCCAAGCCTTGTAGCGCATCTTCTGTACCCTGAGCAGCATCATTCGACAAAACAGACTCTTCCTCCATTACGTAATCGGCTAAAGCGGAATAATCAACGGATGGCATGATATCGCTATCCACCACATTCCCGTTTCTGTCCAATATGTCATAAGAGGTTTCACTTCCATCCGTACCCGTTTGCACAGCGAATCTACCGTCAGGAAGGATTTTTTTCTGTTGAGGGATATCACTTTCTGTATCCTCTACTTCTGTCACTCGATTTTCATCTGGCCACAGTTCGGCTTCTTTGGCTGCATAGTATTCATCGGAAGAAATGGATATCTGTTCGCTCAATCCCGGAGTGACTTCTATTTCTCCGTTAGCATTCAGCTTTATCGCCATTACGCTTAAACCAGGATCAGCCATATTATCACCCTCTATTAGATAGCGGCTACCGTTCATCATAACAGTTTCTCCACGAACAGGTGCAGGAATATCAGGAGAACGGAGGCTTTCTTCCTCATTAGTGACGAAATCTTGTTCAGCATTAACCTCAGCCTGAACAATCATATCATCAATAGGAACCTCGGACAGAACGCTATCAAAGTCCTCAGCCTGGGCCATCTTTCGCTCACCGGTTTCATCGACATAATAAATAGTCTCGCTTGAATTGTCCCGATCCAGAAAGCCATCCTCTCCAAATGACAGATTACCACCTACAAGATAAACTGGATTATCGGCAAACTTATGTTTAGCCTGAATAACAAGGCCTGTTTCCGGATTACTAATCCTTTCGACATCGGCCATTGCCTGTTCACGGGCCTGCATCTTTGCTTCTTCCTTTCTTTTGTTGGTATGATCGACGTACTGCGAGAATATCTCTTTTGCCGGAAGATAATCCGCCAAAGCCGAAACCTGTTGTTCATTCAAGTTATTGGCCGATGCAAACTGCCCAAGGTCTGATACCGCATCCAACTGAGAAACAACTTCCTCAGGCAAAAGACTATTTACTTTTCTTTCAGCTCGTTTAAAATTGCGGTAAATATCAATCTTATTTGCTTCAATATCTTCGGGAGTAACGCCAGCAGACACATCTTCATTCTGCACATCTTCAAGTACCTTTTCCTCCTGCATACCCTGTACAGCAAAGACACGCTCTTTCTTTTCTTCCTGAGTTAGTTTTTCATCTGCGAGCGTCCTTTTGATAAATGCTTTAGTCGTTTCTTTGTCACCGGCATTTATTACTTGCTGCAATTCATCAAATAAAGCTTGGTCTTCCTCATTCAGCCCTTCTTTAAACCTGTGTAAGTTCCTCTGAGTAGTATATTTCTCACGTGCCATTCCCCCAAGTCCTAGCAGACCAAAGGCAGCAGACGTCGGCGCAAGTCCCAGAAATGTATCAATGTTGTTGTCTAAATCTGTAGCCTGTTCAACGGTCATCTCTCCCAGTGGAATGTTGGCAAAGTTGTTGTATACCTCTTCGGCATATTCTCCTAACAGTCCATGAAACTGTGTACGTTCAGCAACGTTTTTGATAGTAGGATTATTCTTTATCTTGCTGATGAACTGCACAATCTCGCTATTGGAAAGCTTAGAAAAGTCAGGAATAAACTTGTTCAGTGCTTCTTTTGCCAACTTGCCACCACCAGCGAACGCATTGAAAAACATTTCTGACTGATTTTCAAGAAAATTAGAGATAGCAGATTTGCCCAAGGCTTCATCGAAATTCATGCTATTCTCGCGACCTGCATACTTAATATCACCATCCTCGACTTTCGCTTGGACATCACCAATCATCCGTTCGTTGGTTCCAGAAGCAACACGCCCTATACTTGTAGTAGCTGTCATCCCAGCAGCGGCTGCGGCATCACCGACCAATCGGCCCGCAACCTTTGCCGCATTACTTGTTGCTGCACGTCCGAAAGTATTCAATGCTCCTCTTCCAGCAGCTTCCGCCGAAGCACGTCCAAACCGTTTCAATCCATGTTTCAAAAGACCTTTTGCCAACGCATTACCGGAGCTTGAAATAGGATTGACTGCAAACTCTAACATAAATGGTATACTTTGAGCCGTTGTACTGCCGGCTTTATATCCTCTACTCATATCTGATGAGAAATAAGCCTGTGTAGCCATATTTACGGCCGCAGCATCAAGTAACTTCGATTCTTCCGGGGAAAGTTCTTCTCCACTTTCTTCTTTCTCTATGGCCTTTCTGAGCAGACCAGAATATGCAGTATCAGTAAGGCCCATGGTCCAGTTATCTGTATCCATGAACTTATCTTTGAAACCTCTACCAAGTGAAGAGAAAAAGCCCGTATCGCCTTTCTTTGCCTCTTCTACAAGCTTGTTAGCATCATCAAGTAAGTTCTTTGCAGCATGCAGCGATGTATAACGATCCTGCGTCTCTTTGGTATCACCATTACCAAACCTTTGTGCGGCACCAACGGCAGAAGAAGGTATGAAAGCGGAACCGGCAGGCATAGGTACCGGCTCTCTCTCTTTGTTCAATTCACTATCAATCTCACCCAACTGACTACTGATATAATTCGAGAAGAAATCTTTTTCATCATTCTTCCTTTTCTCTATTGCGGCACTGTATTGTTTCGATTGTTCTTCCGGAGTCATCTGTTGATAATCTGCATAGGGCACACCAAATATCATTGTTTCCTCACCTTTACCCTCAACGTATGGAGATTTCGGACGTGGTTGTGGCTGTTGCAATTGTTGTTGTCCTGGATGAGGAACAGTAACAGCTGGTATCTGACTATTACTCATTGCTTTGTCAAAAGCATCATAATCACCAATATCCACACCTTTACTTTTTGCAGTATTATACAACCAGTCTTTATTTGCATCTACATTTTTATCAAATTCCTCATAGGCGCCCATTTGAACGCCTTTGTTCGTAAGTACATCATAAAGCCACTTACGATTTTCATTCATGTTTACTTCAGCCATGGTGCTTTATTATTGGATGATTGATTGTTACTAATCCATGGAGCAACTTCTTTCTTATCTGTTGCCCCTCCTAACTTAAACCCTCTACTTTTCAGTTCCTCGGCTGGTATCATACCGTTCTGCAATGCGTAGGCAGCAGCAGCTTGCCAGTCTGTCTTAGTTTTAGTGATATTTTCCTTATCGTCTCTCTCATAAGTAACGAACGGAGCCAAGTCGTCTTCTCCCATTCCAGATCCGAGCACAATTTGTTGGGCTTCATTTGGAGTAAGTCTTGTATTACGAGTATAGACATTACCATCACCTCCAATAACACTATCCACAATCTTGGAATTATTGCTATTTTCTTTTGTTTCAATCTCGTTTAATCTATACTTATGGTTGAGTGCAGCAAGTTCTTTCGCATCCTTAGCCTTTATTGCTTGCTGCTGTAAGGCCTGTTTCCCTTTAGCGTCCAACATTCCTATTTGGAACGCTTGGTCTATCTGTTTTAAAGTTAAATCACGGTTATATTTCAACTCTGTAGCCACTTTTGCCGCCTCTTGCTGACGTTTATACATATCGTCTGCACGTCTACCCTCATAGTCCTTAAAAATAGCAGAGAGAGACTTATTTTGATAATCAGCGTCATTTGCACGCTTAGCATCCCGAAGACGTTGTAACCGCTCATTATATTTAGGTACTTGGGAGTTAATCGGGGCAAACTGACGGGCCCCCTTTGAAGAGGCGAACATTTGGCCGCCCAAATTTGCAATGTCCCCCAACAAAGAAAGAGCACGTTCACGTCGAGTTACCTTCTCTTCTTTTTCAAGATTCGGCTTCTGGTAGAAGTCCTTGAAAAAGCCATAAAGACCTTTCTGACCAATCGCATCAGCATAATTGGGCTGTTTTGGGGTAGCAGGTCTTATTTCAGAAACTTTATGTCCTTCAGGTACTACCGGAGCTACAACTTCATCCATCGAAGCCGGAGCCGGTTTATTAAGATATTCCAGTAATGCCATATGTTTACCCTTTCTTATCCAATAAGCTCAGAGCTGAGCTAATTAACGATCCACTGTTACCCAATAACTGCGTACCACCCGCTTCGTTTGCCTGTAGTTGAGCCATCTGTTGCTGCATTAATGCATTCTCGTTGGCCTGATTCTGAGCATCGACCTGCCTCTTTATCGCATCACCACGAGTAGCAAGATTTCCAACGACTTCTCCCATCATCTTCTGATCATTTTCCTGTTGAGCAAGCACAGCCTCCGGAGTGCCACCTGTAACAGCAGCAGTTGCTTGTGCTTCTTGATTTCTACGACGCAATGTATCTTCCACTCTCTTTATAGCAGACTGAGCCTCTTTACTATCTAAGTAGTTCTGGTAGTAGTTACGGTTATACCAAGCCTCATTCTTATTACGCTGTTGGTTAAGCATCTGCTGTTGGGCATTGGCCGCTTTTGCCGCCTTGCTTGCCCCCATTACTCCGCCAATCAAACTGGCACCTATTCCAATTGCAGTTCCTATCATAATAGCTATTTTTTTTAAGAGCAAAAAAAAGGATTTATCGCCATATCATAGTTGTGCTTTTACAACAATAATATGCTGTATTACAATTATATTTGTGATTTAATTAAATTATCACTTAAACAATTACAATCCACATGAAGAAACTCATAAAGAAAAAGAAGAACTCATACACTGAAGAAGAAAAGATACAGGCTGTAAGACTATTGAAGGAAAACAACTTCAATCATTACCTCACAGCCGCTCAAACTGGTGTGTCTATCTCATCTCTACATAACTGGTCTGCCCGATACATGAACGACATTGATAACACCAATAAGGTACAGATAATAGCCGAAAGTGTAGAGTTGAATCTGGCAAGGGTAAAAACCAACTTTATCAATAAACACTATGCCAAAATGAATGAGCTTGCTGAGGAAGCTGTCAAGAAAGCGATAGACCTTGTAAAAGATGAAACAGACCTCAATAAGGTCAACAACACAATAAAGGTTATTTCTGACTTTTTTAGTAAGATGTCAGATGAAGGAGAAGAAGGAGAAAAGAAAGGCGATAGTTATAATCTAATCCAACAGACAATTATTTCATGTAATTCAATAAATCAAAAATAACTATGCTTTCAAATTTATGCCAAAATTTAATTTGGATTAATTATTATTACCTATATTTGTACATAGAAAAATTACTTGTGTCATAGATTTAACAAAAAGTCATAGTACTTTTCATAATAATATACAATAAATACCATGGATGACTGGAGAAAAACAACAGATGAAGATATGGATGAAGAAGAAATCCTATTAAGAAATAAATGTAGAAATATAGATAACGACAAACTCAAAAAAATTATTCCTATTTGGACTACTAATTATTATGAGATGCAACTTTCGACATATCATCCTAATGAATCAAATAGAGTTTTTGTACAATGCAATCTAAGTAAATTGATAAAGAACTCAGAAAATTTGGACAATGTTATTTTTAATAAACATTTCAATGGATTTTGGCCTGACGAGTCAAGATTCGCTACTACCATAGAAAGATGGATTAATAAAGAGCCCGTTGATCCTCCTGTTATAGAAATGGGTAATAAAAAAACTTTCAAAATTGTAGATGGAAGACACAGAACAATATTAGCGCAGTATATTGGCGTAGAAAAAATAACTATTTCCATCCCACGATATCTTATAGAAAAGGCAAAGGCATTAATTGATGCAACTATAATTAATATTGATGATCTACAACAAAAGCTATAACAAAAAATGCTCATTATAAAATTATCTTTCATGAACTAAGAGTGTATTTCACCAAAGAAGTCTAAAAAGGGATATTCCTAAAATAAGAAAATTTAAGGCAACTAATTCATTGCGAGCTAGTTGCCTTTTCGTATCTTTAAGCATCCCCCCCAAAAACGGTTTGACGGCCTAAATGGGGCAAACTAAAATAAAAACACATGGTAAAGATACAAAAAATCAATTAAGCCAATATTTAAAGAGCATAAATCAATTAAAATCAATGCTCATTTCCAGATGGGCCGACAGTATTTTTTCAATTTCCGCAATAGCCATATAAACAGATTTTCTCAAGACTTTATTTCTCTATTTTTATAACATTTACGAATAGAGTTGTAAAGTTTCAATTCTTTACCAAAAGCCTCAACAATGATATCAATTGATATTCCCATTTTAGCATATTGATAAGATCGTGACTTTCTCAACGATTCCAATTTTATAAGTTGCTCAATAGGAATATACTCTTTATATAAATAGATTAAATCATGTATTTCATCAAATATGTCCATTTGTGAAGTTATAAATTGATCCATATATGTTTTTCCACAAACATTATCAATTTTTGCCCAGTCTCTAACATATTTCAACGCATACTCACACCTTTCTGTATTCTCTAAATCAGATATATCTTTGGGGAATTCTGCCCCATGAGCATAAAAACAATTGATTAAATTTACATATATTACTCCTATATTTTCAACTTTCATTTTTATAAGAGGCAACTTAGCTTTTTTAGTCAGAAAAAAAGGAAAACAAACCGTTACAAGGTAAAAAAGGAAAGCTGCAAAATAGCTATAGCTTATTGACAACCAAAATATCTTATAATCTTCCGATATATTATCAATAAATCTAAATTGGAAAACAATAATTATTAGAATAGATAATATGGCAAATCCATTCGAAGCCACTACAAACACATTTTTTTTCATCTTATACAATTTACAAACAATAATTTTTCTTCTATTTGGCAAACTAAATAAACTTCTCTTTAAAGATATTACAACATCGCAAATAAAGTTTCTTAATTTAGAAAAAACCTTTCCCTTTCATTCTTTCATAAATAGCAACCTGGTCCTTATCCACATTTTCCACCCGGAACTGTACCATACATCTGTTCGGAATATCATCAGGGAGTTGCTCAACTAATGAAGCGATAACTTCTTCTTTATTATTAAACCCAATATCACAAAGTGAGGCTATCTTTCTTCCACGGAAGAAAGCTTCTCCCCTAACCTGATATTTAGGAGAAATTCTCAGTTCCATGCCATCACTCTCTTCTTTCTTCTTTTCTTCCGGTGCACAGAAAAAGAGAAAATCAATTACTTTCTGATTTAGAACAGAAACAGAAGTATAGTCTGGTTTGATATATCCTTGTGTCACCTTGTGGGCAGACGAATGATTCATTGCAAAGCCTACTTCTTCAAGAGTTGCACCACAATTATTTTGTGCTACAGTCCCCCACGTATGACGGAAAGTATAACAGCAATATTGTTCCCCCTTTTGCATCCCCAGACTTTTTTCACATAGAATTCTTATACCGATATTCACATTAGCGTTAAAACTGTCTTCACTACTATATCTCTCCGCAAACATGAATAAATAGGGGCTATCCTGCCCAGCCTTGTACTTATCAAAAAGCGGCATTAATATATCAGGAAGTTTAATTTCAAGATGAGCATGATCGCGACGGAACTTCATTGTCTTGCGCCTATTATAGTGTATAATACCATCTTTCAGATCTACCTTTTTTAAATGGTACAAGTCAACCGTATTAATTCCTGCAAGGCACATTATCATCATTGCCACATCTCTACCAAGTTCTGGGACCGACAACTTATAGTTGCTTTCCGGTATTGCGGCAGAAAAGAACTCTCTGACCTTTTCAGGATCAATCGCACGCTTTTCAGGCACATCAGCAGCAGGTATTTTCACCTTTAGCCATGGATTTGTTTTTATCCTTATAAGCCCACGGTCATAATCGTTATACTCAAGTATGGCAGCTTTGAATATTTGCCGAATACAGATTGGGTACATCTCTTTAGCTCTCGCGCTTGACATCAAAGATTGAATCCATCCATCAACAAAATTAGTTGTGAATCGAGAGAACATTAACTTATTTGTTCCAGCATAACGTTCTAAATGCTGATAAGCTAATTCATAGTTCCGGGCATTTCGCTCTTGTCCATTCTTAGCCATCTCAAATTTATATTTGCGAGCATAATCAGAGAAGCAAATATCTTCATCTATCCGCTGGAGAAAGTCTACTACATCATTAATAGTCCACTTCTCCGTATCAACCTTGTTAAGCCGATCAATAAATTCCGTTATCTTATCAATACAGTACTTCAGGACAAAAGTATCTTTCACATCACCAGCAGCACTCAATCCTTTAGAATCTATCAATTTGTCGGTTTTGATATAGGCAGACTTCCGGTTATGAGTCACTCGAATATACACCGGATAGAAGCCATCTTTTCTCTGTTTCTGAACACAAGTTTTAAAAGTTGCCATAATTATATTGATTTACAGTTTAATACACACTCTAAACATGTTCTAAACTCATGCACAAAAATACGAAACAGTTTCTAAACACTATCAACTATTAGGCACATTTTTCGTGCATTTCGTCAACAAAACAAAATAGGCTACACAACCCTCACAAAAGGGTTATATAGCCTATTATCAATTATTTACGGGTTATTATTCCGTTATTTCAGATCTTCAATCGCCGCCTGCGCCGCCGCTAACCGTGCTATAGGCACTCTGAACGGAGAACAGCTCACATAATTCAAACCAACTTTATGGCAGAACTTCACAGAAGAAGGCTCACCACCATGTTCACCACAGATGCCGCACTTCAAATCCGGACGGATAGCCCGACCTTTTTCAGTAGCCATACGCACCAGCTGTCCCACACCGTTCTGGTCGAGAACCTGGAACGGGTCTACTTTCAAGATTTTCTTTTCCAGATAAACCGGGAGGAAGGAAGCAATATCGTCACGTGAATAACCGAATGTCATCTGTGTCAAGTCATTCGTACCGAATGAGAAGAACTCAGCAGAAGAAGCAATACGGTCGGCAGTCAAGGCAGCACGAGGTATTTCAATCATTGTACCCACCTTAAAGTCAATACTGTCACCCACTTCAGCGAAAAGTGCAGCAGCTTCTTCACGAATCACCTTTTCCTGTTCTTTAAACTCATACAAGATACCAGTCAGCGGAACCATGATTTCCGGATGTGTTTCCACGCCTTCCTTCTTCAGTTCCAAAGCAGCACCAAGAATGGCACGCGTCTGCATCTGAGTAATCTCAGGATATGTATTACCCAAACGACATCCACGGTGTCCCAACATCGGGTTATGTTCGCAAAGCGATTCTACACGTTGCTGGATATAGTGCAGGCTAACACCCATAGCATCCGCCATTTCCTGCTGACCTTTCAGATCGTGGGGAACGAACTCATGCAAAGGAGGATCAAGCAGACGAACTGTTACCGGACAACCTTCCATAGCCTGGAAGATCCCCTTAAAGTCAGCTTGCTGGTAGGGCAATATCTTAGCCAACGCTTTGCGACGTCCTTCTGCATCTTCCGCAAGAATCATCTCACGCATAGCCTTAATC